>ERZ836877.5769-NODE-5769-length-11588-cov-10.894650_pt1 | contig 11588 bp, 7 predicted proteins | sample MGYA00519469_ERZ836877 | MGnify/ENA primary metagenome ERZ836877 (study PRJEB31850, sample SAMEA3708809) | human gut metagenome | biome: human gut; feature: human-associated habitat; material: faeces | place: China | collected 2014 ... | reverse complement strand
ACATCATCGCGCTGGGCATCTCCGGCTGTCTGATCACCACCGGCAACGACCTGTCCGCAGGCCGTCTGGCTGGTTTTGCTGCCTGCCTGGCCTGCATCTTTGCGCAGACCGAGGGCGCTGCCGGTAAGTTCTACCCCAACATGCCCAGCCTGCCCACCCCTGTGGTGTTCATTCTGGTCATTGCCATCTGCGCCATCGTGGGTCTGTGCAACGGTCTGGTCGTTTCTTACCTGAAGGTCCAGCCCTTTATCGCTACCCTGGGTATGCAGCAGGTCGTCTACGGTATCTGCCTGGTCTACACCGGCGGTACCCCCATCGGCTCCCTGAACAAGAACTTTACCTCTCTGGCCTCCAACACCATCCTGAAGGTCCCCGTGCTGATCTGGATCGCCCTGGTCGTGGCTGTGTGCTTCTGGTTCCTGTACAACAAGACCCGTCACGGCAAGTACATGTACGCCATTGGCGGCAACGAAGCTGCTGCTGAGGTTGCCGGTGTCAACGTTTACGCCACCAAGATCCGCATCTACATCCTGGCTTCCTGCATGTTTGGTCTGGCAGGCTGCCTGCTGGCTGCAAAGTCCGGCGGCGCATCCGTTAACACTGCAATGGGCTATGAGCTGGATGCCATTGCGGCTTCTACCATCGGCGGCGTTTCCACCACCGGCGGTGTCGGCACCGTGCCCGGCATTCTGGTCGGCGTTCTGGTCTTTGAGCTGATGAAGGTCGCTCTGCAGTTTATGAACGTCAACTCCTCTTACACCTATATCGTCCAGGGCCTTGTCATTATCGTGGCTGTGGCCATCGATATCCGTAAGTACCTGGCAAAGAAGTAACTCCCCATTCGCATACAGAGAAGCCCCCCGCCGGGAGAACCGACGGGGGGCTTCTGCTGTTATTTCCCCAGCTGCCGCTGCTGCAGGCGGTACTGGCGGGGTGTCAGCCCCTCCTGCCCTCCGCGTTTTCTCGCCCACTCTCCGAAAAAAGTTGGAGAACTTTTTCTTTTTCGTTGAATTGCACAAGAACTTGCCTCCTTGTTTGGCGGTTGCGTTGAATTTGTGAACGTTCTTTGAATTTTGATATTTTCCTTCGATTTATTATTACACAGCTTCCGGGGAAGTGGTATACTACAAGCCAGAAACAGTGCTGTTAAGTTCGGAAAACAAAGATCGTTGAATGAGGTGTGTCTTATGAGCGTTTACGAAAAAATTTCCGGTTTTGCAGATGAGATCAGCCAGGACTTTGACCAGCAGCTCAAAACTGTGACGGATCTGGGGATGAAGTATATCTGCATCCGCAGCGCCGAGCACAAGGGCATTGCCGATTACACTCCTGAGGAAGTGCGCACCGTTCTTCTGCCGAAGCTGCAGGCCGCAGGCGTGGGCGTTTCCAGCCTGGGTACGGCCATCGGCAAGGTGGAGGTGGACGATGAAGAGGGCTTTGCCAAGCAGCTGGAGCAGCTGGAAACACTCTGCGAAACGGCCAAGCTCCTGAACTGCTCCTTCATCCGGATGTTCAGCTTCCTCATCCCCAAGGATGCCGATGCAGACAGCTATACCGATGTGGTGCTGGATAAGCTGCGTCAGTTCATCCGGATCGCGGAGAAGCATGACGTTGTCCTGCTCCATGAAAACGAGAAGGGCATCTACGGAGACACCGGTGCCCGCTGCAAATTGCTGTTCGACCGGCTGGCCTGCCCCCACTTCAAGGCGGCGTTTGATTTTGCCAACTTTGTTCAGTGTGAGCAGGACACCGCGGAGTGCTGGGAACTGCTCCATGACCAGATCGCTTATATCCACATCAAGGATGCTCTGCCCGGCTGCCTGCTGAATGTGCCCGCAGGCACCGGCCTTGGCAAGATCCCTGAGCTGCTTCGCCGGGCTTTCTGTGAGGAGGGCTACCACGGCTTCCTGACACTGGAGCCCCATCTGGCGATGTTTGATTTCTTTGCACCAGGAGCAAAAGGCGGTGAGAGCCAGAAGCTCCAGTTTGAGAATAACCCGATCGTCGAGAAGATGAAGTCCGAGATGGCCGAGCCGGGCCGCCCCAAGGACGGCGCAGAAGCTTACGCCACCCAGTATCATGCACTGGTCGAGATCCTGAATCCCATTCTCAATTGATATCCACTCTCTGTTTACCCATAAACTGCCACAGCAGAAGCCCCCTGCCGGGAGAACCGGCGGGGGGCTTCTGCTGTTTACGGCAAAAAAGCTGGGCCAGATGCTGTCAGCAGCTTTTCATCTGGAATATGGCAATATTTTGCGGCTTGTCAGTCATTGACAGGCCGCTTTTTTCTTTGTCAAAGGCAGTTTCGTAGAAATGACCGAAAGAGGATACCTGATTTGTGAATATTAACAAAAGTTTTCAAAGTACTTGATTTTAATTTAGGGGGGGGGGGTATAATGAAATGACAAGAAATTCCTTTGAGAACAAAGCACTCAGCAGCCTGGCTGAGACCTGCAATGCGGAAAATGGAACCTACAGGGGAGGTGACAGTGCGGTAGGAATCTGGAGGGTTCCTTGCGGGGAATCCGTTGCAAAAATGCAAATAGCGATGAAAGGAATGAAGAAAGTTGAAACAGAAAAGTCAGAACCGGTTTTTGGCGGCCCTGCTGGCAGTGGCAATGATGCTTCAGATGCTTCCCATGCTGGCTTTTGCAGAGGACGCACCCGGCACCGGAGAAGTATGGAACAAAACTGAAGTATGGAACAAAACTAAGAATCAGAAATATACGTCTTTGGTAACTGCTGTGGAAGAGGCAAGGAGCGGTGATACCATCGAGCTTGGCGAGGGCAATTATACACTGTACAAAAAAATCAGTGACGATAAAAAGCCCATGGGAAAAGACCTGACCTTTGTGGGGCAGGGGCCTGACAAAACGACCTGGCAGATCGGTCCTGAGGTGCCGGACCCGAAGCTTTATGGCACAGAGTATAACAGCGATTACAGCTTTCAAAATGCCGGAACAATCACCTTCAAAAATATGAAGCTTTGCACCGGCGATAAAAATTATCTGGGCTTTACCTATATTGACAAAACAGTGGTGGATCACTGCGACATCTACGGCAGGACAGCCTATTGGGGCTATACCAGTGCAGTGTTCACTGATACGACCTTCTATGCTCCACCCTTCAGTTATGCGATCTGGACGTATTGCTCCCCGACCATGATATTTGATAACTGCACCTTTAATACAACGGGAAAAGCAGTCAATGTTTACACGGATTACAGTGCAGGAAAACATGACATTAGGGTTTACTTTAACAACTGCACTGTGAATTCTTCCTTCAGTTTGGGTAAGCAGGCGCTGACTATCAACGACAGCAACATGCGTCCCTATAAGTACATCATCAACATCAACAATTCTACTGCAAACCTGGATAAAAAAGACCGGGATAAAACGACCTGCTCGCGGATGTTCGGCTTTGGCGGTAAAGCAAACGATAACAACACTGGCTATACGGACGTGTATCTGAACGGCGATCTGGTCTGGACAAACGGCAAGATGAAGACGCACTCCTATACCGATGGTGAGCATGACAAGGCCTTTACCACCAGCTATTCGGAGTGGACATCGAGCGACGCTGAGCGTATTGATAAGTGTGAAGTGACAAAAACCTGCAAGTACTGCGGCTGGACGAAAAAAGAATTGGAACATGCCAGCGTGTACCGCCTCCAGTACAACCTGAATGAAGGCGTTGGCGACGCAACTGCCGATTACAACGAACATTTCTACCGTGAAAATGAGAGCGTGACGCTTGCAGCGGCTCCCACACGAGAAGGCTACCAGTTTGCTGGATGGCTGAGTCTTAACGGTAAACTCTATAACGCCGGGAGTGAGCTTGTCCTGACGGGTGATGAAGTGTTTACGGCACAGTGGAAGAAGGATGAGCCTGTCGTCAATCATACCCTGACCGTGACCGGCGGCACCTTTGCTGTGAAAAACGGCGACATTGATGTGACCGATACACTGGAAACCAGCACCGATGAGGCCAGCGGCAAGCAGACCTGCCTTGTGCCGGATGGTGCAGAAGTCACCGTGACGCTGGACCAGACGAAGGTTCCCGAGGGTATGGTGTTTGATCTCTGGTCTACCGGCAATTTTGACCTGCCGCTGGATCAGGATTACAAGGCTGAGGCCATTACCTTTACCATGAATGGTGATGTGGATGTGGCTGCACAGTACCGCAGCGCTGACATTGAGGATGGTTCTGATGTTGTTGGCCCCATCATTGTCGGTACGGCTGTTGTGGCTGGCGGCGCACTGGTCGGCTACACGCTGGGCACCGATCTTGTGGGCAAGATGTGGGGTCTGCCTTACTTCCCCAGCAACCGCAGTGCTCTTGCAATGATGCTGTGGGAGGATGCAGGCAAGCCTATGCCGGAATCTGAGATCCTCTACCCCGATGTTGGCCAGGAAGAACAGGATATGGATCTGCAGCATGCTGCCCGCTGGGCCATGGAGCACGACCTCCTGCCCGACCTGAACGATCAGGATACAGAGCTGCCCCCTGAACAGGTGAAGTTCTATCCGGACAACATGGTTACCAAGATCAGCGTGTTGCGTGCTTGGAAGAAGGCACAGGACCTCAAGCAGAATGCGCAGTAAAATTTGACATCCTCTGATATATCCCAAACACAGCAGGAGCGCCCCGCCGGTATGACCCGGTGGGGCGCTCCTGCTGTTTCTCTGTTAAGCTTCAGGAAAGGGGAACACACCCCACTCAGCGGCCCACGATGAGGTCGCGGCGGCAGCGCCGGCCGACCGTCAGGAAAGCGCTGTTGCCCAGCTGCCGCAGCACCACCCGCTGGGTGTCGGTCTGGCCCTCACACAGCAGGGAAAGGTTCAGGGTGGTGGAGCCCTTTTCGGTGGTGAGCACCAGCGTGGACACGCCCTGATCCATCAGGGTCTTCATGTCCTGAATGGTGGTGCGGAAGGTGGCGGCGCAGTCCGGCACGTCCAGCGTCAGGACCCGGCCCTCCTGCCGGGCGGTGTAAAGGACCTGACGGCCCAGCAGACCCTTGACGGTGTACCGGGCTTCGGTGGTCTTTGCCTCGTCAGCGGAGATCAGCATGATGTCGCCCTGGATGGGGTCACCCTCCGGTGCGCCGTAGCCGCCGTAGGCGGGGTCGGTCTCGCCCACGGCAACGTCGCCGCTGTGCAGCGCGATCTCGCCCTGAAGCATCACGCTTTCGTCCTGCGGGGGCAGATAGCCTGCGACAACGGTGTCATCGGCGGCAGCCGCAGCGGCAGGCTCCTCGGCAAATGCGCCGACGCTCATGGGGATGGCAAGGGACAGCACCAGGGCTGCGGCAATGGCCTGACGGCCCAGCATGGTATTCAGAATCTTCATAAGAAATATACCTCCTGTACTATGGACGAAAAACCGCCCGTTCTGTAATGAATACGGAACGGGCGGCTTGTTTATTGCAGGGGGGTAAAAATTATTCCTCCCGGTTCAGGATCTCCATGAATTCGTCGCCGGTGATGGTCTCCTTCTGGTACAGATACTGAGCCAGCTCATCCAGCTTTGCGCGGTTGTCGGTCAGGATCTGCACAGCCTTGGCGTGCTGGGCCTTGACCAGCTCCACCACCTTCTGGTCGATCTCACACTGGGTCTGGGCAGAGCAGGCAAGGGAAGTGTCGCCGCCCAGATACTGGTTGTTGACGGTCTCCAGTGCCACCATGTCAAACTCATCGCTCATGCCGTAGCGGGTCAGCATGGCGCGGGCCAGCTTGGTGGCCTGCTCGATATCATTGGAAGCGCCGGTGGTGATGGAGTGGAACACCACTTCCTCGGCGGCACGTCCGCCGGTGAGGGTGGCGATCTTGTTTTCCAGCTCCTCCTTGTTCATCAGGTAGTGGTTGCCCTCGTCCACCTGCATGGTGTAACCCAGAGCACCCGAGGTGCGGGGGATGATGGTGATCTTCTGCACGGGGGCGGAGTGGGTCTGCTTGGCGGCGACCAGAGCGTGGCCGATCTCATGGTAGGCTACGATGCACTTTTCGTGATCGGTCAGGATGGAGTTCTTTTTCTGGTAGCCTGCAATGACCACCTCGATGCTCTCCTCCAGGTCAGACTGGGTCACGCTCTTGCGGCCTGCACGGACGGCCCGCAGCGCGGCCTCGTTGACGATGTTGGCCAGCTCGGCACCGGATGCGCCCGAGGCCATCCGGGCCACGGTGGTAAAGTCGATGCCCGGGGCCAGCGCGACCTTTTTGGCGTGGACCTTCAGGATCTCCTCGCGGCCCTTGAGGTCGGGCAGCTCCACGGGCACCCTGCGGTCAAAGCGGCCGGGGCGGGTCAGGGCAGGGTCAAGGGATTCGGGACGGTTGGTGGCGGCCAGAATGATGACACCGGTGTTGCCCTCAAAGCCATCCATCTCGGTCAGCAGCTGGTTCAGGGTCTGCTCGCGCTCATCATTGCCGCCGTACTGGCCGCCGCTGCGCTTTTGGCCAATGGCATCGATCTCATCAATAAACACGATGCAGGGCGCTTTCTCCTTGGCCTGCTTGAACAGGTCGCGTACCTTGGAGGCACCCATGCCCACGAACATCTCCACAAACTCGGAGCCGGAGATGGAGAAGAAGGGCACGTTGGACTCACCGGCCACAGCCTTGGCCAGCATGGTCTTGCCGGTGCCCGGAGGGCCCACCAGCAGGATGCCCTTGGGCATCTTGGCACCAATGCTCTCATACTTGCTGGGGTCGTGCAGATAGTTGACAACTTCCTGTAAGTTTTCCTTGGCCTCGTCCTCGCCGGCCACATCCGCAAAGCGGATGCCTGCCGTGGACTGCACATAGACCTTGGCGTTGGATTTGCCCATGCCGCCAAACATCATGGAGCCCGGGCCGCCGCCGGCCTTTTCCATCAGCTTTTTGTTCATCTGGTTGCCGATGGCCGAGAACAGGATGATGGGCAGGACGAACCAGATCAAAAAGCTCAGTACCGGCGAGGACTGTTCCACGATCTCACTGGAGAAGGTGGCTCCCGCATCGTACAGCCGCTCGGTCAGGCCGGTGTCGTTCATCAGGCCGGTCTTGTAGACCTGCGTCTCGTCCTTATCGGTAAAGATGATCTGGTTGGATTCAATGTCCACCCGGCCGATGTTCTTCTCCTCGGTCATGGTCATAAAGGTGCCGTAGTCCACCTCTTTGATCTGGCGCTCCTCCATCCACGGCAGCAGCACAAAGTTGAGGAGCAGCAGCATCAGCAGCACGATGGCATAGTAGATCGCCAACGGCTTGCGCGGTGTCTTGACTTCTTTCATAGGATTTCCTCCTTAGTAGGCTTTGTCTCTACCCCAAAGCATAGCACGACTGATTTTAAGAAACCAGCCTTTTGAGGGCTTGTTTCCAAAAACTTCCCAGATTCTTAACAAACCTAGCATCAGGGCCAGCGGGTAGTACCCACGCAAGTGAAACGGGCCATTCCATCGCCCGCCCTATTGCCTGCGGCAACAGGGTCCCACCCCAGCGGACACTTGCTTAGGGTACCACCCGCCGCCCCTGACCATACGCTTGGCGCAAAATTTGGAAAATTGTACCGCTCCTGATGTGAATTTGTTTCATTTTTGATGTGAACTGAACTTCTTGACAGCAAATCCGGTGTTTGGTACAATAACCTCACTTTGAAACACAAAGACCAAATGCGTTGACGGGGAAAAAACGATCTTCTTCTGCTTCAGAGAGCTGCCGGGCGGTGCAAGGCAGTGCGGAGGGTTTCGGCTACTGGCCCCTGAGCGGCAGAGCTGAACGGAGAGTAGGCTCTGACGGATGCCCACCGTTACCGGGGCAGCGATTCGCCGCCAAAAGCTGATCGTGTGAGTGGCTGGTTTTCCAGCAAAGAGAGTGGTACCACGGGTGCTCTGTTAGAAAAAATGACAGGCCCTCGTCTCTCAAGGCTTATCGCCTTGGAGACGAGGGCCTTTTACTTTAATTAAGTGTAGGATCTGGAGGAAACGAGAATGATGGACGCAACCAAGTACGCACCGGGATATTACCCTGTCCCTGCCGGTTATGACAGCTGGGTGAAGAAGGATCACATTGAAAAGGCCCCGGCCTGGTGCAGTGTGGATCTGCGCGACGGCAATCAGGCTCTGATCGTGCCCATGAGCCTGGAGGAAAAGCTGGAGTTCTTCCAGATGCTGGTGAAGATCGGCTTCAAGGAGATCGAGGTGGGGTTCCCCGCCGCCAGCGATACCGAGTACGAGTTCCTGCGCACTCTGATCGAGAAAAACATGATCCCGGAGGACGTGACCGTGCAGGTGCTGACCCAGTGCCGCGACCACATCATCCGCAAGACCTTTGAGGCTGTCAAGGGTGCCCCCCGCGCGGTGATTCACTTCTATAATTCCACCTCCGTGGCCCAGCGCGAGCAGGTGTTCCACAAGAGCAGGGAAGAGATCAAGAAGATCGCCACCGACGGCGCAAAGCTGGTCAAACAGCTGAGCCAGGAATACGAGGGCAACTTCCTGTTTGAGTACAGCCCCGAGAGCTTTACCGGCACCGAGGTGGACTATGCTGTGGAGGTCTGCAACGCAGTGCTGGACATCATGCAGCCCACCCCTGACCGCCCCATGATCATCAACCTGCCTGTTACGGTGGAAATGAGTATGCCCCATGTCTACGCCAACCAGATCGAGTATTGCGACAAGCACCTCAAGTACCGCGACAGTGTGATCATTTCCACCCATCCCCACAACGACCGCGGCACCGGTGTTGCCTGCGCCGAAATGGCCGTTCTGGCCGGTGCTCAGCGCGTGGAGTGCTGCCTGTTCGGCAACGGTGAGCGCACCGGCAATGTGGATGCCGTGACTCTGGCCATGAATCTGTACAGCCACGGCGTAGACCCCAGGCTGGACTTTTCCGATATGCCCGCCATCTGCGCTGCCTACGAGCGCGTGACCCGGATGCACATCTACGAGCGCACCCCCTACGCCGGTCAGCTGGTGTTTGCAGCCTTCTCGGGCAGCCATCAGGATGCCATTGCAAAGGGCATGGCCTACCGCAAGGAGCGGGGAGAGCACCGCTGGACCTGCCCCTACATCCCCATCGACCCCCACGATATCGGCCGCACCTATGATGCCGATGTCATCCGCATCAACAGCCAGAGCGGCAAGGGCGGCATCGGCTTTGTGCTGGAACAGAACTACGGCTATAATCTGCCCCCCAAGATGCGCGAGGTGCTGGGCTACAAGGTCAAGAGCGTGTCCGACCACAGCCACAAGGAGCTGAGTGCAGGCGAGGTGCTCCGCATCTTCGAGGAAAGCTTCCTCAACCGTGAAAAGCCCCTCCGTGTGGTGGAGGCCCACTTTGCACAGGTCAACGGCATTACCGCCACGGTCACCCTGGACCTGAACGGTCAGCGCAAGGTGGTCACTTCGGTGGGCAATGGTCGTCTGGATGCTGTGGCCAACGCCATCCAGAGCGCCACCGGGATGGACTTCCATCTGGAAAGCTACTCGGAGCACAGCCTGGACGAGGGCAGCACCTCCCGCGCGGCTTCCTATGTGGGCCTTGCCTGGGGCGATGGCAGCGTGACCTGGGGTGCCGGCACCGACACCGATATCATCGTTGCCGGCATCAAGGCGCTGGTGAGCGCGATCAATAATAAGTAACTCCCTCAGTCACGGCGCAGCCGTGACAGCTCCCTCGGAGAGGGAGCCTTAAAGCCTCCCTCCTTGAGGGAGGTGGCATCGCCGCAGGCGATGACGGAAGGAGTTTGTCAACAGTATAAAAGGAGAGTATCACCATGGGAATGACTCTGACGCAGAAGATTCTGGCCGCACATGCGGGCTTGCCGGAGGTCAAGGCAGGCCAGCTCATCAATGCCAGGCTCGATATCGTGCTGGGCAACGATATCACCACCCCGGTCGCCATCAACGAATTCGAGAAGGCGGGCTTTGACGGCGTGTTTGACAAGGCGCACATCGCCATCGTGCTGGATCACTTCGTCCCCAATAAGGACATCAAGAGCGCCACCCAGTCCAAGCAGTGCCGCGAGTTTGCCAACAAGTATGATATCCTCAACTTCTACGATGTGGGTCAGATGGGTGTTGAGCATGCCCTCCTGCCCGAAAAAGGCATCGTGACCGCCGGTGACTGCATCATCGGTGCCGACAGCCACACCTGTACCTACGGTGCACTGGGCGCATTCTCCACGGGGGTGGGCTCCACCGATATGGCCGCCGGTATGGCCACCGGCATGGCATGGTTCAAGGTGCCCTCTGCCATCAAGTTTGTGCTCAAGGGAAAGTTCAGCCCCCGCGTATCCGGCAAGGACCTGATCCTGCACATCATCGGCATGATCGGTGTGGACGGGGCGCTGTACAAGTCGATGGAATTCACCGGCCCGGGCGTGGCTTCCCTGACCATGGAGGATCGCCTCTGCGTCTGCAACATGGCCATTGAGGCCGGTGCCAAGAACGGCATCTTCCCTGTGGACGAGGTCACAAGAGCGTATCTGAACGGCCGCAGCCAGCGCACCCCGGTCTACTACGAGGCTGACCCGGATGCCGAATACGAAAAGACCATCGAGATCGACCTGGACAAGCTGGAGCCCACGGTCAGCTACCCCCATCTGCCGGAGAACACCCACCCCGCCAGCGAGGGAAAGGACATCCGGATCGATCAGGTGGTCATCGGCAGCTGCACCAATGGCCGTCTGGAGGATATGGAGGCCGCTTACAACATCCTCAAGGGCAGACACATTGCCAAGGGCGTGCGGGGCATCATCATCCCGGCCACCATGGCGGTTTATAAGGAGTGCATCCTGCGCGGCTGGACCGAAGCCTTTATTGATGCGGGCTGCATCGTGTCCACCCCCACCTGCGGCCCCTGCCTGGGCGGCTACATGGGCATCCTGGCCGAGGGGGAGCGCTGTGTCTCCACCACCAACCGCAACTTTGTGGGCCGCATGGGCCATGTCAGGAGCGAAGTCTATCTGGCAAGCCCGGCCACTGCCGCTGCCAGCGCCCTGACCGGCTATATCACCGACCCCCGCACGGTCTGATCGAAAAGGAGAAACAACGATGAACGCAAAAGGTTCTGTTTTCAAATACCCGGATAACGTGGATACCGATGTCATCATTCCGGCCCGTCACCTGAACACCCAGGACCCCAAGGAGCTGGCCAGCCACTGCATGGAGGACATCGACAAGGACTTTGTCCGGAACGTCAGGGACGGCGATGTTATGGTGGGCGGCTGGAACTTCGGCTGCGGCTCCTCCCGTGAGCACGCCCCCGTGGCCATCAAGGCCGCGGGCATCTCGGTGGTCATTGCCAAGAGCTTTGCCCGTATCTTCTACCGCAACAGCATCAATATCGGCCTGCCCATCATGGAGTGCCCCGAGGCTGTGGATGCCATCAGCGCAGGGGATACCGTCAGCGTGGATTTTACTACCGGCCTCATTACCGATGAGACCACCGGCAAGACCTTCCAGGCGGAACCCTTCCCGCCGTTTATCCAGAAGATCATTGCCGACGGTGGCCTGATGAAGTCCATCAAAAATAAGAAGTAAGGAGCTTTCCCATGGAAAAAAACATTGCTGTCATCTGGGGCGACTGCTCCAGCCCCGAGATCGTGAA
>ERZ836877.5765-NODE-5765-length-11595-cov-2.632929_pt1 | contig 11595 bp, 12 predicted proteins | sample MGYA00519469_ERZ836877 | MGnify/ENA primary metagenome ERZ836877 (study PRJEB31850, sample SAMEA3708809) | human gut metagenome | biome: human gut; feature: human-associated habitat; material: faeces | place: China | collected 2014 ... | reverse complement strand
TCCTTGAAATCTGGATTGTGAGGTTCCAAAATATCAACGATGTACTTGAGAATTGGATCTTGGCGAACAATGATGAAATCCGGATAAAGCTCTTTGCATTTCCTGTCCATTTCATAAGGCATCCGCAGTGACCAAGACTGTCGGGACGGATTCCGCAGCCAGCAAACATAATCCTCGCGTTTTTGCTCTTCTGCCAAAACAGCCTGTTCCCAGCCATTCAACTTTATTTTTGCTATTCCATCTGCATTGGCGAAAAGATGATCCGTGTACTTTATGCCATCTGCTTCGACCTTGGCACTGATTGTCTCCGGAAGAGTAAAGTTGTGCTTACTGATTTCATCGCCGTTAGCAACAATATCGCTATACTGCTTTTGACACTTCTCCGGTTTAGCTACAATATATTTACGATACTGATCGTTCAATTCATGGAATTTCTTCTCAGCATATTTATTTAATTCTGCAATACATTCGCTGTCGAATGCAAACAGAATACAATCCACCTTAAAGGCATTCGGATGGTCAAAGTCGATATATTTACGCCCATATGCCAAGTGGAAACCGCATCCACCCATTTTTGCGTCTGCTACTCTTAGCTGGCGATCAAGGTCAGACTCGGATGCAGTAAACATATCTATCTGGTTATCGCTTTGTATTTTCTCACCGAAAACATCGAATATCTGAACAGACAGTTTCATCTCCATGACTTGATTTGTAAGCTCGTCATATTTTCCGGCATCATGCAGACCGTTCACATAGTTGCGGATAAGTTCAGCAACATCGTTTTTCACATCCTCAGCCGCCGTAATACAGATATTGAACTGCGATAACAGCCCTGCCAAGCTCATCAAAGACTTTAAATAGCTGTTGATTTTTACCGCACGGACGATATAAGTCAGATATCCCTGTTCATTGATGAACTTTGTGATTCCTTCACGATCTATTGTCGGAAGCATCGACATCTGCGATGCAGCCGGTGTCAGCACTGGCTGCTCTTTATCCACAGATTGGTTGCCTTCATTGGTTCCCTCAGTTTCTCGACCTGTATGCACATCATTTCCGGGCACTGTATCCAGCGGAATTGCCCGGTGTCCTTCTGCGGGAATTTCTGAATCTGCTCCACCTTGATTCGCTGCTACAGCTCCAGAATTTGACATATCTCCAACTGCTGTGGAAGGTGCCGCAGCAGGCTCTTCTTGGAAGCCATTCGGGTAATCAAAGATACTCAGCTGACCAACCGTCTGTTTTTGCGTTTTCTTTCGCTGGTTGTGAACCGACCATGTATCATAGGTCTGATCTTCCAGAGATTCACCATCGACAACTGTCGGGATTTCTCCGCCTTCGGTTGCCTGCAATTCATCAATAACCTTTTGAACGGTATTCTGGTTGAAATACGGAAGGAACAGACGCACATCATTTAAGGAATCATCCACGAGAACATGGCACTGAAGCGGTGTGCGAACCATACGTCCGAGCAGCTGCGCAATATAGGTTGCGTCTTCCGCACGCCGGAAGGACATCATAGTTTCTGCACGAGGGCAGTCCCAGCCAGTGGACAAATTTTCCTTAAATAAGACAACACGGATGCGACGATCTTCTGCAATCTCGGATGGCTCGATATGCGGCACGGTCAATCCGTGAATCGACAATGTGCCCGTAGAACCGAAAGTATGCACAACTTCATTTTCTTTGAAGCTATCTCCCATACGCTCTTCGATTTTCGCAATTACATCGTCCAGATCGGTGTCAGATACTTTCGTACCGGAACCAGCGCAGACTTGGATAACAAACACCGGATTTACATTGGTGTAGTGCTGCTCATAGGTATACTGATACCAGTGCTTGCACTTATCCCGCCATTCGTCTGTTGCCGCCTGGAGTACGGCCATGTCACCGTGTTTGATTGGATCTTCCGGATAAGTGATTACAATACGATCTTTCAGCAATCCAGATTGGCGAACTTGGGCTGGGGAAATAATAACCTTATGTAATGTAGAGTTTGTTGCCTGCCCGACAAGGGAATTAAAACGTTCGGCAGTTGCACTCATTCCGATAACGACCGGAATGGGCGACAGATTCTGCTCGTTGCTGCCCTTGATAAAACGCTGCATGATGGTGGTTGCCGTTCCCGCCTGGCGTCCCTGCATACCACGATGCGCCTCATCAATAATGAAATACAGGCGGTCAGATTTTTCTCTTGCTGTATTTTCAATGGTCTCCCAAATCGTATACTGCCGCGTATCCGAATGGCGGCTCAGATTACCGGCCTTGCCAAGCTTTTGCGTGTTCAGGAAATAGATATGACCGTCCTCCAGAATCTCTCGGTCGAAAGATTCATCTGAAATCACTACACACTGATCCATGCGGACCTTATCCGCCTTCAGCTCGATTTTCTGCTTGGACTGCTCATTCAGCTGCGGAGAATCCGAAAGCCATACAAAAATAGCCTCCGGCTGTTCAGTAAACTGCTCTGAGCCGTAAAAAATCTCTTCAATCAGGGCAGACATGATAATTGTTTTGCCGGAACCCGTTGGTGCCTGGAGCGAGACCACCTGAGGGATCTTCAGCATGCGATAGTTATTCAGCGCCATCGCCACGCGGAGGCGCATTTCATTGACCGCCTGTTTTTGGAATGGGAATAATTCACAAATCATTCTTAGGTTCTCCCTCTGTTTACACGGAAGTGATCCAAGTAATCCCGGTAAAGCTGATACGCATTTGCAACATTCAGATTTTTTACCATGGATTGATAATTCACTTCATAATCAGTTGCTAAGAATACCGTTTGGATTTCAGGATGCGCTGCAAGCTTTTCCGCGAAATCGGCAAATGCATTCTCGTTGATCAAAACTGCAAATTGATTCTCCGGCAAGATCAGCATGTCCGGGACTTGCTCGCCGGTCAATTCCGGGCATTTTCCTTTTGCACCAGTTTTCAACCACAATGTAGGCAGCATTTCCGAAAAACGCATACCGAGAGAAACCGCTGTCGGATCTAGGAAGCCAAGTTTGAAGAATGCTGCATTTGCTTTGAAGCCGTCTGCCATGGGAATGTCGCTGCCGATGTAGTTGCCCTTGAGCGGATTTCCGTTCACATCGTGTCCTTCGATGGAGCAGACCGTGCGCGGCCATGTGACATAGCGGGCGATGCCAAGCTTTTCCCATTCCGCATCGCCAGGCTGGCAGCCTTTGTCTTTCAACATCTTCGCTTCATCTGCGGAGACCTCATTGTTGGTCACCATAATGCATCGCCTGTGCCCGCCATCCTCAGCATTGAGCAGGTTCACAGCATGCATAGTCGTGCCGCTACCTGCGAAAAAGTCAACGATTAGGGCATTGAGCTTATCCTTTGTCACAAAACGTATGGAATCGTGAACCGCATATACCGATTTTGGATATGCAAATTTTCGAGCTGCGAGTATATTTTTGATGAAAGTGCTTCCATGTTCACTTGCCGAATGAGATACTGTATTCCATATAGTTACTGGTTTTCTTGTTCCGATGGAATCAGCATATTCCAGTTCTAGTGTGCCTTCGTCCGTTTTGCCTGTGATTGCAATCTGTCCATTTTCGATCTTTTTGATCATTCCGTCTTGCAAATAAGAAACCGATCTTGTTCCATCTGCGTTTCTTTTTCCAAATTTGATATAACCTTTTTCGAGATACTTTCTGAAAGAAGGTGGATACAATCTCCATTGCAATTCCTGCCCTGACCTACTAACAGGAAACATTGCAATAGTATTTTCTGGGCAAACGACTTCGGCTCTATTGGCGTCTGGTGCGAGTGGCTCTCCTACGGAATGATATTTTCCAGTATCCTTATCTATGAAAATCGGATAAAAAAGACTAGGAATTCTGGTTCTAGTTGATCCCTCGCCGTTCCTCATAAGCCCAGCCCATCTGACACTTCGGTTATTAGATTCGACTTCTCGTAGCATATCTGATGCGCAAGGATATACTTCAGCCGTTCCAATAAATACAAAGAATAGATATTCATCAACTCTTGAAAATCGACCTGTTCTAGCAGACCCTTTAGGATTGATTACAGATGATATCATTTGAATTTCTGCCTCTGGGAACATTTCCTCTAGCAGGCAACCAAGGTGCAGATATTCTTTTTCATCAATAGTGACAATCAAAACAGAATCTGCCGGATTCAACAGCTTCTTAGCGAGTTTCAGGCGGCGCTCCATGAAAGAAAGCCATTTGCTGTGGCGATAAGCGTCATTGCCGTCCACATAGTCGTTGTTGTATTTCCAGTCTTTTGCTCCGGTATTGTAGGGCGGGTCAATGTAGATACAGTCCACCTTGCCTGCGTACAAATATTCTAGGAGTTGCAAGGCGTGATAGTTGTCCGCTTCAATCAGCGTGTGCCAAAGATTGCTATCCGGTGCATTGCAAACTGAATCCAACGGTTTCAGATAGGGATAGATGGATTCTCCAAATTCCGCAACACGAACGATATCCTTCAGCTCAAAGGTGACCGCTTCATCTTTTTGTTCTGGTTTAACGCAAACAGCAGTATTGCCTTCAACCTTCAGCACAACATAGATGGATTTGTCATCCTTGCTGTCACGGCGCATAACATTACAGCCTCTTTTGATAGGCATATCATAGAGAGGCGTGCTTTCTGGCATATGTTCTTCAAAAACCAAGCCGAATTTCTTCTGCTTGGCCATTTTGCTCACTTCTTCCTGGATTCTATTTCGAAGAGACTCATCTTGGATCTGGCTAATTAAATCATTGATTGCAGCCATTGGTACGACCCCTTTCTTGGTTTTCTTTTGTCTTCACATAGCGACCGCTCTTGATTCTTGCGTCAGCTGGCTTTTCCGCATCTTCCGGAATTGCCCAATATGATCCTATTTTCATTGCTCCTAGAATTCGTCCGGCTTTACAAAGATCACTGATCCATCTTGCCGAAAGGTTCCATTTTTCCGCTGTCTGTCTAATTGATAAATAGCCCATACAATTCTCCGATCTAATCCGAGCAAATTCTACATGTAATCACAATAATTGTACTCCAAACCTCGCGGAAAATCAAGATATTCTGTCCTCATTGCGGTTGGGATTTCGTGCACCCCACTAATCAGCAAGCAGTGTCTGGGTGCTACCCAGACCTTTTCTGCTTGTTGGGGCAATATTCCCAATCCCCTTGGATCAGCGCTCCGCGCTGGCTGTCTCACGTTCCGTTCGTGTATCTTCCGTATCCTTCTCCAGAATGGTTTTTACTGTCTTTTCTGCGATCTGGTACTTCTTCATTTCTTCCTGATACGTTCGGTAGTTCTTGTATGCTTCCCGCTTTTTCTCCAGCACTTCCCCATACTCTGCGCTCAGTTCTTTGACCTTGGGCAGTTTCTTCAGTCCGGATTCATCAAAGAACTTCTTCGCCGCCATGTGGATTGCGATTTCTTCCCTATGCTTCTCCAGGAATTTCTTACTACGGCCAGACTTCCGGTACCGCTGATAGATCTCCCGTGTCTTTACATAACTTACGATCTGTTTCTTCATTTCCCCGATTTCTTTCAGACGGTCATCACACTGGCGAATCGTATACCGACAGGTATGATATTGCTCTGTTACTTCTCTGGTTCGCTCTGTTAGTTCTTCCAGACTTTCCAGATGATTCTCTTTCAGAAATTCCATGGTGTTGACCATCTGCTTCAGATTGAACACCTTGGCCCAGCGCTCATACCCGGCCCCCTTGCCACTTCGCAGTTTTTCCTGAATGTCAATCAACATGCTCAGGCTGTTCTCACTCTGCCGATACTGCTTCTTTTTCTCGCTTTCCGCAATAATGGGGCCTTCCAGTTTCTCAAGAATTTCCTGTTCCCGGTATCTCTGCGGCAGGGAATCCAGACGGATATATCGCTTGGCTCCACTCTTTCGGAATGCTGCATGTTTCCCGCTCTTATACGCATACCCTTCTGCTTCCAACAGCTTCACAAACTCCCGGAAGTTTTTCGGTTTTTCTTCCTGTACACGCTCAATGGCCTGGCACAGTTTTATCCGCTGGCTGGATTTCCCTGCATAGGGATTTTGGGTATTCCGTTCCCGGTATGATTTCGGCTCAATGACCGACAGGCCATGCGCCAGGCAGATACGATCGCTCACTTTCTGCAGAGCCCTTGCGGACAGAAAAAAATCTTTGAACTTCCGCTCACAGTCCAAAGATACTGAATTATAAATGATATGATTATGAATATGCGCTTTATCTACATGGGTGCTGACGATAAAGGCATACTCAACTTTCCCCAACCGCCCATTGGCCGCCCGCAACTGATGACGTTCCAGATAGCCAAGCTGTTCCAGTTCCTTAAGTGCTGTCATTATACCATCTACCCCATCCGGGACAATGGCTGCAAGGCCACGTACTGAATAATTCCAGGTATCCGGAAGACTTAAGAGCATGGACAGCAATCCCTTTCCCTTCAAGCTCAGCTTTTGATCCCGCAGGTGATGATTGCACATAGTTGTGTAGTTCTGATTCTTTTTCACACGGAATACCGGCATGAACACCACCATCCTTTCCATATTTAGCAGAATGTAGCCGCACTCATGTTGCAACGCTCCACTTTTTCAGCATCTTACTAATGTGATTTTTGCCCTTGCAGGTCATCCGTGTCTGCTGCACCAGCTTTCCACTCAGCGCATAGCAGTCTCGCACAATGAAATATCCCTTTTCCACCTTATCAGAATATGGCATTAACCAGCCATTTCGATCTCGGTATAAATACTTGTGTTCCATCAGCAACGATACGAACATATTCTGTGGAACTCCCAATTCCTTTCCACAATAGCGGATACAAGTGCAATCCGCAGAATTCACGAAAGCGTCAAAATAATCTGCCTTGGGCTGTGTCATTTTCAGCTGCCTGCTGATTTCCCTATTCTTTCCTTTCTCTGCAAGAAGCTGTTCTGCCAGTGTATAGATAGCTTCCGGATTTTCCATCACCTGTTGCAGCACCGAAGCCGTCATATAGGCTCCATGTTTCCGAATAGCCGGAATGACCTCATGCGTGATCCAACGTTTAAAAAACTTTGCCTCCGGTTTACGCTGTCCAAAGACCTGGTTTTCAAATATTTGCAGTTCTGGCACACCGTTCTCTTTTTCCGGTCCGGCACCCAATTCTGTGTTGTACATGTTCATTCTAAAACCCTCCCTTACTTTTTTAGGATATCTGACGCTTCTATCTGCTTCTCTCCTCCGGAAGCATATGCCACCGACGGAAAAGCACTTGCCAACAAATTTACACACATCACAATCGCCAAAAGCAAAGTAATGATTCTTTTTAAATCCATTTGCTTCTCCTTTCTACTACTTGTTTTCAGTTGCATGTTTCGCGCAAAACACAACTCACTTGCGTTGCGCCTGCATTATATGCAACTTAATTGCGTATGTCAAGAAGAATATGCAATTGATTTGCGTATTTTTCTTGACAATCGTTATTTATCACTATAAAATCATATTAGAAGTTGTGATTTTACACGCAAAATAAGGAGGTTCCCATGACTCTTGGTGAAAAGATCAAAAAATTAAGATTACAAAAAGAACTATCTCAGGCTGAGTTAGCAAAGGCTGCCGGTATATCCCTGCGAAGTTTACAGAACTACGAAGCGAATGCATTTCCTCCCAGATATCAAAGAGTTTATGTAAGTTTAGCCCAGGCTCTTGATTGCGATGTAAATTATCTGAAATCTGACACCAGTGACTTTATCATCACCGCCGCCGCAAAATACGGTCCGCGCGGCGCCCAGCAAGCTCAGGCCATTCTCGACCAGACTGCTGCCATGTTCGCTGGAGGCGACTTATCTGAAGATGACAAGCTTGCCTTTGTCAATGAAATCCAAAGTTTATATCTGGATTCCAAGGAGCGGGCGAAGAAATTTACTCCAAAAAAATATTTACATAACGATGAAAAGTAATGTTTCATCCGATAATCTGATTTTCACATAGTTTTATGACTGAAATCTATCGGAGGTGACATTGCGTGAGCAACTACATATACGATAAAGTGGGGAAACTCATTAAGAAATACCATACCAGAAATCCTTTCGACATACTGGAACAGATGAACGTGGTTGTGAAGGAATCTTCCAACTATCACAATTTAAAAGGCTATTGCCTTGTCAGCTGCAAAACCACCTATGTGGTTATCAACAGCCAACTTTCCGAACCGGAAAAGCGTATCGTGGCTGCCCATGAGCTGGGCCATGTGGTTCTGCACCGAAGCCTTATGAAACTGGCTCCGATGATGGATTCTACCATTTACGATATGATATCCAAGACAGAATACGAAGCCAACCTTTTTGCTGCCGATCTTTTGCTGTCTGATACAGACATTGAGGAGATGTCACAGAACGAAGACATGGATTACTTCCAGATGTGCCAGAGCCTCTATGTCAGCCCGGAGCTGGTCAGTTTTAAGCTGTTCAGCCTTACGAAACGGGGACGTGCTTATAACATGCCGCTTAATTTGAACAGCAAATTTTTAGGAAACAAATAGAAAATTATTTAAACAGTTGCTATTTCTATTTTTTTTGCATATAATATAGATGAAGAATTTAAGTTCTTCCATCATTAGAGTACATTATCACGCTGTAGGAAAGGAGGAAAGTCTATGGCAACAAGTACCTTTGAACGCAAAATAGAGATTTCTGACACTGCTTCTCTCAAGAAGTTGGTTGATGTAATGACTGCAGATGCCCCTAAGAAACCGCTTTCCACTCATCCATTTTCCACTGCGGAAAGAGATAGGAGTGAATACTTATTAAAGCGATTCTTATCCCGCTAAAATCTCTCATAGCTGAACTAAAAGAAGGCAATGAACTCCATCAGCTCTTGTCTTCTTTTTCTTGTGAGCAGGATGCGGATATCGAACATTTTTTACACGAACGAGCTGTTGATTTTGAAAATTTATCAAAATCCCGTACTTATCTGATATGCGATCAGGAACAATTAGAAAATTCCGATGGTTCCCATGAGCAGTTAATCATTTACGGGTATATCTCTCTTGCGCTCAAAATTCTTACAATTCCAGCCAGCACTTCCAATCGCGTGCGCAAAGAATTAGACGGATTTAGTGCAAAGATCCATGGAGAAACTATCAGCGATTTCCCCTGTTATCTGATTGGACAGCTCTCAAAAAATTCTAATGTTCCCAAAGACTCCATAAGCGGGGAAATGCTGATTAACTTCGCCTGTGACATTATCGCTGCTTCTGTTGAAGCTGTCGGTGGGCGTTATATGATGATTGAATGTCGAGATACAGAGAAACTGATCCGTTTCTATCAAAATAATTCATTCAAAGAAATTTCCCGCATTCCGGATAAAGATCAGCCTATGGTCCAAATGATTCGTAAAATTCAATAAGCTTCTTACTACTATATATTTTTTAATTTCAAAACCTAAAAACCTCTGACGAAACCTAAAGTTTCGCCAGAGGTTTTCAGGCAATTCGAATCTTCAGACCATCTCCAGAAGTTTTTCCAATCTGCTTTTCTTTGCCATCCTCTTCACTGTACCTGTATCGTGATTTTTTATGTATTGAATCACCTCAAAAAAATTTTCTGATGGGAGCTTTTGTTCGTGATACCCCTCTGTGCATTTCATTTTCTGCTTTTTTCGGTATTGAGATTTAGACATTCTATAATTTTCATGAGACAGCTTCTTTACCTTATTGTCCTGTAAGTACACAATCCACCTCGAAAAAGCAGTACTCACGAACACAATATCACTGCTGATGCTATAAGATATCTGGAACCACTTACATATTTTTTCTGTAAGCGGCAACTGTTTTAAAACATCTCTATATATTTTATTCCGTAGTTTATGCCCATTTTCAATATTCCATTCCCATTGTCTTGGAATCTGCTTCTCCTGACAGCATTTACATACCGTAAATCCCTTGAATATCCAGCTTTTAGGAACTCTCTGCCCACTCTCTGGTGCTATCTTTTGTACATACCTACAGTCAGCTGCATGTAACTTTCCTGTCGCCAGGTTTGCCACACAATATTCTTCCATTGTCATAGCACTGTATTGTTGATAGCACCAACAAAATAATTGGTACAAATAGTTGGAGTCATGCTTGGAATAATGAAGATAGTTGGATTGATACTCGATTCCTGCATATTTCAGTGCGTTTTCAAAACCGACTTGTCTATTGGCTTTTCCCGTAACAATTCCCAATATCTCCTGCAATACCACTACTTTATGTTTTTTCACTGAAATACCGTATTTTTTCATGTCCCTTACAAACAGCTCATAGGTATCTCTGCTCCAGACTACAGTATAATGATATTGCCGAAATGTTTGAGCAAAATTCATCAGAACTATATCTTCTGCTCTCCCCTGCATGACATTCGCCAACGGAGTATGCGCTATACGCTCCGTCTCAGGATTGAACAAAGTCGAATCACTCAGTCGAATGGCCCTGGAAAATGTCTTTACTTTTTTCATTTCCTCATCAGCGGCCACCGCACCTATCTGAATAGCTTCCCGCCCGCTCACACCCACGGTTCCCGGAGCTTGATTCCATTCCAGATCAAAAAACAGATATTCCTCTATTTCATCCAAATGTACTTTTTCCATTTTCATTACATTCCCAAAATAAAGAAAATAAACAGTACCGGAATTCCAATAAATAGAGCCCATGTCTTGCTGAACAGGTTAATAATCAGCAATATCACTGCAACGATTCCAAACCACTTCCAAAAGTTGCTCCCATTACTTCCCCTGCCAGGTTTTCCATACCTTTTTTCATCACAATCACATCCCGGCCCGGTACAGCTTCCGTGGCCTTCATCATCGTGGGGAAACATTCCAGAATCATTACTCATAAGGACATCCTCTATCTTTCGTTCACTTAGCTCCTCAATTTATCAGAAATCGTCACTGTCAAAATCATCATCCAGGTAATCCGAATCATCGTCAAAGTCTCCGGCATCACCAAACAGTGCTTCATGTTCTTCCCTGCTGGTACACAGCATTTCTTCCGTAAACATTTCTTCCATTGCGTCAATTTCTCCATCGCCATTCATATCCCATTTCCATCCTGCCATAACTTCATTCTCCTTTCATTCCTTGTTTTACTGTGTAAATTTGTTTGAATAACCTGACCTAAAACTTAATCGTCCCAGGCATCTTCCCATTCGTCCTCTGCATCCTCATAATCGTCAAACAAATCCTCATTGTCATAATAGAAATCTTCCGGGTCATCATACTCCCTGGCGTCATAAGGATCATTATATGTATAACTCTTTGACGGCTTGCTGTAAGAACTGGAACCGGAATAGGAATATGTGGAATGGTAAGTATTCTGGAATTGCTGTTTCTCTTCCAGCGCCTTCCGCGTGGCCTCTTCTTCCGCTAATCGTTCCTCTTCTTCACGCTGTGCTTCGTATTTCTGGTATGCCGCATGGATCCGCTCTACATCCTGCTCCATTTTTTCTTTTAAATCGCCACCATATCGGACTGTAATCTCATTTGCCTCAGAGTTCAGCGTCCCAATAAAAGAATTTTCTTTTTCATCCTGCAGCATCTTTGCATAGCGTCCCAGATTTTCCGTAACCTTGTCTTCTATACTTTCCGGAACCT
>ERZ836877.5762-NODE-5762-length-11608-cov-2.504458_pt1 | contig 11608 bp, 9 predicted proteins | sample MGYA00519469_ERZ836877 | MGnify/ENA primary metagenome ERZ836877 (study PRJEB31850, sample SAMEA3708809) | human gut metagenome | biome: human gut; feature: human-associated habitat; material: faeces | place: China | collected 2014 ... | reverse complement strand
TAAAACTACAGGCTTCTGAGCCTCATGTTTGTGCTCTGGTCCTGCATATACGAAAAGTTTCTTGTTCATAGCTCTTCCAAGAGGTCCTTTCGGAAGCATTCCCTTAACTGCGAGCTCGATAACCTTCTCAGGTTTCTTTGCTAACATTTCTTTTAATGTGGTTTCTTTCATTCCACCAACATACTCGGAGTGGTTATAATAAATCTTCTGCTCAAGCTTCTTGCCTGTAACTTTGATCTTATCAGCATTTACAACGATTACATAATCTCCTGTGTCAACGTGCGGTGTAAACTGAGGTTTGTTCTTTCCTCTTAAAACACTTGCAACACCGGATGCCAGACGTCCCAGAGTGCAACCCTCTGCGTCAACTACATACCATTTTCTTTCGATTTTATCCGGATTAGCCATATAAGTCTGCATGGTCCTACCTCCTGTTATTTATCAACGATAATGTTTCTCAAACCGCGGTACTTCCGCGAAAAAAAGTAAATGGAAACGCGGGTGCAAAATAAATCGCGGAAATGTCCGAAACCGCTGATAAAATGCCGTCGCCGGGGCTATTGGCTCAAGCATCTTCGCACTACGTCACATTGAGTTATTATATTATAAGGCACCTTGCCTGTCAACTGTTTTTTCTTGTAATTTTCAACAAAATTCCTGTTTTCAGAAAAACTCGATTCCCATCAGCGTCAACCCCTGAGCCGGAGCTGTGGGGCCTGCTGCCCCGCGGTCACAGGCTTTCAGGATCTTATCCATGCGTTCCGGCGGATACTGACCGTTTCCGATCTCGATCAGGGTTCCGGAAATGATACGCACCATATTGTAAAGGAAACCTGTTCCTGAAATGCGGATGGTCACCATGTCACCATCTCTCCACACGTCCATGGAGGTCACGGTACGGATGGTGGTCTTCACCTGTGCGCCGGATCCGCAGAAGCTGGCAAAATCATGGCGTCCGATCAGATAAGATGTTGCTTCCTTCATCTTATCCACATCCAGTTTATAATGGTAAAAATAAGAGTATAAACGCTCCGTTGGCACCGGAAACCGCCGGTTCAGGATACGATATTCATATGTTTTTTCACTGTCACAGTAACGGGGATGAAAATCCGGCTCCACCTCCTCAGAAAGCTGGATACGGATATCCTCCGGAAGTCTCTGGTTCAGTGCATAGGAAAATTTTTCCCCGGGGATCCTGGATTCGGTATCAAACACCGCCACATTTCCAAGAGCGTGCACTCCTGCATCTGTACGGCTGGCACCGATGGTCTCGATCTTTTCCCCAAGCAGCTCACTTAAGGTATCGTTTAAAACGCCCTGAATGGTGATTCCATTTGGCTGTGTCTGCCAGCCTGAGTACTTGGTTCCATCATAAGCTACAACAAGTCCTACTCGTTTCATAAAATATATTCCCTCCTGATACAGACATCCCTGCAGTACTTTCTATCCCAAAACAGACATACCGTCCTGCAAAATGCCTGCCTGATCCGGTTACAGTTCCGCTGTGCAAAATACAGCGCTTCGGACCGTTCCATGTCTGAGTACCGGCAGGATTTGGCTACAGTCCCGCCACACGGAATGCCACGCCCACCGCAAGATATGCCACAAGGATCCCATAGGCCGCATAATCTCTTTTTTCATAATGCAGCGGCTTCATCTGGGTTCTGTGCTCTCCACCATGGTAACACCTTGCTTCCATGGCCATTGCCAGATCATTGGCACGGCGGAACGCCGAAATAAACAGCGGCACAAGAAGGGGTACCATATTTTTCGCCTTCTGGATCAGATTTCCGCTTTCAAAATCCGCACCTCTGGCGATCTGTGCCTTCATGATCTTATCCGTCTCCTCCAGAAGGATAGGGATAAAGCGAAGGGCAATGGACATCATCATGGCGATCTCATGTACCGGCACCCGGATCTTGTTCAGCGGACGAAGCAGTCTCTCCAGACCATCTGTCAGCTGATTCGGCGTGGTAGTCAATGTCATGATGGAAGATCCGATCACAAGGTAAACAAGACGGATCGCCATTCTTCCTGCAAGAACAAGGCCTTCCCTTGTGACCTTGATGATCCCGAAACGCCACAGCACTTCGCCAGGCGTCAGGATGATATTGAACGCAACCGTGATCAGAAGGATCATAACGATGGCCTTCAGACCCTTGAACATGAATTTCACCGGAACCTTGGATATTGCGATCATAGCAATCAGAAATACTGTTGCCACCGCATATCCGAGAAATGTATGGAACAGGAATACAGAGATCAGAAATCCCAGAGTTCCCAGAAATTTGGTCCGTGGATCCAGTCTGTGAAGAACGGATTTGGCCGGATAATACTGGCCAATGGTAATATCTCTGATCATTTTTCCGCCCCTCCTTTGTTCAGTAATGGAGAGTTCGCCTGCACAAGTGCGGCAAGGATACTGTCTCTGGCTTCCTCCACCGTTGTGGCATCTGCATCCACATGCAGCCCATGTTCCTTCAGCGCATGCATGATATAAGTGATCTGCGGTGCGGCAAGTCCCATGGTTTCCAGTTCTTTATAATGGGAAAAAACCTTCTTCGGCTCATCATCAAATACAGCTTCTCCGTGATTCATAACAATGAGGCGCTCCACGTATTTCGCAATATCCTCCATGCTGTGGGAAACCAGAACAATGGTTATCCCTCGCACCTTATGAAGCTCTGCGATCTGATCCAGGATATCATCCCTGCCCTTCGGGTCAAGCCCTGCTGTGGGCTCGTCCAGGATCAGGATCTTCGGGCTCATGGCAAGAACCCCTGCAATAGCTACCCTTTTTTTCTGGCCTCCGGAAAGCTCAAAGGGTGATTTCTTGAAATTGGACTCTTTTACTCCAACCTGAGTCAGCGCCTGCTTCGCTTCTTTCTCTGCTTCTTCCCTGGAAAGTCCCTGATTCATAGGTCCGAAGCATACATCCGAAATCACATCATTTTCAAACAGCTGATGCTCCGGGTACTGGAACACCAGACCAACCTCGCTGCGGAGCTGTTTCCGGTCATATTTCTCAGCCCACACATCTTCTCCGTTATACAGAACCTGGCCAGATGTTGGCTGTACCAGCGCATTCAGATGCTGGATCAGCGTGGATTTTCCGCTTCCTGTGTGTCCGATGATCCCGATAAACTGGCCGTCCGGGATCACAAGGCTGACATCCTTCAGCGCATGGCTCTCATAGGCTGTCCCGGGGCTGTAGGTATAGGTTACATTTTTTAATTCGATTGACATAATGCGCTCACCAGCTCCTCTGTAGTCAGTATTCCATCCGGAACATCCACGCCGGATTTCTTCAGTTCATATGCAAGAAGTGTTACCTGTGGTACATCCAGTCCATACGCCTTAAGAGTATCCACCTGTGAAAAGATCTCTTTGGGATTTCCCTGCATCACAACATTTCCGCTGTCCATGACATAAACACGGTCAGCATGGATCACTTCCTCCATGTAATGGGTGATCAGAATGACTGTTACCTTTTCCTTACGGTTCAGCTCCCGCACTGCCTCCAGGACTTCCTTTCTTCCGTTAGGATCCAGCATGGCGGTAGGCTCATCGAGAATGATGCACCGCGGGCGCATAGCCAGTACGCCTGCAATAGCCACTCTCTGCTTCTGCCCTCCGGAAAGCTTGTTTGGGGACTGATAACGATAGGCTGTCATACCGACTTTTTCCAGGCTGTCATTCACCCGTTTCCAGATATCATCTGTAGGAACTCCCATATTTTCCGGACCAAAGCCTACATCCTCTTCCACAACGGTTCCTATGATCTGGTTATCCGGATTCTGAAATACCATTCCTGCCTTCTGGCGTACCTTCCAGAGTTTGGTCTCTCTGGCGGTATCGATCCCGTCCACCAGCATCGTTCCCTCTGTTGGGATCAGAAGCGCATTCATATGCTTCGCCAGTGTGGATTTTCCGGATCCGTTATGTCCCAGAACTGCCACAAATTCTCCTGCTTTAATGTCCAGGTCCACATCATTGACTGCACGCTGCATGTCTACCACATTGCCGTCATCATCGTATCTCTGATAGTCAAATCCCAGCTTAAGCGCCTTGATAATTCCCATCTTTTCTGCTCTCCTTAATCCTCTGTAGCTGCCGGTTCACCAAGACCGGTCAACTCATCGATCAGTGCCCATATCTCGTCTCTTCCCTGCTTCGTCTCCGCAGAAAACGGAAGGATCTTTCCATCTTTTGGAAGTCCCAGTCCTGTGCGGATCTCCTTCAAGCTCTTTGCCACCTGGCTGCGTTTCAGCTTGTCAAGCTTGGTCGCGATGATCACCGGCTCATATCCGTTGTGACAGATCCAGTCATACATCTGCTTGTCATTGGCGGAAGGCTTGTGGCGGATATCCACCAGGAGAAAAACCGCACAGAGCTCTTTGGAATTATGAAGATAGCCCTCGATCATTTTTCCCCATTTTTCCTTCTCTGCTGCAGAAACCTTGGCGTAGCCGTAGCCCGGCAGGTCTACGAGATACATTGCCTCATTAATGTTATAAAAATTGATCGTCTGTGTTTTTCCCGGCTGTGCGCTGGTTCTTGCCAGGGCCTTGCGGTTCATCAGACCATTGATCAGGGAGGATTTCCCTACATTTGATTTTCCCGCAAAAGCTACCTCCGGCCTTCCTGTGTCCGGGATCTTGCTTGTGATGCCGCAGACGATATCCAGCGATACGTTTTTGATTACCATTCGTTATTCCTCCCTTTTCTTTTAAAAGCCCTGTCCTGAAGGTCAGGGCAGGGTTTTTCTGTTTTTTGTTTATGCAAGAGCTTCACCGAGAACTTCTTTCATACTATCCACAAACCGGATATTCAGTCCCTGGATGATCTCTCTGTCCATCTCCTCGATATCCGGACGATTTTTCTCCGGAACAAGGACTTCTTTGATCCTGGCATATTTAGCTGCAAGCAGCTTCTCTTTCAGTCCGCCGATCGGAAGCACACGGCCTCTTAAGGTGATCTCACCGGTCATGGCAAGATCCGCACGTACCGGTTTTTCGATAATTGCAGACAGCATGGCAGTTGCCATTGTAATACCGGCAGACGGGCCATCCTTCGGAACGGCACCCTCCGGGATATGTACATGCATATCATGCTTCTGGAAAAATTCCGGATCGATCTCATATTGGTCAGAAACCGAACGGATATAACTGATACCTGCCTGTGCAGATTCCTTCATCACATCTCCAAGCTGTCCAGTAAGAAGCAGCTCGCCTTTTCCGGGCATGATATTGACTTCGATCTGCAGGGTATCCCCGCCTACCTGTGTCCATGCAAGACCGCGGGCGATCCCGATCTCATCCTTCTCATTGGCCATCAGATAGTTATATCGTTCTTTGCCAAGGAATCTAGAAATATTTCTGGATGTGACAACTACCTTATCCTTACCCTCTTCCATGATAGCACGTGCAGTTTTTCTGCAGATACGTCCGATGCTTCTCTCCAGAGAACGGACTCCTGCTTCCTTGGTATAGTTGTTGATCAGCTTGCCAAGAGCTGCCGGCTGGATCACCAGCTTGCCTTCCGGAATACCGTTGATCTCCATCTGCTTCGGGATCAGATGTTCCCTTGCGATATGTTCCTTCTCATTTTCCGTATATCCCGGGATTTCCATCAGCTCCATACGGTCAAGAAGAGGTCTCGGGATTCCCTGAACATCATTTGCAGTGGCAATAAACAGTACCTCGGAAAGATCCTGGGGAATCTCCACATAGTGATCATTGAACTTACTGTTCTGCTCCGGATCCAGAACCTCCAGAAGTGCTGCGGAGGTATCTCCTTTATAATCGCTGCTGGTCTTGTCGATCTCATCAAGAAGCATCAGCGGGTTGCTGACTCCGGCTTCCTTCAGTGCGACTGTGATCCTTCCTGGCATGGCACCGACGTAAGTCTTTCTGTGGCCACGGATCTCTGCCTCATCACGGACACCTCCAAGACAGATGCGGACGTATTTCTTGTTCATGGCCTCTGCCACAGAACGTGCAATGGAAGTTTTTCCGGTTCCCGGAGGTCCCACCAGACAGAGGATCGGACTCTTTCCCTTGTGGGTCAGCTTACGTACAGCAAGGAATTCCATGATACGCTCTTTGACCTCTTTCAGTCCGTAATGACCCTCTTCCAAAACCTTCCATGCGTTCTCAAGATCCTCGGAATCCTCGGATTTCTTATTCCACGGAAGTGCAAGAACGGTTTCCAGATAGCCTCTCTGCACCGTTGCCTCTGCAGCACTGGCTGCCATTCCTTTAAAACGGCTGATCTCCTTGGAAATCTTCTCTTTTACTTCATCAGATGCATCCAGCTCCTTCAGCTGTTTTTTAAATTCATCGATATCATCAGCAGTATTCTCCTCGCCCAGCTCCTCACGGATGGTTTTCAGCTGTTCCCGGAGGATATACTCTCTCTGATTCTTGTCGATATGGGATTTCACCTTGCGCTGAAGATCTTTAGTGATATGGATCACCTCGATCTCGCTGCCAAGAAGCGCTCCAAGGATCTCATAACGGTCATTCAAAGACACTGCTTCCAGAAGCTTCTGCTTGTTCTGATACGCCATCGGAAGATTTACTGCGATCTGGTCGATAGTTTCCTGCACATCTTCGATGTTCATGATCTGGGTTACCAGATCCTTGCTTACTTTTCCGCTTTCTCTGCAGTATCTCTGAAAAAGCTCCCGGATGCTGCGAAGCATGGCGTCCTTTACCGGTTCCGGGTAATCCTCTTCCTGTGCCGTAACGATCTCACATTCCGCCTTCAGATATGGTTCCTCCTGCTCCAGGCCCAGAACCTCTGCCCTGTCCAGTCCCTCTACCAGAACCCGGTAAAGATCCTGCGGAAGCTTCACCACCTGCTTGATATAAGCGACGGTTCCTACCTGATACAGATCCGTAAGTTCCGGTATTTCCACCTCAGGATCCTTCTGTGTCAGCAGAAAGATCTTCTGGTCATGGAGCATGGCTGCTTCCACGGCACGGATAGATTTCTCCCTGCTCACATCAAAGTGTACGATCATATCCGGAAGGACTGTAGTCCCACGGAGAGCGATCATTGGCAATATATTGACCTGATTTGTCATTTATGTCATTCCCTTCATCAAGCTGTTTCCGGCTTGCCTTTCTTTCTCGAACGGGATGTTTTGCGTCCTGCTTTTTTTGCAGGAGCCTTGGCCTCCCCGTGGATGATCTCCGGCTCTCCGGTTCCCTCCACTGCCTCTTTTGTGACGATACACTTACGGATGGTGTCGTCCGATGGTGTCTTGTACATCAGATCCATCAGGGTATGCTCCATGATGGCACGAAGTCCTCTGGCACCTGTTTTTCTCTCAAGAGATTTCCGGGCAACTGTCTCAAGTGCTTCATCCTGGAACTCAAGCTGCACGCCATCCAGCTCAAAAAGCTTGTCGTACTGTTTTGTGAGGGAATTCTTAGGCTCCTTCAGAATACGGATCAATGCTTCTTCATCCAGAGAATCCAAGGTTACCACGACCGGAACTCGTCCGATAAACTCCGGGATCAGACCAAATTTAATAAAGTCCTCCGGCATAACCTCTTTCAGAACTTCGCCCACATTGCGGTCTTCCTTCTCGGAAACCTCCGCTCCGAAACCAATGGATTTGGTATCCTGTCTTGCCTCAATGATCTTCTCCAGTCCGTCAAAGGCACCACCGCAAATGAACAGGATATTTGTAGTATCGATCTGGATAAATTCCTGATGAGGATGCTTTCTTCCTCCCTGAGGAGGTACGCTTGCAACGGTTCCTTCCAGAATTTTCAGAAGTGCCTGCTGTACGCCCTCACCGGACACATCTCTGGTGATGGAGGTATTCTCGGATTTTCTTGTGATCTTATCGATCTCATCGATATAGATGATTCCGTACTGGGCACGCTCAATATCGTAATCCGCTGCCTGAATGATCTTCAGAAGAATGTTCTCAACATCCTCGCCAACATAGCCTGCCTCTGTGAGAGTAGTGGCATCTGCGATGGCAAAAGGAACATTCAGCAGTCTTGCCAGTGTCTGTGCAAGAAGTGTCTTACCGGAACCGGTCGGACCAAGCATCAGGATATTACTCTTCTGCAGCTCCACGTCCAGGTTTTTTGAAGCAAGAATCCTCTTGTAATGATTGTAAACAGCTACGGAAAGTGCCTTCTTGGCATCATCCTGTCCGATCACATACTCATCCAGGATACTGTGGATCTCTTCCGGTTTCAGAAGGTTGATCCCTGTTTCATAATCTGCCTCATGATCATACATACTGAATTCTTCTTCCATGATCTCGGAGCAGATCCCGATACATTCATCACAAATATATGCTCCATCCGGACCTGCGATCAGCTTGCGTACCTGATCTTCAGTCTTATGGCAAAAGGAGCATCTTACCTTTCCTTCTTTTACTTTATCTGCCATATCTTTTTGTTTCCTTTCTAAGCGTAAATGTCCGTCTCTCACAGACATTTAAAATTCCTTTTTAAAGCAAGATAAGACTCCTGTGTCTTTACAGGAGTCTTTTCTTACGCATTATTTGTGGATCACAACACCGTCAATAAGACCATATGCCTTAGCTTCTTCAGCTGTCATATAGTTATCACGGTCAGTATCTTTCTCCACAATCTCAAGAGGCTGTCCGGTATTCGCAGAAAGAATCTCGTTCAGCTTCTTTTTGGTTTTTGCGATCTGGTCAGCTACGATCTGGATCTCTGTAGCCTGCCCCTGTGCACCGCCTGATGGCTGATGGATCATGATCGTCGAATTCGGCAGTGCATATCTTTTGCCTTTGGCACCGGAGGACAGGAGGAAAGCTCCCATGCTGGCTGCCATTCCAAGGCAGATCGTAGATACATCGCACTTGATATACTGCATTGTATCATAAATTGCCATTCCGGCAGTTACAGAACCACCCGGGCTGTTGATATAAAGCTGGATATCCTTGGAAGGATCTTCTGCTTCCAGGAAGAGAAGCTGCGCAACGATCAGGTTTGCACTGACATCGTTTACCTCTTCTCCAAGGAAAATGATTCGGTCCTTAAGAAGTCTTGAATAGATATCATAACTTCTTTCTCCTCTGCTGGTCTGCTCAATGACGTAAGGTACTAAACTCATTTTGCCCTCCATTTCCGAGGTTTATTACGCCTCTACAGCTGCATCGGCAACTAATGTAACAGCTTTCTGAACAGCCATATCTTTCTTCATCTGCTCCATCTCGTTCTCACCGATGAGATCTTTTAATTTGTCTGCTTCCATCTTGTACATCTCTGCCATCTTGGAGATCTCTTCGTTAACCTCTTCCTCTGTTGGCTGGATGTTCTCTACCTCAGCGATCTTCTCAAGAACAAGTCTTGTCTGGATTCTCTTAAGAGCCTGTGGCTTCATGTCTTCCATCATCTTGTCAACGCTCTGGCCTGTGAACTGGAAGTACTGCTCCATGGAAAGACCCTGGGACTGCATTCTTCTTGCGAAATCGTCAAGCATCTGACGTGTCTGTGTCTCGATCATTGCCTCCGGAATATCCATCTGTGCATTCTCGATCACTTTATCTACTGCTGCATCTTCTTTTGCACGACGTGCATCTTCTGCTTTCTTCTCTGTCAGGTTCTTCTTAACGTCTTCTTTGTACTCAGCAAGTGTATCAAACTCAGATACATCTTTAGCGAAGTCATCGTCAAGCTCCGGAAGCTCTTTTGCTTCGATCTTCTTAACGTCGCACTGGAATACAGCTTCTTTGCCAGCCAGCTCTTTTGCCTGATACTCCTCCGGGAATGTAACCTTAACTTCTACGTGATCACCTGTGTTAGCACCAACAAGCTGCTCCTCGAATCCCGGGATGAAGGTGTTGGAACCAAGTGTCAGCGGATAATCTGTTCCTTTACCGCCCTCGAATGCTTCTCCGTCTACGAATCCCTCAAAGTCAATTGTTGCTGTATCGCCGTTCTCTGCAGCACGATCCTCAACTGGTTCTGGAGTTTTTCTCCTGCTCTTTCTTAAGCTCAGCCTCAACTTCCTCGTCTGTTACTTCTGTCTCAGACTTCGGAACCTCAAGTTCTTTATAGTCACCAAGAGTTACCTCTGGTTTAGTAGCTACTTCTGCTGTAAAGATAAATGGTTTGCCAGGCTCAACCTGTGTTACATCGATCTTAGGCTGGGAAACGATCTCAAGATCACACTCAGCAAGTGCTTTGCTGTAATGCTCAGGGATCAGAGCGTTTGCAGCGTCCTCAAGGAATACTCCCTTTCCGTACATCTGCTCGATCATTTTTCTTGGAGCTTTTCCTTTACGGAATCCTGGAATGGAAATTCTTCCTTTCGCTTTCTGATATGCGTTCTGCATTGCTTTGTCAAGATCCTCGGCGGAAACCTCGATTGTAAGTTTCGCCATGTTTTTCTCCATTTTCTCCACCTGTAAACTCATGTTTCTTGTTCCTCCTTAATCATATCGAGTAAATACCTTATATAAAATAGTTAACACTCGCATTATATATTTACAGTCATTTCTGTAGTATAGCATAACCACTGTAAAAACGCCAGTATTTTTTTCAGTTTTCCATATGCCCCCACAGGGCATTTCTCAGCTGCCCACGTCCTCAATGTTAAAGTAATTTTCTGTCTTTCTTATGTTGTTAAGACAAAATGTAAAAATCCTTTTATAAGTTTTAGGCGTATAATGAACACCATCGTCTGTACCGTCTCCCGTATTGGATACAGTACCATATCCGGTCCGCATCAGATAACTGTAAACATCAATATAGTGGTACTGACTTCCAAGCTCACCGGCAAGACCGCTGTTAAAAGTCCGGACATCCTCACATTTACGATTCTTGGTACTTCCCTTTTCCCCTCCATTGATCGGATTCACAGACATATAATACAGACTGCAGTTTTTCATGGAAAGCTTTGTTCCCAGCTTTTTCATATAAGACACGTACTGTGAGAGTCTATCATTCAGATCCTGTTTTCCGTTAATATCTCTGAGATCATTGATACCATGATTAAACACCACTGCGATCTTTGCGTATTTTTCATTTTTACGATATTTTTCTATTTCTTTCAAAAGAGCCTGTGCGCCCGTTGACTTCAGCCAGCCCAGTTCCGTATTAGAACAGCATACAAAGCTGACATGGATGTCCACATACTCCTTTCCAAACTGTTCGTACAATACCTTCTGAAGACCATATGTCCTGGAATCTCCCACAAAGATGATCCTTTCGTAATTCTCAGGATAATGAAAGCTGTTCCTGACCAGATTCGGTTCCTGATACCGCCAGAATCTCACCGCATAGAGATGCATGGTCCCACTGACTGTGATCACCTGTCCGGCTTCATACCTTGGTGCGGTCTTCTGACCTGCCCTGGTAGACCATCCAAGGAATGTATAATTCTCTTCATTGGCCATCACCGGCAATTTCAGTTTTCCGCTTGGAGCCTGGATGATCTTGTAGATATCTCCGTCATTCCTGTGCAGGATCAGTTTGGGATTGTTCTTCTTTTTTATCACTGCATAAAACGTTACATTTCTTTTTACAAAATATTTTACTTTCCCCTACCGCGCATATTTGCTTTGACCAAAGCTACAACATCACCTGAAAGCAGCAGTCCTGTC
>ERZ836877.5755-NODE-5755-length-11619-cov-5.353079_pt1 | contig 11619 bp, 7 predicted proteins | sample MGYA00519469_ERZ836877 | MGnify/ENA primary metagenome ERZ836877 (study PRJEB31850, sample SAMEA3708809) | human gut metagenome | biome: human gut; feature: human-associated habitat; material: faeces | place: China | collected 2014 ... | reverse complement strand
TGCCGGAGGACGCGGTCATCAGCTTCTATAAGCAGGGCGAGTTCACCGACCTGTGCGCCGGTCCCCATCTGGACTCCACCGGCCGGGTAAAGGGCAACGCCATCAAGCTGCTGGCCTGCAACGCCGCCTACTGGCGGGGCGACTCCAACCGGGAGACCCTCCAGCGGATCTACGGCATCGCCTTCCCCAAGAAGGATGAGCTGGACGCCTATCTGGAGCGCATTGAGGAGGCCAAGCGCCGGGATCACCGGAAGCTGGGCAAGGAACTGGGCCTGTTTGCTTTCCGGGATGAGGCTCCCGGCTTCCCCTTCTACCTGCCTAAGGGCATGGTGCTGAAGAACACCCTGATCGACTACTGGCGTCAGGTCCACAAGAAGTGGAACTATGTGGAGATCTCCACTCCTCAGATCATGAAGCGGACTCTGTGGGAGACCTCCGGCCACTGGGATCACTACAAGGATAATATGTATACCACCGTCATTGACGGCGAGGACTTTGCCATCAAGCCCATGAACTGCCCCGGCAGTATTCTGGTCTATGAGCTGGAACCCCATTCCTACCGAGACCTGCCCCTGCGGTACGGTGAGCTGGGCCTGGTCCACCGTCATGAGCTCTCCGGCGCGCTCCACGGCATGTTCCGTGTCCGCTGCTTCACCCAGGACGACGCGCACATCCTGCTGGCCAAGGACCAGATCAAGGATGAGGTCATCCGCATCGCCCGCCTGTTCGACGAGGTCTACTCTCTGTTCGGCCTGCCCTACAAGATCGAGCTGTCCACCATGCCCGAGGACCACATCGGCACCCGGGAGGACTGGGAGAAGGCAGAGAACGCTCTGGCCGACGCCATTACCTCCATCGGCAAGGAGTATGTGGTGAACCCCGGCGACGGCGCGTTCTACGGTCCCAAGCTGGACTTCCACATTCAGGACTCTCTGGGCCGTACCTGGCAGTGCGGCACCATTCAGCTGGACTATCAGCTGCCCGGCCGCTTTGATCTGGAGTATACCACCAGCGACGGCGGCAAGGACGTGCCCGTGATGATCCACCGTGTTGTGTTCGGCTCCATCGAGCGGTTCATCGGCATCATCACCGAGCACTTTGCCGGCGCCTTCCCCGCATGGCTGGCTCCTGTTCAGGTGAAGATCCTGCCTGTCACCGACCGTGCGCTGGATTATGCCAAGGATCTGTCTGACGCATTGGACGGCCAGGGCTTCCGCGTGGAGGTGGATGACCGCAACGAGAAGATCGGCAAGAAGATCCGTGAGGCCACTCTGGAGAAGGTGCCCTATATGATCGTTGTAGGCGATCGGGATATGGAGAACAAGACGGTCTCCGTCCGTACCCGCGCCGGCGAGGATCTGGGCGCTATGAGCCTGGAGGACTTCACCGCCAAGCTGAAGGAAGTTGTAGACTCCAAGGTGATTCAGTAAGTTGCTCTTAGTTAAACTGCACAAAACACGTCCCGCTGGTTTTCCTGGCGGGGCGTGTTTTTGCAAGACGGACATTTGTTTTGCAAGACATTTGTGGGAAAACGCAGAGAATAGCGTGAAAATGCAAGATGAATACTTGAACATTGCAAAAAATCACCAAAAAGAGAAAATGACCCTTGCAAAATGAATGATATACATGTATACTATGCACATGCTTACGGAAACACCCTTGAAAAAAGCACCGGGCGTTTCCACCTAATTCAACTGTGAAAGAGGGATTTGGAATGAAAAAAGTGTTTTCTCTGATTCTGGCTCTGGGCCTCATCGCTTCTCTGACTGCCTGCGGCGGCGGTAACGCCTCCGGCAATGAGACTGGCGACAGCGCTCCCGCTGCTTCTACCGCGAAGCTGCGCTTCGTCACCGGCGGCGAGTCCGGCACCTACTATGCCTTCGGCTCCGTTATCGCCCAGCACGCCACCAACAATACCGATGTGTCTGTCACCGGTCTGGTTGGCAACGGCTCTAAGTCCAACGTGGAAGAGCTGGCAGACGGCAACGCAGAGCTGGCCTTCTGCCAGTCCGACGTGATGGCCTATGCCTACAACGGCACCAACCTCTTTGAGAACCCCATCGACTGCTTCTCCACCGTGGCCGCCCTGTACATGGAAGATGTGCAGATCGTCACCACCGATCCCAGCATCAAGACCGTGGCTGACCTGGCCGGTAAGAACGTGTCTGTCGGCGCTGCCGGTTCCGGTGTGTACTTCAACGCTGTGGACATCCTGAGCGCTTATGGTCTGGGCGATCTGGACGCTGACGGCAAGTTCACCAAGATCAACGCCACCTATCAGAGCTTCGGCGACAGCGCTGACTCCCTGAAGGACGGCAAGATCGACGCCGCCTTCATCGTGGCCGGCGCCCCCACCACTGCCATCATGGATCTGTCCACCACCAAGGCTGCTTATCTGGTGTCTCTGGATGACGCCCATATCGACGAGTTGCTGGCCGCCTCTCCTTACTACACCAAGCACGTCATCCCCGCCGGTACCTACAACGGTCAGGACGAGGATGTGACCACCGTGGCTGTGGGCGCTGTGATCCTGGCCCGTGACGATGTATCTGAGGATGCTATCTATGCTCTGACGGCTGACATCTTCGACAACGCCCCCGATCTGATCAGCAGCCACGCCAAGTACGGCGAGCTGTCCACCGAGTTTGGCGCTTCCATCACCTCTGTGCCTTATCATCCCGGCGCTGCCAAGTACTTTGCCGAGAAGGGCTTCGATGTGGCAACCAAGTAAAGATCTGAACGGGATCTTTACAGCATCACCGCCATTTCCATACCTATAAGTATGTCATTCAGGCTGCGGCGGAGAAATCCGCCGCAGCCGTGAGTGGTTCTAAAGCGAAGCACAGCTCTCCGGAACGGAAAGGAAGGGTGTGTGCGGGAAACCCATCAGGGGATTCCTGCACCATTAAAATCAGCCTTTCCGGCGCGATGCGCCGGAAAGCTGCGGCGGATTTCTCCGCCGCAGCCGTGAGTGGTTCTAAAGCGAAGCACAGCTCTCCGGAACGGAAGAACAGAGCGCTTGCTGCGGACCAATTTACAAGAATTTACCCCGATCCCCGGTTGAGAAGGACAGAGATCCGCTGCCCCTGTCAACTGCGGATGTGAGAAAACGATCAAGGAGGAGACCATATGGGCCTGTTCAAGAAAAAAGACCCCATTGTTGAAGTGAAAAAGGCACTCGACCACGAGGTGCACGAGATGGAGCATGATATCCAGGCGGACGTGGATGCGGTCATGAAAAAGTATGACCGGGAATCCAACACCCGTATCTGGGAGGGGGCTCCGAAAATCGCCCTGCGGGTGCTGATGTCGGCCTTCTCAATCTATTGTATCCTGATGACCCTGTTCAGCAAGGCACTTCCGGAGCGGCGGCTGTCCCTGTTTCTGGGCTTTATCATCATCATCGGCTATCTGGTGTATCCCGCCAGAAAGGGTGCTGCCCGGGTGAACCATGTGCCCTGGTATGACTGGCTCCTGATGGTTCTGGGCGCTGGCAGCTTCTTCTATTTTGCCATCAACGCTTTCTCCATCATTCAGTTGGCCACCAAGCTCCAGCCTGTCCACATCATCGTCGGTGCCATCGGTATTGTGGTACTGATCGAGCTGTGCCGCCGGTGCGTGGGCCTGCCCATTCTGGTGGTGCTGGGCCTGCTGCTGATCTACACGTTCTATAACCAGCTCAGCTGGGACCCCAGCTTCTACAAGGCGCTGAAGAACATCGTCTATAAGCTGTTCTACACCACCAGCGGCGTCATCGGTACGCCGGTGAGCGTCTGCTACACCTACATTGTGCTGTTCATCATCTTTGGCGCATTTCTGGAGCGCACCGGCATCGCCAACTTCTTCATCAGCTTTGCCAACCGTCTGGCGGGCTGGTCCTCCGGCGGCCCCGCCAAGGTGGCGGTTATTTCCTCCGCCCTGTGCGGCATGGTGTCCGGCTCCTCCGTGGGCAACACCGTGACCACCGGCTCCGTCACCATCCCCATGATGAAGAAAACCGGTTACAAGCCGGAGTTCGCCGGCGCGGTGGAGGCCGCCGCCTCTACCGGCGGTCAGATCATGCCCCCCATCATGGGCGCAGCGGCGTTCCTGATGGCAGAGTACATGAATATCCCCTATGCGAAGGTGGCTGTAAAGGCCATTCTTCCCGCCGTGCTGTACTTCACCGGCATTTTCATCGCCGTCCATCTGGAAGCCAAGAAGCTGGGACTGAAGGGTATGCCCAAGTCCGAGATGGTCTCCTGGGGTGAGCTCGCCAAGCGTGCCTATCTCATCATACCTCTGGCCTTGCTGATCTTCCTGGTCTCCTCCGGCAGCCGCACCATGCAGTTCTCTGCGGCGGTGTCCATTCTGGCCGCCATCGTGGTGGGCTTCCTGAACAAGGAGGAGCGGCTGACCTTCGGTAAGATTGTGGAGGCGCTGGAGGCCGGTGCCAAGGGCGCCATCACCGTGGCTGTGGCCTGCGCCATGGCCGGTATGATCGCCGGCTGCATCACCGTCACCGGTCTTGCTTCCATCCTCATCAACGCCATCGTGCAGATGGCAGGCGACGCCACTATGATCGGCCTGCTGCTGACGATGATCTGCTGCATCATTCTGGGTATGGGCGTTCCTACCACCGCAAACTACTGCATCATGGCCTCCACCTGCGCTCCCATTCTGGTGCAGATGGACTTCCCCCTGGTGGCGGCTCACTTCTTCGTGTTCTACTTCGGCATCGTGGCGGACATTACGCCTCCGGTGGCTCTGGCTGCCTATGCCGGTGCTGCCATCGCCAAGGCCAATCCCATGAAAACCGGCATCAATGCCACCAAGCTGGCCGTCGCAGCCTTTATCGTGCCATACATTTTTGCCTACAGCCCCGCTATGCTGTTTGACAACGTGAGCAGCGCATTTGAAGTGGTGCAGATCGTAGTCAGCGCCCTCATCGGTCTGTTTGGTGTGGCTGCGGCTTTGAACGGCTTCGTCTATAAGAAGATCCCCATGTTGTTCCGTCTGGCGATGGCTGCCGGCGGTCTGTGCATGATGATCCCCGGCACCGCATCGGATGTGGTTGGCCTCGTGATGGTCGGCGGCATCGTGCTGATCCAGCGCATGAGCGCCCGGCGGCTGGCTGCCTGATCTCCTGAAAACAACAAAAGTGACCGCACTGCCCACGATCCCGGGCGGTGCGGTCTGCTGTTATCAAAAAGTTTTTGCAAAAAAGGAAACCTTTTCGCAGTTGAATCCGTCTATTACAAATGAAAGCGGTTTTGATGGAATTTGTTACTGTTTTGTTGTTGATTTACCCTATTGGCTATATTAACATCAGTGAGCGAAGGTGAATATGCCTGTCGGCAGCCCTGTTTGGGCGCTGACAGCACTGGATCGGAAACAAGCGGGCCTCAGCCCGGAGAATCGTAAAAGGAGAATATGTCATGGCAGAGATCATGGAAGAGAAAAAGGAGCTGACCCCGGCGGAGACAGCCGCTCCGGCGTCACCGGAGACCCCGGCGAAAAAGCCGGAAAAAAGCACGGCAGACAAGAAAAAGCGGCGGCGTACGATCCGGCGGATCGTTGCGCTGGTGGTCGTGGCCGCCCTGATCGCAGGCGGCGTGAAATTCTTCAAAAAGAAGGACGGCAGCAGCGAGGTAGGCATGGCGACGGTGTCCTACGGCGCTATCAGCTCCGAGGTGGACGGCAGCGGTCTGGTAAAGGCCAAGAACAGCGAGACTATCAGCCTGACCACTGCGGGCACGGTGATGGATGTATTCGTGGAGGAGGGACAGAAAGTGGAGCAGGGGGACCCCCTGTTTACCATTGATTCCCCCAATGCTGCCACGGAGGTCCAGAAGGCCCGGGACGAGGTTGAGGGCTATCAGAAGCAGATCAATACGCTGCAAAAGGACATTGCGGGGCTGAATCTTTCTCCGTCCTACGCCGGAAAACTGATGGATGTTGTGACACTGAACCCCGGCGACGAGATTAGCAAGGGCACCAAGGTCGCCGTCCTCGCGGACGATACCCGGATGCGGCTGGAGCAGTATTACAGCTACGCCTACGCCGGGGAGCTGAAGGCGGGGCAGAAGGTGCAGGTCTCTATCCCTGCCCTGATGACCACCGTGGAAGGCACGGTGGAGGCTGTTCACATGGTCAGCCGCATCACGCCGGAGGGTTCTAAGCTGTTTTCCGCCGAGATCGTGATCCCCAACGAGGGTGTGCTGGCCAAGGATATGGTGGCTACTGCCACTACGATTGTGAACGGCGATACCGTGTATCCCTACGAAGCCGCTAAGCTGCAATATTACCGGGTGGGAGATTTGAACTCCACCGTCAGCGGCACGGTGATCTCCAGTAATCTGGTGGACTATCTCGCCGTAACGCCCGGTCAGGTTCTGGTGCGGATTGACGGCGAGGACAGCGAGACGGAGATCTTCACCGCACAGCAGAATCTGGAAGAGGCCCAGAAGAAGCTGGAGGCCGCCCAGAAGAATCTGGACAACTGCAATGCGGTGGCTCCCATTTCCGGTCAGGTTATCGGTCTGTCCGTGACGCCGGGGCAGGAACTTCAGGCAAACAGCACCCTTGTGACCGTTTCCGACACCTCCACCGTGACTGTCAGCGCCACCGTGGACGAGCGGAACATCAGCTATATCAAGACCGGCATGCCCGTGAACCTGGACCAGTGGGGCACCAGCGCCTTCGGCACGGTGGAGACGGTGAGCCTGTCCAGCACCGTGAATAACGGCGTGGCCTCCTATCCCATCACCATCTCCGCGGACAACACGGATGGCAACCTCCAGGTCAACAGCTATGTGAACTATCAGATCCAGGCCAGCCAGAACGACAACTGCCTGATGGTGCCCATCCAGGCGGTGCGTACCGTGGGGCTGGAGGATGGTTCTTCCGCCACCGTGGTCTATGTGCAGGCAGACAGCCGGCCGGACAACGCGCTGGAGCTGCCCTATCAGGACGAGGAGATCCCCAGCGGCTTCTATCCCGTTCAGGTGGAGATCGGTATTCAGGATACATATAACGTGGAGATCAAGTCCGGCGTAAATGACGGCGACACCGTCTTTACCCAGATGATAACCGATCAGGCGTGGGGTTAAGCCATGGCGAAACTGATCGAACTGCGGGATGTCTATAAGATCTACGGCGAGGGCCTTGAGAGCGAGGTCCGGGCCCTGGACGGCGTTTCGCTGGATATTGAAAAGGGCGAGTTCGTGGCGGTGGTGGGCCAGTCCGGCTCCGGCAAGTCCACCATGATGAACGTGCTGGGCTGTCTGGACATCCCCACCCGGGGCACTTACCGTCTGGACGGCGTGGATGTCCGGGAGCTTTCCGACAAGGAGCTCTCCCGCATCCGCAACAAGCAGATCGGGTTCATTTTCCAGCAGTACAACCTGATCCAGAACCTGACGGTGCTGGAAAACGTGGAGCTGCCGCTGATCTATCAGGGCATCGATCCCATTGACCGGCGGGAGCTGGCGATACAGGCGCTGACCCGCGTGGGTCTCGCCGACCGGGCGCAGCATAAGCCTACCCAGATGTCCGGCGGCCAGCAGCAGCGTGTGGCCATCGCCCGGGCCATTTCCACCCATCCGCCCATCATCATGGCGGATGAGCCTACCGGCGCATTGGATTCCCGGACGGGCCACGAGGTGCTGGGCTTCCTCCAGCAGCTGAACAAGGAGGGCAGCACCGTCATTCTCATCACCCATGACAACGGGATCGCCGCCACGGCCCGGCGCATTGTGCGGATCGCGGACGGCAAGATCATCGAGGATCACCCCCAGGAGGTGAATTGGTATTGAACATCGGGCAGGCATTTAAGATGGCGTGGCGGTCCATCTGTGGCAAAAAGGGCCGCAGCGCCTTGACCATTCTCTCTATTTTCATCGGTATTGCCGCCGTTATGACCATTGTCTCCACCATGGAGGGTATGAAGGCCAAAACCATGGAGCAGTTTGCCGCCATGGGCGCCAACCGCATTGAAGTGAGCGTTTATGCCTATATGTATGATGAGGGCGGCAATCCTATCAGCAAGGACTATTTTGCCGGATTGTACCGCTTTTGCTCCGGACTGAAGGAGTCCATTATTGGCATTACCCCCAAGGGCTCATCCAACGCCACGGTGGTATACGGTACGAAAAACAGCTCCACAATGGAGTGGAAATATGACCAGCAGTACAACGTGGTCAGCGGTCCCCCGCAGATCTACTACGGCTCCGACCAGTACAGCGCCTGCAACAATCTGGCAATCGCAAAGGGCAGAGACCTTGCGTGGCTGGATTGCGAGAAATACAATCAGATCTGCGTGCTGGGCGCGCAGGCGGCGCGGGTCTTTTTCGGCAGCGCCAACCCTGTGGGACAGATCATGAAGGTCAACGGCAACAACTTTGAAGTGGTGGGCGTGTATGGCGCCCGCGTGGAGCCAGATACCCCTTCCGCTTACCAGACGGATAACTTTATGATCCTTCCCTACACCGCTACCCGGCTGCTGGGGGATACGGCCCCCACAGAATTTTTGGTAAAGGCCAAGGATGACGCCAGCATGAAAACCGCCATCACCGAGATCGGTGGGTATCTCTCCGGCGTGGTGGATCAGAGCATGGGCGGCTATCAGGTGCAGAAGGAAGGCTACTGGCAGGATTATCAGAACCAGCAGCTGACCATGATCTCTCTGGTGCTGGGCGGCATCGCCGCCATCTCCCTGCTGGTGGGCGGCATCGGTATCATGAACATCATGCTGGTGACGGTGACGGAGCGGACCCGGGAGATCGGTATCCGCCGGAGCCTTGGCGCACAGCGGAGCAGCATCGTGGCCCAGTTCCTCATTGAATCCGGTATGCTCTGCGGCATGGGCGGCATTGTGGGCATTATCTTCGGCACCATCGGCAGTCTGGCTTTGGGCAAGATTTTGTTCCAGATGACCATTTTCCCCGCCACTTGGGTGACGCTGGCGGCCTTTGGCCTGTCGGTAGCTCTGGGCGTGCTGTTTGGCAGCTATCCGGCGGCAAAAGCATCGAAACTCCAGCCTGTGGAAGCCCTGCGGGCGGATTAAAGGAGAGAGACTTATGAAAAAACGAATTTTGACCTGGCTGCTGGCGATCAGCATGCTGGGCTCCCTGCTGACGGTGCCTGCCGGGGCGGCGGCTGTCACCAAGTTTTCCGATGTCAGCGACAGCTACACCGCCACCGCCGTGGAATCTCTGCGGCTCATGGGTGTGCTGGACGGCTACGGCGACGGCACCTTCCGCCCGGACACCATTCTGAACCGGGCGCAGTTCTGCAAGATGGCGGTCTACGCCATGGACGGCAGCGGCGAGTTGGGACGGTATTCCACCGTTACCATCTTCCCGGATGTGAAGCCCTCCCACTGGGCGTCCGCCTACATCAATATGGCGGCGAGGAAGGGGATCATCTCCGGCTTTGCCGACGGTAAGTTCAAGCCCGGCCAGACCGTGACCGCCGGACAGGCGGTGACGATCCTCATGCGGGGTCTGGGCTACAAGGACGAGGACATGGGCGGTGTGTGGCCCCAGAGCTACATGGCGGAGGCCCAGACCAACGGCCTTTTGAAGTCCACCGGTATCACCTCCGCCTACGCGGGCCTGACCCGCGCACAGGCGGCCAAGCTGTTCCTGAACCTCTTTGAGGCCAAGCACGGCAAGGGCGAAACGCTCCTGTTCAACTACAACGTAGGTAAGGATGAGGTCTATCTTACTGCCGTGGACGGCGGTCAGGGCACGATGACTGTCGGCGGTAAGACGTATACCATGGCGCACCCCGTTGCCTCTACCAGCCTCATCGGCTCCAAGGGCAAGGTGGTCCTCAACAGCGTCGGCGAGATCCTGACCTTCCTGCCCATCACCGGCAGTGGCGGCGTTTCCAATGCGGCGGTCATCATCGGTGCCAACGGCTCTGCTGCCGGACTGGACTCCATGGCGGGTAACAACAGCTACCAGATTTACAAGAATGGTTCCCCTGCCACGGCAGCAGACCTCAAAAAGTATGACGTGGCGACCTACGCCTCCGCAACCAATTCCATCATCGTGTGTGATACCCGGGTGTCTGTATTCTATGAGGACTGTAAGCCCTCGCCCTCCAGCCCCACCACCATCACGGTGCTGGGCGGCACGGAACTGAGTGTTCTTCCCTCCGCGGTGGAGTCGCTGTCCAAGTTCAAGCCCAGCCAGCAGATGACTCTGCTGCTGACGGCGGACGGTCAGGTGGCCGGGGCTATGGAATCCAACGGCAGTGCCGCCAGAAGCAATGCCATTGCAGTTGTGGACGGCAGCGGCAAGATTCAAATGATTTGCGGCGGTTCCTTGATTTCTATCAACGGCAGCGGCGCAGGCCATGAAAATAGCGTTGTAAATATCTCTGGTACCAAACCCAGTAAAGATGGCAAAGAATCTCTGAGTCTGCGAACTGTTTCTGACAAGAGCAGCGGCGATTTGAATGTTAAGGACAAAATGCTGGGGAACAAGAAACTGACAGACAATGTGCTGATCTTCGATGGTAGCCGCCAAGTGGCCTTGGGGCAATTGCCGCAGAGTGGCATCAACTCCGCCCGGATTGCATATGCCCGGACCAACTGGGCCGGCGAGGTGGATCTGATCGTTATCAAGAACGCACTGGATGTCCAGTTTGGCCGGGTGTTCTGGGATATCACGAAGATTCCGGGCGGTGAGGGCGAAGAGCCTACCTGGGATGAGAGATTGGGTGTGGACTACGGCACCGGCAAAACTGAGACCTATCGCATGAAGTATAACGTAGTTACCGGTGATTTCGTGGCCTTCCGTATCAATTGGGGCAAGACCGGCTTTTCCCTGATGGAAAAGCTTGGCAAGCTCAGTAATGTCTCCTCTGATGCTTGGATCGGCAAGACCGCCGTCACTTTCAGCAACCGAACCTATGAGGTACCTTCTGACGTTCTGTGCTATAATGCTGATAACGGCAAGTGGATTGATCTGGATACGGCGTTGGCCTACTCTGATACCACGGATCTCTATGTTTACAACGGTGTGGTCCGTGTAATCGAGGTCAAGGCGTAAAAAAACCTGTGGCCTGACGGCTTAGCCGTCAGGCCACAGAATCACCTGAAAAGTAAATGATTGAGGAATGCAGGAGGAATGGATATGAAAAAACTTTTGGCTGTTTCCCTGACGATCATGATTTTAGGCACTCTGGGCGGATGCGGCAAGCAGGACACCCAGGAGCCGCCCAAGGTGAAAATTGACTACGGCAATTCCGAACTCTACACCCAGGAGGACATGGACGCTGCCATCCAGGTAATTGAAGCGGAGTTTGCCACCTGGGAAGGCTGTGAACTTCACAGCCTGGCCTACGGCGGCGACGCGGCCTGCAGCGACGAAAACATTGAGTGGCTCAACGGGCTGGAAATGAAAGAGCAGACTGAGCCTTTTACTCAGTGCATCCTGTTTTCCAGCAGCTTTCACTCCCCCGTGGAGCAGCGGGACGCCTGGAATGCCGATACGGAGTATGAGGGCTTGCAGTGGTGGCTGGGCCGCAGCGGCGGCGCCTGGGAACTGGTGACCTGCGGATACGGCTGATCTCCGTTTGTGCGCCCAATAAAAACCAATTGAAAAAGCAGCGCCCCGGTGCCCTTTG
>ERZ836877.5750-NODE-5750-length-11632-cov-6.237972_pt1 | contig 11632 bp, 9 predicted proteins | sample MGYA00519469_ERZ836877 | MGnify/ENA primary metagenome ERZ836877 (study PRJEB31850, sample SAMEA3708809) | human gut metagenome | biome: human gut; feature: human-associated habitat; material: faeces | place: China | collected 2014 ... | reverse complement strand
GGACGGTTATGTCGTGGCAGACCGCTATACCGCCGTCGCCACCTACACCGGCAGCACCACCAGCAGCTACGTCAAGGGTTACACCGTCACGGCGGACTATACCGGCACGGTGAGCCGCATCGCATTAAATCGCGTTCGCTATGTTGCCATTTTCGAAGGCGTGCCTATCCAGCCCGCAGAGGCTGCAAAAACTGCCGGCGCAATGTCCTCGCTCCGCTGGTCCTATGTGCTCATCCCCATCGGTGTCGTGGCTGCGGCAGGAGCCGGTGTCGGCGGTGCGCTGCTGGTGAAGCACAGAAAAGAAAACGCGGATGATGAGGATACAGAATGAAAAAGATTTTGACTTTCGCACTTGCCGTCAGTATGATGGCATCCCTTGCGGCCAGTGCCTCGGCGCTGGAATACAGCATTGCCCCTCCGAAGGACTTTGACTTTGGCAGGGACACATCTATTGAGGTCATCCACACGGCGGATGGCGGCGATATGAAAAACGCCGACATGAGCAAGAACGCCGCGCTTATTCCGCCTGCATTTGGCTCGGAGAGCATGAACGCCCTCCACACCGGCGAATACCTCACGCCCAACCTTGCCCCCGGTGGTGTTCCCGCGTCCGGCGCGGTCATTGGCGGCAGCGCCGCCACTGTTGTCACCCCCGGCAGCACGGTGAATGGCGGCAGCGGCTATCTGCCCGCTGTGCTGTTCACGGAGATGACGAGCGACCTCTACTACAAAAACGGCTCCCTCGGCAGGCTGGAGATCCCCTCGCTGGGTCTGAGCGTCCGCATTTATCAGGGGACGGACAGCAAGACGCTTGCCAAGGGCATCGGGCACTTCGAGGACACCTCCATCTGGAACGGCAACGTCTGCCTCGCCGCCCATAACCGGGGCGCCAACAGCTACTTCGGGCAGATCCACACGCTGGGCATCGGGGACAAAATTACCCTGACCACCAAGCTGGGCACCCGCACTTACAAGGTGACGGATGTATTCAAGGTCAACGAGACAGACCGCAGCGGCCTTGCGGACTCCGGCGAAAATATGCTGACGCTCTACACCTGCGTCCGCAACCAGCGGGATCAACGCTGGTGCGTTACCGCAGCGGAGGTCTGAATCTTTCTCCCTTTTGCCGAATCGGTTCTGTTCGACTTCTGCCCCTCACTTGTGATATGGTGAAGCTGCGAAGAAGATTTTCACACATACACATTTAGAATGGAGGCAGAATGATGAACGAGAGCAAAAATGTGAGAAAGAATGTCAGTATGATGTTCACAGGCATGGTGATCGGCGCGGCGCTGACCGGCGGCTCTATCGCGGTCGCAGCCGGGATCACGGCGGAACCGACCTGGCAGCCCATCTTTGTGGATGGTCAACAGGTGGAAATGGAAGCCTACAACATTGCGGGGCACAACTATGTGCAACTGCGGGACATGGGCAAGCAGGTCGGTTTCAATGTTTATTGGAACGCCGGAGTCCAAATCGACACCGGGCATCCATACACGGGGATCGCCCCTGCCGCATCCGGCATCCGCGTCAGCAGCTACAAGGGCAGCACCCTCCGCCCCGGAGACCGCAGCGGCTTGAATATCAGTCCCAGCGCGGAAATAAAAAGCGTGGTCTCCACACGGCCCGACATCATCCGCGTTGAGAATACCTCCGGCTTCTGGACCGCAATCGCGGTCAGCAGCGGCACATCCGACGTGGTCGTGACCGATCAGCATGGCAAGACCGCCACTTTAACGCTGACGGTAGTTGACGGCAAGCAAGTACGAGCATTCCGGAATCCGGCGCCAGTCAGACAGACGCGGCACGGCAGGAGATCGTCCGGCTGGTCAATCAGGTACGCCGGGAAAACGGTGTGCCGGAGCTGACGGTCAACGCGGCTCTGATGGACGCGGCGCAGCATTGCGCGTCCCTGCGTGTCGCATACCACCAGAATAAGGTGGAGTGCGAGGCGGTAGCGGCCTCCGGGTATCCCCATGGATTTGGATCGAATATCACCGCATTCGCAAATGTGCCCGCCTCTGAAACCGCAGAGCGGGCAGTGGAGAATTGGCGGAATTCTCCCGGCCACTTCCAGACGATGATAAACCCTGATTGCGACACCATCGGCGTCGGGATCTCAGCTGATGAGGGTGGAACGATCTGCTTCCTGTTCGTCGGTGATCCCAACGCGCACAATCCCTACGCATAACCTATCCGCAACTCAATATGCTCACATGGCCTTCCAGCTTCATCGCCGGAAGGCCATTTCAGCGTGTCGAAAAAGTTTTTTCTCCCCGCTGAACAAGTTTTCAGAACTTTATAAAAGTTCTGAAAACTTAGGATTTCAATGGCGCAGGACACCCTTCTTGGGTTTCCCGCACACACCCTTCCTTACCGTCGCGGAGAATCTTCTGCTTTATCGACAGACTCACATGGCCTTCCAGCATTGCCGGAAGGCCATTTCTTATGAGCAAATCTAAAAAGAAAGGTCAAATAACGATGAAAAAGACATGGCATTCATTGAAAAATCGCGTGACCGCGATGCTGCTGGCCCTGATCTGCGTTCTCGGCCTGCTCCCCACTGCCGCGTTGGCGGCGGGGGCTGACACCATCAAGCTGGAGCGGTTCGGCATGAGCGGTGTTTCCTATCAGTCTGCCAGCCTTGGCAGATGCACAATGCACCAGATGTATTATGGCGTGGCCGGGAAGACCTCCGTGGGCTTCTGCGGGACGAAGGGCGGCGGCATGGGCACCTCTCTGATCGGCCAGACCTGGGGCGATCCGAAGCCCGTCACCGATCCCACCGTCAAAATGATGATGGCCTATTACTACGCCCACTCCCTCGGCATCTTCACGGACAAGGCCCACGCCCTTGGCGTGGATGACATCTGGGATTCCGGTTATAGCTGGTACATGAACGCCTGGGTACAGGCCATCGTGTGGCGGTATAAGGACGGCTCCCTGGGTGATCCCGCCACCGCCTGTGCGGAGGAATTGATGTACGTCTGGAACTCGCTGAAGGGTGCGAGCTATACCAGCATCGACCAGACCTGCGACGGCGCCACATTCCGGGACCGGGCGAAATATATTCTGGATCTTGGCAAGCAGGATGTTTGGGGCGATTGCGACGTAAAAGAGTATTCCTTCACCGGCGCTGGCTCTGCCGCCCACCCCGCCAGCACCGTCCAGAGCGTTATGATCGGCAGTCTTACCGTCACAAACGAGCGGTACACGCTGGTGGTCAAGAAGGTAGACGCCACCAACCCCACCAAGGGCCTTGCCGGAGCGCGGTTCCATGTGGAATCCACCAACGGCTCCTTCTCCAGGGACATCGTCACCGGCACGGACGGCACCTATACCTTCTCTCCCTTGGACGCCGGAACCTACGCTGTAACAGAAACAGCGGCTCCGAACGGCTACGAGATCGACAACGCGGGGCCTGAATATGTGGTCCTGCCGAACAACGGCAGCAGCACCGTGACGATCACCTTTACGGATACCCCCACCGTCACCGCCACCGGTAAGATCCGCAAGGTGGACGCGGACAATCCCACCAGAGGTCTTGCGGGCGCAGTCATCAAGATCACCGGCGCGGATAACAATTTCACCGGTACCTATACCACCGGAGCGGGCGGCGCACTCACGGATGTGCCTTGGGATACCATGCCCATCGGCAGCTATGTGGCGGAAGAAGTGACGCCGCCCAACGGCTACTCTCTGAGCAAGGACGCCGGCAAAGTCCGTCAGGAATTCTATTGGGACGGCAAAACGGACGTATCGCTCGTTTTTGAGAATGACGCGAAGGTAAAGATCCAGCTCATCAAGCTGACCGACGCCAACGCGCCCCTCCCCGGCGCGGTATTCCACATCCTCCGGGATGGGCAGTTGATCGGCACGGAGGCCACGGACGCCTCCGGCAAGATCACCGTCCCCCATGTGACGGAGGGGATGTACGCCTTTGTGGAGGTCAGCGCCCCCGCCCCCTACGCCAAGCTGACCGCCCCCGTCTGCGCCCATGTGGATCAGACCACAGTCGATGGCGGCGGCACCGTGACCGTAACAGCCAAAGACCAGAAGCTTCCCAATCTGACCATCCAGAAGCTGGATAAGCAGACCAAGCAGCCCATCCCCGGCACGGTCTTTGAGATCAAGGGCATCCATTACGGCTATCATCAGGACGTCACCACCGGGCCGGACGGCAAGGCGGTTCTCACCGCGATCCCTGTGGACAGCTATGAGGTAAAGGAAATATCCGTCCCTGACCCTTATGTGGTGGGCGGCGAGATGACCCAGACCATCTACCTCGGCCCCGGTGACGATCAAAACCTCGTATTTGAAAACCTGAAAATGCCCCAGCTGACCGTCACCAAAATCGACGCGGAGGATTCCAAGCCCATCCCCGGCACCGTGTTCACCGTGGAGGGCATCGACAGTGATTTCTCCGCCGATTGGACCACCGGCGCGGACGGTACCGTGACGAACCGCGTGGCCCCCGGCAGCTACAAAATTACAGAAAAATCTGTTCCCGCTCCGTACTACCTGCCCAGCAAAAACGCCGACAGGGAGCAGACCGTCAGCCTGAACGCCGGTGACGAGGTGAATGTCACTTTCAAGAATCGGAAAATGCCCCAGCTCACCATCTACAAGGAGGATAGCGTGGCGGGCGCTCCTGTGGAGGGAGCCAAGTTCCACATCACCTACACCAGCAGCGGCGAATCCGCCGAGGCCCCCGGCACCATCGATTACGGAAATATCCTCACAGACGCCAAGGGCGAGATCCGGCTCCATGAGCAGGGCAAGCGGCTCTATCCCGGCGAATACACCGTGACCGAGGTGGAACCCGCTCCCGGTTTCCAGATGAAGGAGCCCTCCACCCAGAAGATCATCCTCCACGGCAGCGAGAGCAAGACCCTGACCTTCCAGAATACCCCGCTGAACGCCATTATTGTCGAGAAGTATGACAGCGTGACCCATGAGGCGCTCCCCGGCTGCACCTTCCAGCTGCGGTTTTTGGGCGGCACCTCCGGCACCGGCGGCACGACCATCGGGCAGAAGGTCACCGGCAAAAACGGCACCGCCATCTGGACGGGGCTGAAAAGCGGCACCTATATCGTGGAGGAGGTTGACCCCGCTGATGGGTACTCCATCATCAACGCCTCGGAAACGATCTATCTGGCGGACAGCGGTGAGCAGAGCGTGGTCACCGTCCGTTTTGACAACGCCCCGGACGGCCTCCTCCTGATCCGCAAGGTCTGTTCCGTGAACCCCAGCGTGACCCTCGCCAACGCGGAATTCAAGATCACCTACGCGGACGGCACGCTGATCGGAGACGCCAATGGCATCTTCCGGACGGACGAACACGGCGAGATCCGTATCCCCGGCCTGAAACCCGGCAAAAGCGTCATTGTGACGGAAACGATGGCTCCGGACGGCTATATCATTGATACCCAATCCCAGACCGTTCAGATCAAGGAAGGCCGCACGGTCAGCCTGACCTTCAAGAACCAGCCCAAGGGTAAGCTCATCATCCAGAAGCGGGACAGCGCCACCGGTCAGCCCCTTTCCGGTGCGGAGTTCCGGGTGACCACTGCCGCTGGCTGTGAGGTGGGGCTGGATGGCGTGATCGGCTCCAGCACCCTGACGCAGAACGGCATCTTTACCACGGATGGGCAGGGCGAGATCAAAATCACCAATCTGGCCCCCGGCGCATATGTACTGAATGAAATCAAGGCCCCGACAGGGTATGTGATGGATCGTGCGTCCACAAACGTGGTCATCGGCAAAAACGGCGATACGCAGACGGTCATCGTGAAAAACTCCAAGGCCGGAACCCTGGTGATCGACAAGCGGGATTCCCTCACCGGGAAGCCCTTGCAGGGCGTGACCTTCAAGGTGACGACCTCTACCGGCGCGTTCGTACCCGCTGAAAATGGACAGATCAGCAGCAACGGCCTGTACTTCACCGACAAGGACGGCAAAATTACCATCCATGGTGTGGTGGGGACGCTGGTGGTGACGGAAACGGCCACCATTCCCGGCTACACCATCGACGAGGCCAGCCGCACCCAGACGGTGGTGGTCAACCCCAATGACACCCAGACGCTGCACTTCACCAACACGCCCAGCACCACCCTTGTGATTGAAAAGTATATCGAGGGCACCACGACGCCGCTGAAGGGCGTGACCTTCCTTGTCACCGACAGCAGCGGCGCTGTTGTGGGCAGAAGCAACGGAGAGTTCATCACCGATGAGAATGGCCGCGTCGTTATCCATGACCTGATCCCCGGCACCACCGTTACGGCGCGGGAGGTCAAGACCGTGGATGGCTTTGTGCTGGACGGCGCGCCGAAATCCATTCTCATCAAGGCGGGCGAGGTGCAGACCCTGCGCTTTTATAACGTCCGCGCGGGCGGGCTTACCGTCATTAAGAAGGACGAAAAAACCGGAGAGCGCATCCCCGGCGTCCAGTTCGAGATCCGGAAGATGGATGGCGAGATCGTCGGCACCTACACCACCGATGAAAACGGCGTGATCTATCTCCCCAAAGCGGAAAACGGCTGGTACACCGTGACGGAGCTGAAAGCCGCCGAGGGCTACCGTCTGGATGACACGCCCCATCGGGTCGAGGTCAGGGATGGGCAGACCGCCACGCTGGAGATCACCAACAAGGCCATCTCCGGCATTTTGCTCCACAAGGTCAATGCCGTCACCGGCGAGGGCATCCCCGGCGTGTCCTTCCTCCTCTATGACAGCGGCAACACCCCCATCGCGCAGGAAACCAGCGATGACCGGGGCTATGTCCGGTTTGAGGGACTGGAAGATGGCCGCTACTATCTGCGTGAATTGGAAAACGAGGGCTACATCCCCGACACGCAGAAAAAGACCGTGTATGTAAAATCCGGCGAAACCACGGAAATCGAATGGAAGAATACCCCCATCACCGGCCAGATCCAAGTGACAAAGGTCAGTGCGGACTACAACGCCATGAATGGCTGGCCTGCCGGGACACCCATCCCCAACACCGTCTTTGAGATCTACAACGCCCGCACCAACCGTCTGGTGGATACGATCAAGACAGACAAAAACGGCTTGGCGGTGAGCAGACCCCTGCCGCTGGCGAGGTACAAAATTGTGGAATCCAAGGCGGCGGAGTTTTACGGACTGGATAAGACACCCATCGAGGTAGAAATTGAATATGCCGGTCAGATCGTCAAGGCAAGCATGGCTAACAAATCCCTCTCAACGAATGTGTCGATCAAGAAGACCGGCTATGTGGAGGTCATGCCGGGGCAGCTCGTCCGCTACAACTTCACCGGTATTGCCAACAACTCCACCACGGCGCTGGAATCTTTTTACTGGCGCGATACCCTGCCCGTCAAGGCGGTGCGCCTTGAAAAGATTTACACCGGCACATGGAATACCCCTGGAAATTATAAGATCGTGTACCGCACGAATCTAAGCGGCGATGCCTGGCACACGCTGGCGGATAACCTGAGCACATCCAAGAACTATGTGCTGGATGCTTCCCCCGCGGCGCTGGGACTTGCCGCCAACGAGTATGTGACGGAGTTCATGGCATCGTTCGGCATTGTACCCGCCAACTTCCGGCAGGTGGAACCGCCCCGCGTGGACTGCAAGGCACTTTCAAAGCTCACCGGTGGTACGCAGTTCGTCAACACGTCGGACGCGGGCGGCGTCTACAACGGGCAGTGGATCATGGCGACCTCCCGCTGGGTCACCCGCGTTTACGCCCCCAGCAAGCCCCTGCCCCGCACCGGTTATTAAGAGCTAACAACAACGGATGCCGCTCCGCAAGGAGCGGCATCCCCATATCAAGGAGGTTAAGATCTTGAAACACAAAAAAATCATGATTTTGGCGTTGGCGCTCCTGCTCCTGACCGTGCTCTGCTGCACCTCCGCCCTCGCCGCGGGCGGCGATGTGGCGGGCGCTGTGGAACAGACGTGGACGGAGGCAGCCAAACAGATCAAGGCTGTGGTGGAGAAGGTGGTGTTCCCGGCGCTGGATATGATCCTCGCCATCGCGTTCTTCGTAAAACTTGGCGGCGCGTATTTTGACTACCGCCAGCGAGGTCAATTTGAATGGACCGGTCCCGCCATCCTCTTTGCCTGCCTCATCTTCACGCTGACGGCTCCGAAATACATTTGGAGCATCATCGGCATCTAAGTGGTGCAAGGGTAAAAATCAGTTGCTTATTTTCTGTGTGCTGGGTATAATGAAAATTAGGAAAGGAGGCGGCGCGAATGACAGAATCTGTGAAAAATGAGCTTTCTGATATCTGCCGGATCATTGACGCAACTGTGGATACAGAGAAGATCTATCTTTTCGGCTCATACGCCTATGGTACACCAACCGATGATAGTGACTACGATTTGTGCGTCATTATCCCGGAAAATTCCATGCGTCCGGCAGACGCGGTCAAGGCGATCCGCCGTGCGCTCTTTTCAGCGCAGTCCGTCCCCTTGGATGTAATTGTTTATCGCTCTAACGCATTCCATCAGAGAGCGGAACACGCTTCTCTGGAGCGGAAAATCGCAAGAGAGGGGGTCTTGCTGTATGAGCACCGGCTGGAGCAGCGAATGGCTTGACTTTGCCTATATGGATCTCAGCGCCGCGGAACATCTGCTGACGATGCGTCCGCTGCCTGTGGAAATTATTTGCTATCACTGTGAACAGGCTGCCGAAAAATTTCTAAAAGCCACGCTTGTTCAATTCGACAGAGAGCCGCCCAAAACGCATGACCTTATCCAGCTTTGTAAGCTGTGCTGCGAAGTAGATACGCGATTTGAGCAACTGGCAGACTCCTGTATTGAACTGACGCCATACGGCGTTCAAGTTCGCTATCCGTCCAATTTAGAACTGGATGAATCCGACGCCGTCTGCGCGTTAAAGGAATGCAGGCTCGTTCAAGACTTTGTTTGCCAGAAACTTGGATATGAACCGGAAAGCAAAGATACCCAAAGCTTTGGACAGACAATGAAATAAGTAAAGACAGCAGTCAAGGCCGTCGCCCGAAAGGGCGGCGGCCTTGTCGCGTCTCCGGAGGTGAATGAACAATATTTATTTGGGATTTTGTCGCCGCGACAGTCCTGGATCAGCTCATGGACTGGGTCTATGGGCAGGCCATAGGCTTTCTCGGCAACTTCTTTGCCCTCATGGGCAATATGGGCGTGGAGCTGTTCGAGCTGGAATGGGTCAGCGCCATCATTCTCTTTTTCTCCCGCCTCGCGTGGGCGCTGTTTACCGTCAGCGTGGTGGTCTGCGCCTTTGAATGCGGTATCGAATACTCCACCGGCAGGGGCAATCTCCAGCAGTGCGGGATGAACATCATCAAGGGCTTTCTTGCGGTGAGCCTGTTCACCGTCGTCCCCGTCCGGCTCTATGCCTTATCGGTGTCGCTGCAGGGAACCTTTTCCGCGGGGCTTACCGGCTATGGACAGAGCATTGGTGAGGTGGGACAGGACATCATTACGGAGCTCAATGAGATCCAGACGCTTACGGATGTGGTGAACAGCTCCCACTTCGGCCTTGGCATCATCACCAGCCCCATTATGCTCCTTTTTTGCGTGATCCTCATGGGCTACGCGGTCATTAAGGTGTTTTTCGCCAACCTCAAACGCGGGGGCATTTTGCTGATTCAAATTGCCGTGGGCAGCCTTTATATGTTCAGCATCCCGCGCGGCTATCTGGACGGCTTTATGGGCTGGGTGCGGCAGGTCATCGGTTTGTGCCTGACCGCCTTCCTCCAGTCCACCATCCTCATTGCGGGACTCATGGTGTTCAAGGACCACGCGCTGATGGGCGTGGGGCTCATGCTCTCCGCTGGCGAAGTGCCGCGCATCGCCGGCAGCTTCGGCTTGGACACCACAACAAAGGCCAATATTACGAGCGCCGTTTATACGGCGCAGGCTGCCGTCAACACCACCCGAACCATCGCCGCGGCGATCAAATGAAAGGGTGATGATATGACCTGGTTAACACAAATCACCATGGGCAGCCTGTTCGACGGTATCGGCGGATTCCCTTTGGCTGCGGTCCGCAACGGCATCACGCCGGTATGGGCGTCGGAGATCGAAGCATTTCCCATTGAGGTGACAAAGCTGCGCTTTCCCGGCATGATCCATGTAGGCGACATCACTAAGCTGCGTGGCGCGGAGCTGCCGCCTGTGGACATCATCTGCGGGGGCAGCCCGTGTCAAGATCTCTCCGTTGCTGGCGCAAGGGCAGGTCTTGTCGGCGCGCGTTCTGGCCTTTTTATGGAGCAGATGCGCATTGTGCGTGAAATGCGGTTGGCAGAGAAAGCCCGTGGCCGGGAGAGCGTCAACATACGGCCGCGCTGGATGTGTTGGGAGAATGTGCCGGGGGCTTTTTCGAGCGGAAAACCGAAGTATGAGGACTTTCGGATCGTGCTGGAGGAGATCGTGCGGATCTGCTTTCCCAACGAACTTATCCCAGGCCCCTATCCTTACGGATGGCCCGATGTCGGTGATCTCACGGCAGGCGATATGTTTTCTATTGCGTGGCGCTGTCTGGACGCTCAATTATGTTCAGCTGAACATAATTGAGCTAATGTATAGCAGAAAATAATGTAAAGTCACCTCCTGAAGTGTAGTAAAGCCAGCAAGAATGCTCCTGCTGGCTTTACATTATTCTGTGAAATTATTTAGTTGGAATATAGAGCTGAGTCAACCATTGCATCAAATTTTCGTCATCTGTCCAAGAGGGCTGCTGGTCACTAAGCTGCTGCGGATGCACTTGCTCCAACAGCTTTTGCTTCATTTTAATGTTCAGCCGGGCATACACCTCGGTAGTTTTAATGTCAGAATGCCCTAACAGGTCTTTTATATATTGCAAATCCACACCGGCCTCTAACCAATGCATCGCTCGGCTGTGTCTGAATACATGAGGATGGACCCGCACTGGGAACAAATCAGGCTTCTCCTTTTGTGCAAGGGAAACATATTTCTGTATGATGTAGTAGACACCGCCTCGTGTTAGAGGGGCCTTGCTTCTGTTGCAAAAAAGCGGGGCATCTATATCACATTGGCGATATTGGGATTCCTCAGCCAGATAATCCTTCAAGATCTTTGCAGGTACAGGAAGAACTGGTATATCTCGGAACTTTCTTCCCTTACCTTTCAGATGTACAACGGCCCATTTTTTATCAAAACGGATATCACCAAAGCGAAGGTTAGCGATTTCAGATGCACGAGCAGCAGATTCATAGATTAAGGTCAAGAAGGCAAAGTCACGCCGTCCCTCACGCGTTGTAAGGTTCGGCTGTCCAAAAATAGTTTGGATGGCTTCTTCCGAAAGATGCGGGACAACCCTTTGCTCACATTTCTTCGGAGGAATTTCCCGGATCTGTTGGCATAGCAGTACAAAGCCTGGATCTTCATACTGCAGGAACTTAAAAAACGCATTGATTGCTGCTCGCCGTTGGTTCCTTGTCGTAATAGAGTCACCTTTCTCCTGTTCCAGCCACCGAAAAAAAGCATCAATTAGCTCTCTATTGAAATCGCTAACTTCCAGCCTATCTCTTCGAATTTTGCGTTCCCGTTCACAGAAATCCAGTAGCAAGGACATTGCGTCTCGATAGGATTGAATTGTTTCTTGGCTTAGTCCCCTTTC
>ERZ836877.5749-NODE-5749-length-11633-cov-2.451028_pt1 | contig 11633 bp, 9 predicted proteins | sample MGYA00519469_ERZ836877 | MGnify/ENA primary metagenome ERZ836877 (study PRJEB31850, sample SAMEA3708809) | human gut metagenome | biome: human gut; feature: human-associated habitat; material: faeces | place: China | collected 2014 ... | reverse complement strand
GCTTCCGCGCTGTAATAACAGCAACCGCCCGGCGTATGGCCCGGCGTCGCAAAGACATGGAACTCCATGCCTGCCACCTCTGTCACCTGCTCATCTTTTACCCACACGTCTGCGGCAAACGCCACGCTTTTCCGGAAAAGCGCCGGAGACAGATTCTGCTCCGGGTCTGCCAGCAGCTCTTTTTCCGCTTCGCAGGCATACACGGGGATCTCAAGCTTTGCCTTCAGCTCCGGTACGCCCAGCATATGATCCGCATGTCCATGGGTCAGAAAAATAGCTTTCAGATCCAGTCCCTCGTCCACGGCCCTTCGAAGCACCGCCTCCGGCCGATCCGCCGGATCGATGACGATGGCCTCCTTCGTGGCTTCATTTATGACAAAATAGCAGTTGGTCTGTATCTGACCAAGCACCATACGTTCTACTTTCATCTTATCCTCCAGCGGTTCATCAGCCGGTAGCCCGCTCCACGTCCATAACGCTCTCCACCTGATACAGCTTCTCCGCAATCTTCTGCAGCTCCTCTTTGCTGCTGATCTCAAAGGTAATGGAAATCGTCGCCGTTCCCTGCTTGCTGGTCCGCACATTCATCTGGGTCATATCGATATTCCGTTCGGTGAAGATTCTGGAAATATCTACCAGAAGCCCGGTGCGGTTGTTGGCGTAGATCTTGATCTCCGTCGCGTACTTCTCGCCCGAAGAAGCAGAGCCCATATCCTGCCACTCGGCGTCGATAAGTCTGGCACGCTCGGACTCCTGCAGACACATGATGTTGACGCAGTCAGTCCGGTGAATGGACACGCCGCGGCCACGGGTTACATAGCCCACGATCTCATCGCCCGGTACCGGGCTGCAGCACTTGGAGAAACGCACTGACACATCGGTCAGTCCCTTGACGATGATGCCGCTCTTGGACTTGGCCAGCTTCAGCTTCTTGTCACTGTTCTCGGTGACCGCCTCCATAACCTTCTCATCGGTGATCTCCTTCTTGTGGATCTTCTCATACTCTTCCACCATCTTGTTGACCACCTGGCCCTCTTTCAGGCCGCCGTGGCCGATGGCCGCCAACACGGAATCCCAGTCCTTGAAGCCGTATTTCCGCATTACCAGATTCTGGAATTCCGGCTTCATGATATCGGACATATTGATGCTCTTGGCCTTGCAGTACTGGGTCAGCATCTCCTTGCCCTTTAAAATATTATCCTCTTTAAACTGGTTTTTAAACCACTGATTAATCTTGTTTTTCGCCTGTGAAGTGCGACAGATTTTCAGCCAGTCACGGCTCGGACCGTGCGTATTTGCGGTTAGAATTTCAACTATTTCACCGTTTTGTACCATATAGTTGTTCGGAACGATTTTTCCGTTTACCTTTGCACCGCTCATTTTATATCCGACTTCCGAGTGTATTGCAAAAGCAAAGTCAATAACCGTACTTTTTGCAGGAAGTGAAATAACTTTACCTTGTGGGGTAAATACGAAAACTTCTTCTTCAAACAAGTCGAATTTAAGTGTGTTAAAGAAATCGTCGGTATCTATAATATTTGTCTGTGTATCAAGCAGTTGACGTACCCATTCAAGTTTTGAATCCATATCGGTTTTACCTGATATACCTTCTTTGTACTTCCAGTGTGCCGCGATACCGTTTTCGGCAATTCTGTGCATTTCCCAAGTACGAATTTGAATTTCAAAAGGTGTACCGTTAGGACCTATAACCGTTGTATGAAGTGATTGATACATATTCGGTTTAGGCATTGCGATATAGTCCTTGAAACGCATAGGAACGGGAGTGTATAAATCGTGTACCATACCGAGTACCGCGTAACAGTCCGCAACGGTATCAACAATAATTCTGACTGCGAAAAGGTCGTAAAGTTCGTCGATTGTCTTGTTCTGCGTGTACATTTTTCTGAAAATACTGTAAAAATGCTTTGCACGTCCCGTAACCTGACTTTTAATATTCATTTGGTCAAGTTTTTCACGAAGTACGTCCATAATGTCGCGTATGTACTTTTCGCGTTCGTCCTTTTTCTGATTTATGCTCTGACGAATTTCTTCGTATGCGACAGGGTCAAGGTACTTTAAAGCCAAATCCTCAAGTTCGATTTTGATTTTTGACATACCGAGACGGTGGGCAAGAGGAGCATATACGTCAAGCGTTTCTTTTGAAATTAAAAGCTGTTTTGCACGCGGCATAAAGTTCAATGTACGCATATTGTGCAGTCTGTCGATTAGCTTTATTATAACAACACGTATATCCTTTGCCATTGCAAGAAACATTTTTCTGAGGTTTTCGACCTGCTGTTCCTCACGGGTGTTGTATTTGATTTTTCTAAGTTTCGTAACACCGTCAACAAGTTCCGCAACGCTTTTGCCGAATATCGTTTCGATATTCTCATAAGTGTAAGGCGTATCCTCTACAACATCGTGTAAAAGTGCCGCCGAAATTGCCGTTGCATCAAGCGAAAGCTGTGCCGCAATATATGCAAGCTGAACAGGGTGCTCGATATACGGTGCACCGCTGCGGCGGAATTGGTGACTGTGAGCAGATTTTGCAAGCTTATAGGCAACGTAAATCATATCTGTGTTGGCATTCGGGCTGTAACCCTTAACCATACCGATAATTTTATCTACAAGTACATCTGTATCATCAGCGTGTTGAGGTATTTTTTCCGGCGAAAGAATTACCGGCTCTTTTGCTTCGGACATATGCTCACTTCCTTTTTATGTCTTTTAAAATTAGTTGTACGGTTTCATTCCCTTGATAATGGTTAATATCCATTTGGAATGCTATATTTACAGTATCGCCTTGATGGATAAATTCCGCAAATTCACCCATTCCGAAACCGATACAGTTTATTGTATGATTATTTTTCACTATGCGAAGTCTTAAATGCTTGTTATCCGCACCGACAGGGACGATATTCATAACCTGTGCGTGTGCAAGTGCGAATACCGGCTTTTCATTGTTCATACCGAACGGCTCAAGTTTTGAAAGCAGTTTTGCATTTTCAAGAGTTACGGAACGCTCTGAAAGCGGACAGTCAATATCGACTGTCGGTATCATATCCTGTTCGGTCAATACTTCGTCTGCATATTTGTTTATCTCTTTTATGAATGAGTCAATATCGGACATATTGACGTTCAATCCTGCCGCCACTGCGTGACCGCCGAAATCAATAAGCTGTTTTTCACAATGCGTAAGTGCGTCAAAAAGGTTGAAACCCTTTATACTTCTTCCCGAACCTTTTCCGACACCGTTAGTGTGGGAAATAAGTATGCAAGGCTTGTAATACATATCACATAACCTTGACGCAACAATTCCGATTACACCTTGATGCCAATTTTCCTGTGCAAGCACGATAACTTTTTTCTTTTCAAAATTCGGATCTTTTGCAATCAGTTCCAATGCCTCGTCAAATATTTGACGTTCGGTTTGCTGACGTTCTTTATTTTCAGTATCAAGTAAAAGTGCCAATTCTCTTGCACGGCTTTCGTCATTTGTAAGCAGCAGTTCAACGGCTGTTGCCGCACTGCCGAGTCTGCCGGCGGCATTCAATCGCGGCGCGATTGAAAAAGCGATAGTTGACGCGCTTAAAGGTTTATCCAAAACACCTGCAACTTCCATTACTGCACGAATGCCTATTCTTTTTGGATTGTGCAAAATTTTTAAGCCTTTATCCACGATAACTCTGTTTTCGCCCAAAAGCGGTACAACGTCGGCAATAGTGCCGAGAGTGGCAATATCGACATATTGGTTAAACACATCTGTGGTTTTAAGTCCGTTTTTTATTGCAAGAGCCAAAATAAGCTTGAAAGCCACACCTACGCCTGCAAGTGCGTCAAACGGATAGTCGCAGTCGGGTCTTTTCGGGTTTAAAATAGCCGCTGCGGCTGTCGGAAGTCGGTCTTTGCAAGTGTGGTGGTCGGTAATAATAACGTCCATTCCCTGAAGTTTTGCAAATTCCACTTCACCGATAGCGGTTATACCGCAGTCAACGGTTATCATAAGTTTTATACCTTGTTTGAATAGCTTGTTTACAGCCATGATGTTTATACCGTATCCCTCACCTTTGCGGTCAGGTATGTAGTATTCGACATCTGCACCGAGTGAAAGTAAAAATTTGTATAAAAGTGCGGTCGAGGTAATTCCGTCAACGTCATAGTCACCGTAAACCGCGATTTTTTCGTTGCTTTGAATTGCGTTTGTTATGCGTTCGACTGCTTTGTCCATATCAAGCATAAGCATTGGATTTATAATATCAGCCATTGATTTTCTCAGATAAGGTGCAATATCCTTGCTTTCAATTCCTCTGTTTAAAAGTATGGTTGAAATAACGCGGGGAATATGGTGTTCCTTAGATATTTCGTCAATGGTTTCTTCTTTGATTTTTTTACTTTTTATATTCCAAATCTTATCTATCATATTTTACTCCAAAACGCAATTTTTTTAACATAAATACTACTTATTATTATAACATTTTTTTAAGAAAAATTCAAGTAAAACAGGCTTTTTTGAATAAAATAATCAACAATGGTTAAAATAGAATTTGAAGAAGGGAGTGAATATAAATGAACAGTAAATTCAATAATCGCAATAACCAAAACCAACAGCAGAACCAGAACCAAGATCAGCAACAAAACCAACAGCAAAATCAAAAACAAAACAAGAAAAATAATAACTTTAACAATCAAAAAAACAACCAAAACAATTTTTAAGAAAAAAATACGGCATTGCGGAAAAATTGCAATGCCGTGTTTTTTTGTTTTTATTTTTTCAGAGTTCCAAGACTTGCGGCTTTAAGATAGGCGTTAATAAAACCGTTTAAGTCGCCGTCCATAACCGCACCGATATTACCCATTTCAAAACCTGTTCTAAGGTCTTTAACCATAGTGTAAGGCTGGAATACATATGAGCGGATCTGACTGCCCCAACCGTTATCCATCTGTTCGCCTTTGATGTCGGAAATTTTTTCTTTCTGCTGTTGCTCGGCAAGCTCGACAAGCTTTGCTTTAAGCATTTTCATTGCGTAATCTCTGTTTTGGTGTTGAGAACGCTGTGTTTGACAAGATGTTACGACACCTGTCGGGATATGTGTAAGACGGACTGCGGAACTTGTCTTGTTGATATGCTGACCGCCCGCACCGCTTGCACGGAATGCTTCCATCTTAATATCTTCGGGACGAATATCAACTTCCACGTTGTCGTCAAGTTCGGGCATAACTTCGATTGATGCGAATGAAGTCATACGCTTGCCGGCAGAGTTGAAAGGTGAAATTCTCACAAGACGGTGTACGCCTTTTTCGGCTTTAAGATAGCCGTAAGCGTTAAGACCGTCGATTTCTATTGTACAGCTTTTTATACCTGCTTCGTCACCCGGAAGCGAATCGAGAACAGTTGCGGTATAGCCGTTTTTCTGCGCCCACATTTGATACATACGGATAAGCATTTCGCACCAATCCTGTGCCTCTGTACCGCCTGCACCTGCGTGGAACGTCATAATTGCGTTGCTTTTGTCGTAATGACCGCTCAAAAGGGTTTCAAGCGTCATTTTGTCAATATCCGCCTCAATTTCTTCAGCTGCTGAAACGACATCAGGTAACATACTTTCGTCGTTTTCCTCGTTTGCAAGGTCAATTAAAACAAGTGTATCTTCCCATTTTGAAACAAGGTTGTTAAACGCCTCAACCTTGTCTTTTAATTGCTTTGTTTTTTGAAGAACTTTCTGTGAATTATCCATATCGTCCCAAAATCCGGGCTGGGCACTTTGTTCTTCAAGTTTTGTTATTTCACTTTCCGCACCTGCGATGTCAAAGTGAATCCCTCAAATCGTTTATGCTGTCTTCAAAGCCTTGCAGCTTTAGTCTGTACTCATCGTACTCTAACACATTTATCACTTCTTTCGTTTTATTTGTTAATTTCCGTAAATCTTGTGAATTTCATCGGAATAAGTACCGTCTTGATTATACACATAAAGCGGCGGCAAAAGCTTTAATTCCTCACCGCCGTCACGCATACCCTCGATTAATACCATATTTGGTACTTTATCATATGACGGATGGACGAAACGCATACGCTTCGGCTCTATTTTGTATTTACGCATGGCACATAATGTCTACAAGTCTGTTAGGTCTGTGAATCATAAAAAATCTGCCTTTCGGAATAAGCAGTTTTGCACTGACGTTTATAACGTCATCAACAGTACACATAACCTCGTGACGTGAAATTGATTTTGTGTCAATATCATTTTGATTACCGCTGCCGCACTTCATATACGGCGGATTGCAGGTTATTTTGTCAAAACTGTCACGACCGTATATTGAAACGGCGGTTTTTAAATCGCCGCATTTTATGGAAATACGATCTTCAAGCTTGTTATGTTCCACACTGCGCTGTGCCATTTGTGCAATATCTTCCTGTATTTCAAGACCGAAAATTTTCGGCGTGTTTGTTTTTGCGGATAAAAGCAAGGGTACAATACCTGTACCTGTGCATAAATCAAGTGTTTTTTTAGACCTTGTTTCCTTTGCAAAATCGGATAATAAAACAGCGTCAATACCAAACTTGAAACCGTTTTTCTTTTGAATTATGAAAAGACCGTTTTGCAAATCGTCCAAACATTCATCATCTTTTATCATCAGTCCTCGTTTGCAATGTTGTCAACAACCGCAAAGCTGATTTCGCCTGCTGCCGCAACTTGACCGCCTACTGTTGCTTTTACGTTTGCTTTACCCATTCCGTGACGGTAAGTAACCAAATCGGCGTGAAGCTCCAATGTATCGCCCGGAACTACCTGACGGCGGAATTTGAAATTGTTGATACCTGTGAATACACCGAGTTTACCTCTGTTTTCAGGCATTGACAAAAGCATTACAGCACCGACTTGTGCAAGTGCCTCTGTAATAAGTACCCCCGGCATAATTGGGTTACCCGGGAAGTGACCTGTAAATTGAGGTTCGTTTGCCGTTACGTTTTTGATACCTGTTATGCTTTTGCCTTCTTCAAAATCAACGATTTTGTCTATAAGCAAAAACGGATAACGGTGCGGAAGAATTTTTTGGATTTCTACGTTTGTTAGTGTGATTGGTTCGTTTTTCATAATTAATATATCCTCTCTTTTTTTAATCTCTGATGTATGCTTTTTTGTGGAATATATGAGTCGGCTCGGTAACTGTGTCGATATTGTCAAGTGCAATTCCCGCACCTTTTGCAACACAGTCGATTATATCCGGTGCAAGCACCACTTTGACGCCGATGTCGTCCGAAATACGTTTGTCCAAACCGTAAATCAAAGAACCGCCGCCTGTCATTATTATTCCGTCTTGTATAATGTCACCGTGAAGTTCGGGAGGTGTTTCTTCAAGCACTTCCTTAATTCTCTCAGTCATATTATAAACAAAATCATCAAATGCGGGGTATAGGTCGTTTGAAGAAATAGTTACTTCTTTCGGAAGCCCTGAAAGTACGCTGATACCTTTTGCTTTGCATAACAGCTCATTTGAACGCGGTATAACACCGCCGATTTCCATTTTAATTCTTTCGGCTGTTCGCGGACCGATAATCATGCCCATTTCTTTGCGCATATAACGAATAATCGCCTCGTTAAATTCGTCACCGGCGATTTTCAGCGAACGGCTGACAACGATACCGCCAAGCGATAATACTGCAATGTCGGTTGTACCTCCGCCTATGTCCACAACCATAGTACCGTGCGGACGTGAAATATCAAACCCTGCACCGAGTGCCGCCGCAACAGGTTCTTCGATAATGTAAATATCTTTTGCACCGACATCTCTTGCCGCTTCAATTACGGCTCTTTGTTCAACGTCCGTAACACCGCTCGGAACGCACATCATTATGCGTGGGTGACCGATTGTTCGTGAAAATATTTTTGAAAAGAAATGTTTAATCATTTCCTGTGTAAGCGTAAGATTTGAAATTACACCGTCAATAAGCGGACGAACTGCCTGTATATGCGGCGGAGTTCTTCCGAGCATTGCGAGTGCGTCTTTGCCTACGGCACAAACTTCGTTTGTTTTGGTGTTTACCGCGATAACGGTCGGCTCACGCAGTACAATGCCCTTGTTTTTGATATAGACAAGCACCGTCGCAGTGCCTAAGTCTATACTTATATCATTATTGAACATATTTCTGCTCCTAAATTAACAAAATCGGACTATACGCAAAATGCTTATAGCCATATACTATTATTATATCGTATTATTCGTTTTAACTCAACCTATTTTCAGAAGTTTTTTCGCATTTTTGTAAAAAATATTGTTACAATCTTCCTCTGAAAGAGGTAAGGTAGATAAATGTTTTGCCATTCGACCTTGCTTTTCCCAAGGTGAATCTGTCGCGTGAAGTATTTTTTCACTGCCGTGATTTTTGATTATGCGTAAAAGCTGTTCATCTGTGATAAAGTTAAGCGTAAAGGCTGTGTCGAAATATATAGGTGTGCCGACAAGGTATTTTTCGACATCGTCCCATAACTTCCAGCCACCCAAATGTGCGGCAACGATTTTGTCGCCTTTAACGTAGTCAAGAACGTGAGAAAGCCTTTCGGGAGTACAGTGAACAGGCGGATCGATACCTATATCTTTGCCCGAATGAAGTACGGTTATAAGGTCGAGTTCCTCACATTTTTTCAGAATTTGTATTGATTCTTTGCTGTCGATGTAAAATTGCTGATATTCGGGGTGTAGCTTGATACCTTTAAGCCCTTTTTCTTTGATGTCATACAAAACACTTTCCCAATCCGATTGCATAGGGTGCAGACTGCCGAGTGAATAAATACCGTCAATACCGTTTATTGATGCGGCGAAGTTATTTATTGTTGTTGATTGCTTTACGTTCGTGGCAATCGGAAGTACAAGCGATATGTCAACGTTGTTTTCACGCATTGACTGCTTGAGTGCGTCAAGTGTACCGCGTAGTTCGGCTTTGTGTGGCCTGTATTCTTCTTTGATGTTCGATTCAAGTAATTTTATCGTTTTGTCCGCCATTTTGTCTGGAAAAATATGTGTATGAAAATCTGTCAGCATTTTAAATATCCTTTCGTTTGATTGATTATATTATAGCATAAAACGGTATATAATATCAAGAAAAAAGAACCGATTTTATTGTCGGTTCTTTAGTGGTGTTATTTATGAATTTCCTTCATTTCTTCGTGCATATTTGCGGCGTTTTGAGTAATTTTTTCAAGGTCGTTTCTTTCCTCAACCTTATCGACAAGTGATGATGCCATAGGAACGTCCGCCTCACGGCTTGCCTGATATTTATATGCAAGTTTCAAAAGTATTGGTGTAACGATGGTTGTCGCAACAACGACAAGTACAAGCGGTGCGAAAAATTCGTCTTTCATAAGTCCCATTGACATACCCTTTGTGGCAACGATAAGTGCAACTTCACCTCTTGAAATCATACCGATACCGATTTTAACAGATTGAAGATTTGTGTATTTGCATATCTTGGCACCAAGTCCGCAACCAATCATCTTTGAAAGAATTGCAACTACAAGCAATAATACGGTAAGCACTACAACCGTTGCAGACATATTGCTGAATGTTACTTTAAGACCGACGCTTGCAAAGAATACCGGTGAAAGAAGAACGTATGAAACCGTATCGAAACGGTTTAGCATATACGAAGTTTTTTTGTTGTTTGAAAGGATAAGACCTGCAACGAAAGCACCTGTAATATCACTTACGCCGAAGAAATATTCGGCGGCGAATGACATAAGCAAACAGAATGCAAATGCAAGAATTACAAAACGTCTTAAATCCTTTTTGTATTTGTTAATCCACGGATTGACAAACTTGATGAAAAGAAATGCCACAACTCCGCAGAATATGAAGAAACCGAGTATCTTCAGAAGTATTACCCACAGAGAAACGTCACTGCCGGCAAAGCTTGAAATAACAGTAAGTGCAATAATACCGAGTACGTCGTCTATAAGTGCCGCGCCCAAGATTGCGTTACCTGTTTTTGTCGAAAGTTTGCCGAGTTCTTTAAGTGTTTCAACTGTGATACTGACAGATGTTGCGGTTAGAACGACACCGACAAATATGTTTTGCAGCATTGTCTGCTGGTCGGTTACCGGGTTGTAGATCGTGGCTACAAAGTATCCGCCGACAAGCGGTACGATAACGCCGAGCAGAGCGATTATAAACGACGCAAGACCTGTCTTTTTCAGCTCCTGAACGTCTGTTTCAAGACCGGCTGCGAACATAAGTACGATAACACCGATTTCGGCAATGTTCTTGATAAAATCGGTTTCCTGCAAAACTCCGAAACAGGCAGGACCTAAAAGAAGTCCGGCGATAAGAGCACCGACTACCTGTGGCAGTTGGATACGTCTTGTTAAAAGTCCGAGGATTTTTGTACTTATCAAAATAAGTGCAATGTCGAGTAAATATTTGTAAGATTCCATTGTTGTTGCCTCCTATATAAATAAGTATTAATTTTTTAAATCTAAGAATTAATTTTACTCCTATAAGTGCATTTTATCAAGACAGCAAAAAAAACAAAAATAATAAAATTTTTTGTCTATTTTTCTACTTTTAGGACAGACGGTGTGAATTTGATTAAAATATAATTGCAATTAGGCGTGAAGTGGTATATAATATAAATATGCTGTAGACAAAACTGTTGCAGTTTTGTCTGCTTTATTTTGTTGACAGGCTCAGCATTAAAAATAACAGAGTAGATTCGTGTGCGTGAAGTGCGGAGTGAACGGGGAGTTGTCACTTTGACGAAAAGCCTTAGGCTTGCGGTATACGGATTGCATCCCGCTGATTTACGGTAGAGAATATTATTTAAGCTCCCTATGGTAAGGGAGTTTTTTCTTTTTAACGGGACGGCTTTGTCTGAAAGGATATGAAGTTGATGAATTACAAAGAGGCAAGAGAGTACATAAAAAAAGCCTCGCAATATGGGATTGTTCCGGGGTTGGATAATATATCAAATCTCTGCGATAAACTCGGTAATCCGCAGAATGAACTTGATGTTATTCACATCGCCGGCACTAACGGTAAAGGAAGCGTAGGTGCTTTTGTCGAACAGATTTTGATTGAGTCCGGCAAGAAAGTCGGACGATATGTTTCACCGTCGGTTTTTGATTATCTTGAACAGTTTCGTATAAATGCAGAAAATATGAGTGAGGACAGATATGCTTATTATATAAGCCGTATCAGTGAAGTTGCGGACAAAATGACTCCGCACCCTACACCTTTTGAAATGGAAACGGCAGTGGCGTTTTTGTATTTTAAAGAAGAACAATGTGACGTTGTTTTGATTGAAGTCGGTATGGGCGGACGTGAGGACGCAACCAATATTATTCCGAAAAGTCTTGTATCGGTGATAACTCCGATAAGTATGGACCATATGAAATTCCTCGGCAACACGCTGGAAGAAATCGCATATCAAAAGTCGGGTATTATAAAAAATAACGGACTTGTCGTTACGGCAAAACAGGAAAATTGTGTGATGAATGTCATAGAAAACGAGTGCCGTGAAAAAAATGCACGACTTATAAAGGCCGACAGCGTGACGGAATATGAAATATCGCTTGACGGTGAATATCAACGCGAAAATGCCGCCGTTGCGGAAGAAGTGTGCAGGCATATTGACGGTGTGA
>ERZ836877.5747-NODE-5747-length-11634-cov-3.125918_pt1 | contig 11634 bp, 6 predicted proteins | sample MGYA00519469_ERZ836877 | MGnify/ENA primary metagenome ERZ836877 (study PRJEB31850, sample SAMEA3708809) | human gut metagenome | biome: human gut; feature: human-associated habitat; material: faeces | place: China | collected 2014 ... | reverse complement strand
GATAGAGGTCGCATCCGAAACCTACGGAAACGAAAAAATCCGATGTTTTGGTGCGCAGGAAATCGGCCTTTTTCTTCATCACGTCGAAAGCGGGCATCACTCCCGCCACCATATACGGACGGATGTTGCGCATGCGCACGGCGGAATATTTCAGATCAATAGGGGCCACGAGGTAGGCCGATTTTATATCCTGCTTCTCCTCAGTGCCGTTTGTGGTATCCTTGAATCTTACCACACGGTTTCCGAAATATATGCCCGGGGTCACGCGCAGGCTGAAGTAATCGTTCAGCCTGAAGCTGAATAGTCCGTTGACGCAGAAACCCGGTGAAAACGAGGGCTGTTCCATAAACCATGTGTTACCCTCTCCGGTCACGAAACCGTTGTGGTGGAAATTGAAATCGAATGTGTTTAAACCGACTGAAAAACCGAGGTGCCAGCGGCGCATGTCGCTGTATGGGCGGTTTACGATCTTGTCGTTCAGTTTGGCGGCATATGACGAAGGGATCGCGAAAGCAAATGCCATCGCAATCATAAATGCAGTGCCGATATTTCGGAAGGATATGTATTTCATCAAATATGCCTTCATTGTCTTTTCGGTGGAGACTGCATGCTGCATGCAGAGAGGTATTTTATACAATCTCCAATAGTTTTAACGTATGGGTGCGCGATTTATTGCATCCCATGCCGGGGGAATGGATGTGCCACGGCGGTAAAAACGCCACTGAATAAAATGTTAAAATAATCTAATGCGCCTGCGAAGCAGTTTTTTTATTTGTTAATCAAAAGTAAAAGAGATTAAACCCCAGTCCGGCTCGCTGCCCGGCAAATTTTATGAAAAGTTAAATTCTTATGGATATGAAACCGATAAAATCAGGAACACCTTTCCGGCGGGATAAGGGGAAGGAACATGAGGCTCTGGCGAAAATGCTAGGGCGTTTTGTGGCGCTCGCGATAATCCTTGTAGGTGCTATCGCCGTGGCAGTGGGCATGAGCGCATGCCAGATGGACGACGATGATGATCCGGACTCGGACTGGTATCTGAGCGGCGCATGGGCCGATACGGAGTATCCTGATGAAATAATGGTCTTTTACGGCGACGGCACAGGGTACTGGCAGTCTGATTCGACCGGTGATTACCTTGATTTCGATTATTACTGCTACGGCGACAACATATTTTTTACATTCTATCCAGCAGGCGCCCCCTCGTACAATCTTAACTGTTATATCGATATGACAACGGGTAAGTCCATGTCTATAACGTGGCCACCATCGTCGATGTATGGCGCGGTAACCATATACTATTATCGTGTGAACTGAGTGGCGTGGGGCAGTGGTGTGTGCCTTTTCGGTTATCAGGTCGCCGGAGCGGCCGTTTGTATATGTCGTCTGATTTCATTAACTTTGCACGTTGGAGCCGTAGTCTGTGTGGCTCCAGCGTCTTTTTATATACATTGCAAATAACTGCCGAGTGCTTGCTACCTCGTAAAAAACAAGAATGATGAAAAAGGATAATGACTCGCCTGTGGCCGGAGGGCAAAATTCCGGTTCTTCCCAGCTTACCGTGATATTCATGTTGCTGTCGGTGCTCTTTGTGGTGTGCCTGATAGTGTCAAATCTGATTGAGATCAAAACTGTGGATCTCGGATGGTTCACCATAACCGCCGGTGTGATAGTATTCCCGGTGTCATATATAATCAACGACTGTGTGGTGGAGGTGTACGGCTTCCGGAAAGCGCGTCTTATGATATGGACCGGATTTGCCATGAGTGTGCTTGTCGCGTTGTTCCTTCAGCTTGCGATAGCTCTCCCCGGGGGCGCCGAGTGGGAGGGACAGACGGCAATGGAGACCGTTTACGGAAGTGTGCCGCGCATAATGGCGGCAAGTTTCGCGGCTTTTATCTGCGGCTCGATGGTGAATGCATATGTAATGAGCCGGATGAAGGCTGCTGCAGGAGCGTCAATGCATACGCGCCGCAGCTTCTCCATACGGGCTGTGGTTTCCACTTTGTGGGGGGAGGGTGTTGATTCGCTCGTGTTTTTCCCTATAGCTTTCGGGGGAGTTTTGGAGTGGAGTACGGTGGTGTCGCTTATCGTGAGCCAGGCTTTGCTGAAGACTGTCTACGAGATGCTGGTGCTGCCGGTGACAATCGTGATTGTGCGCCGGCTGAAAAACGCCGAGTGTCTCGACACTGTAGACCGTGGCATAAGCTACAAATGGTGGAAACTCGCCGATCTTTGAGCCGTGTTATAAAATAGGTGTGCGGTGGTGTTTTTCCGTAATGGTTACGTAAAGGCGTCCGACCGATCCCGCTTGGCGGCGGTCAGCTTCATAATGGGTTTATTTCAAAAAAATTAGCGATTTTTCATGTGAAATAGCGCGCGAATGAAAAAAAAGTGCGATATTTGCACTTGCAAAATCGGCAAGAGGTTATTTATGGCTTCTATAAGTCTAATAATCGGTTGTTTAGATCAGAATTCAAATAAACATATATTAATCATAACTGACAACTATGACTAAAGCAGAAATCGTAAACGAGATTTCAAAGACCACCGGTATCGAAAGAGCGGCAGTTCTGGAAACCATTGAGAAATTCATGGAAGTAGTAAAGGACTCTCTTTCTCATGGAGAGGCTGTTTATCTCCGTGGTTTCGGCAGCTTCATCATCAAGACACGCTCACAGAAGACTGCACGCAATATCTCCAAAAATACCACTATTATTATCCCCGAACACAAGATCCCGGCTTTCAAGCCTGCCAAAGTGTTCATGGAAGATGTGAAATAATAGAGCGGCAAAAGCTTCTTAGTGATATTCCCCGTTGTATAACTCTTTAAATATTATCGATATGCCAAGCGGAAAGAAAAGAAAAGGCCACAAGATGGCTACCCACAAGCGTAAAAAACGTCTGCGCAAGAATCGCCACAAGAAGAAATAAGAAGTTCTGACGCGGGTGCCGTATGCAGGACTTATGGCGGTTATGCCTTTCGCCTTTGTGCCGCCCGCAGCAATGACTCCTTACGATACGAAACAAACTTTATGTGGCCGACTCTCATTAAAGGGAACCCCAACGGCCGCTAAAGTTTGTTTCTGTATATTCCGATATTTGAAAAGTCGGTGTGTGCCCCGGTTGCAGACAGCAATTGTTCCCCAGAATGTATTCAACGCCTCAAGCCTGACGCCGGTTGTTTTTCAATACGCATATGGCCAGGGGGCATGTCTACATTATCCTGTAATCTATAATTTATATATTTTAAATCCACTTAATGAAAAGCGAACTAATCGTCGATGTGCAGCCCACGGAGGTCTCCATAGCCCTCCTCGAGGACGGACGGCTCGTTTCTCTTCAGAAAGAGAGCCGCGACATTGCCTACGCTGTCGGCGACATTTACGTGGCTAAGGTGAAAAAGCTTATGCCCGGTCTCAATGCCGCCTTCGTGAATGTAGGTTACGAGAAAGACGCGTTTCTTCATTACCTGGATCTTGGTCCCCGTTTTTCTACCTATTCGGAGTTTCTGAAAGATGTTTTTCCGGCTGATGAAAATGACAGGAAGTCTGCCAAAGCGCTGCCGGATCTGTCGCGCATGAAACTCCTGCCGGACATTGATAAGCACGGCACAATATCTGATCGCCTGACCGTAGGCCAGGAGCTGATGGTCCAGATAGTAAAGGAACCGATATCGTCTAAAGGGCCGCGTCTTACTACCGAGGTATCGTTTACCGGCCGTTACATGGTGCTGATACCTTTCAGCGACAAGATCTCCCTTTCACAGAAAATCAAGACGACAGGTGAGAAACTGCGCCTGCGCCGTCTGATAGAGAGCATAAAGCCGAAGAATTTCGGTGTCATCATCCGCACTTCGGCGGAAGGCAAATCCGTAGCGGAGCTTCTGCATGAGATGCAGACACTTAAGAAATGTTGGGAGGATACCGTAGCGAAAGCGCGCACAGCCCCGGTGCCTTCCCTTATTTTTGAAGAGGAAAGCCGCATTGTAGGCGTGCTGCGCGATGTGTTCTCCACCTCGTTCGAGAGCATACATGTGAATGATCCGGAGGTGATGGCCCAGATAAAGAAATATGTGAGTCTCATCGCTCCCGAAAAGTCAGATATCGTAAAACTTTACAGCAAGCCGGAACCGATATTCGACAGCTTCAACATCACACGGCAGATAAAGTCGTCGTTTGGAAAGACTGTATCGTTCAAATCCGGAGCTTATATCATAATAGAGCATACGGAAGCCCTGCATGTGATAGACGTGAACTCCGGAAACCGCGCCAAAGCCGGTACGGATCAGGAGAGCAACGCCCTTGACGTGAACATCCGCGCAGCCGATGAAATAGCACGCCAGCTGCGGTTGCGCGACATGGGAGGCATAATCGTGGTGGATTTTATCGACATGAACAAAGTCGAACACCGCCAGGCTCTCTATGACCACATGCGTGAAGTGATGGCAAACGATCGCGCGAGGCACAATATATTGCCGCTGAGCAAATTCGGCCTTATGCAGATTACCCGCCAGAGGGTGCGGCCCGCCCTTGATATCGTCACCACCGAAGCCTGTCCTTCATGCAACGGAAAAGGGGAGGTCAAGCCTTCGCTCCTGTTCACGGACACTCTCAAAGAGAAGCTCAATTATCTTGTCAATGATCTCAATGAGAAAGATTTTATAATGTATGTGCATCCGTTTGTAGACGCATATATAAAGAAAGGACTCATATCGCAGTACAGGCGCTGGCGCATGGAGCTCGGAGCGAAATTCAAGGTGCTCCCTGATGAATCTCTGGCTTATCTGCAGTATAAGGTGTTTGATAAAAAGCGCAATGAGATAGATCTGAAAGAAGAGAAAGATCTTGACAAGTCATCCACGACCAAAACAAAAACAAAGACCAAGAACCGGGCGTCGTAAGATTCAGCGCCCCTCACCAAGGCCGGTGATGCGGATTTTATGGATCCTTCCTCCGACCGGAAACAAAAAGACTGATCTAACAAGGCGTTGTGTCGTAGTAACCGGCACATCGCCTTGTATTTTTCTGCAGACAAATTGCTTGTCGGCATATGGGGCGATAATGTGTCCTGCGCACTTTAGGAAGCAAAACGTGTGGAGTATAATGTGATTTAATAGAAATTAACACAGAAACATTAAGTATCTCCTTCCTGTTTTGAGAGTAGTTAGATAGAAGCGCAAAAACTTGGTACCACATGCTTCCGGGAAGTTTGAAGTGATGTTGTATGAATATCCTCCGTTGATGTGACATGATCACTTGTCGGAGACGGATGATACAATATCGGTCTGAAAAACTTTCTCTGTCCAGGAGAACCATATATGATATTATGCAGAATATTAAAGCCAGTTATGTAAAAAAAGTCATCTCCATGTTTGTCAGCGGCCGCTACTCGGCGGCTACCGAGAGGCGTGTGGGGATATGGCTTACAAACGGCAAGGAGAGCAAGGCTAAAAACGAGGCTCTCGATTGTGTCTGGCAGGAATCGCTCGCCGAGGCAGACTGCGAGGATGCCGACGAGCATTACAACCGTTGGTTGCAACATACATTAGCCTCGGACACCAATGGCTCCAAGAATGTCGCCGATGTTGCCGGAGCACCTCGGTTTGCCCAGGCTCCACGCCATACTCTTCTGCGTGTATGGCAGAGTGTGGCAGCCGTGCTTGCTTTGGCGGTTGTATCGATGGCGTGGCTTCTTACAGACCGCGATTCCACAGAAAACTACCCGGTAAGGATGGTGCAGGCATTTTGCCCGGCAGGACAGACACGCGATATCATTCTCCCCGACGGCAGCAAGGCTGTGCTCAACGGAGCCTCTACCATAACGTATCTTGAGCGTTTTACCAAAGATGAGCGCAATGTATTGCTTACAGGCGAAGCGAGCTTCAAGGTAGCGAAAGATGCCGACCGACCATTTACTGTCAGCACCGGCGATGTGGATGTAACGGCTCTCGGCACCGAGTTCAACGTAAAGGCTTACTCAGACAGCCGCACTGTGGCCGCCACTCTGGTGGAAGGTGTAGTGAATGTGGCTTACGGTAAGGATCCCGAAACTTTCGCGTCGGCCGGCGAAACCATATTGGCCCCTTCACAGCAACTGCTGTTTGACCGTCAGGGTGGAATTGCGAAAGTGACGGAAGTGAACCTGAATGATGTTACAGCATGGCAACGCGGCGAACTTGTCTTCGACAACATGACTTTATACGAGATTTTGCATGAACTTGAAAACCGATTTACCCATAAGTTTGTTTACAATACGGGTATGTTACCGACCGACCGTTATACATTCCGTTTCAAAAAAGGGATGAATCTCGTTGAAGTTATGAAAATTGTGGAGGATGTTACCGGTGTGGTACGTTGTTCCATAGATGATAACACATGCAAAATATGCCCTAAATCTTGAATAACATATAACTACGATACATACAAATCTTACATAAAACAATAATATTAATCAGAAAACATTCCGTTGATCGTCAATGTGCCTTAGGCGCTTCCAGTCAATGCCGCGATGTAAATAGCAAGAAAAACAATCTTTTATTTTAAAGTAAGGCCATTAACGGAGCCATCTTCCCTCCCAAAAATGGCAGGCAGCCATGTAAAGGGCGCCGGCACCTGTAAGACCAAAAATTACGGGTCTTCTCCTTCGTATGCCTTTACATAGCCTTGAAACACTAACGAAGAAACATAAAAAACAATTTTTAATTATTCACTAATACCTAAGCTAAATGCCTAATTTATTGAGTACTGCAGCCGTGCGGGGGAAGTCGCTGACACCTCGCCTTATGACGCTGCTTTTGGCTTTTTTCCTTCTCTCGGCATCGGCTTTCGCCCAGGATGCTTCTGCAGCACGCATAAACATCCATCGAAGCGGAATCTCCGTAATCGACGCTTTGAAGGAAGTGGAACAGCAAAGCGGACTTTCAATCGGGTTCAACAATTCGAAACTCGAGGACAAGCCTGCAGTGAATCTTAATCTTACTGATGCCACTCTTGCAAGTTCGCTCGGCCAGATCCTGAAAGGGACAGGCTATACTTACGAGATCGCAGGAAACTACATCAAAATCGTAAGCGAGCAGGGAAGTGCTCCCGCGGCCGCACCCGGCAGCTGCGCCATGGAGACCCTCACCGGTGTGGTGGTGGATCCTGAAGGAGAACCCCTCATCGGCGCCACAGTGCAAGTGAAGGGCACCTCCACGGCTACTGCTACCGATATTGACGGCAATTTCTCTCTTCGCGCCCGCCCGTCCGATACACTGGTATTCACATATATCGGTTACGGCGCACAGGAGGTGAAGGTCGGCGACAAAACCACTTTCGACATTACCATGAGCGAGGATTCGAAACTCCTCGACGAGGTTGTGGTGACCGCTCTCGGCATCAAGCGTGAGCAGAAATCACTTTCATACAATGTGCAGCAGCTGAAAGGCGATGTCCTTTCGGAAAACAAGGACGCCAACTTCATCAACGGCCTTGCCGGTAAAGTGGCCGGCGTGAACATCAACGCCTCATCGTCTGGTGTTGGCGGTATCTCCAAGGTTGTGATGCGTGGTACGAAATCGATCATGCAGGGTTCAAACGCACTCTATGTGATTGACGGCATGCCTATGCGCGGCGCCAATTCGGGTGGTTCCACAGAGTTCGGTTCGCAGGGTTCCACAGAGCCTATCGCCGATATCAACCCTGAGGATATCGAATCAATGTCGGTGCTGACCGGTGCTGCCGCAGCCGCCCTTTACGGATCGGATGCAGCCAACGGCGCTATCGTGATCACTACGAAAAAAGGTCAGGCAGGCAAGACCAAACTTACCTACAACAGCGCCCTCTCATGGGACCGCGCTCTCGTACAGCACAAACTTCAGAACCGTTACGGCACCGGTATAAACGGTGCGCTGAATCCCACAAGCAACATGTCGTGGGGCGCGCCCCTGGTAGGAGCCAACAGTTGGAACTATAATCCTTACGACGATTACTTCCAGACAGGTTTCCTCTCCACCCAGTCGCTGACCTTCAGCACCGGTAACGACAAGAACCAGACATATGCGTCGGCAGCTGCCGTGAACTCGAAGGGTATCGTTCCCAACAACCGTTACGACCGTTACAACTTCAACATACGCAATACCACCTCGTTCCTGAACGACAAGATGACTCTTGACCTGAATGCCACATATGTGCATCAGACAGACCGCAACATGGTCAACCAGGGTCAGTACAACAACCCCTATGTAGGCGCGCTTCTCTTCCCCCGAGGCAACAACTGGGAGGATATAAAGACATATGAACTTTATGATCCGGCGCGTGCGCTCAGCGTGCAGAACTGGCCTGTGGGCGACTACGGCATGAATGTGCAGAACCCCTACTGGATCAATTACCGCACTCCCCGCGAGAACAGCAAGGACCGTTTCATGCTCGGAGCCAATCTCAGCTACCAGGTTCTTCCGTACCTCACCCTTGCCGGCCGTGTGCGCATCGACAACTCCTACAATACATACACGGAGAAATTCTATGCGACCACAAACAATACCCTTACCGGAGGTTCAGACCGCGGTTACTATGGCATTACGAAAAGTACCGACAAGCAGATCTTCGCGGATTTCCTTGTAAGCTTCAACAAGAACTTCGGTGAAGACTGGAGCGTGCAGGCAAACTTCGGTGGATCGATCTCCGATATGCGTTACGACGCCCTCGCCACAAACGGCCCGATCTCTACCGGTATGGGAGAATTCGAAGGCATACCCGCCGGTCTGCCTAACTTCTTCGCCGTGCAGAACCTTTCTTCGGCACACGTCACCAACATGCAGACCGGATGGCACGAGCAGACACAGTCGCTCTATGCATCGGCTGACATAGGCTACAGGAACACATATTACCTGACACTGACCGGCCGTAACGACTGGCCTTCACAGCTCGCAGGTCCGAATTCGCGCAATTCCTCGTTCTTCTATCCCTCGGTAGGTCTGTCGGTGCTGATGAACCAGCTTCTCCCGCAGATCCCCTCCAACATCATGCAGCTCTGGAAAATCCGTGCCAGCTACGCTTCTGTAGGTTCGGCCTTCAGCCGCTATATCGCCAACCCGCGTTATACCTGGAACCAGTCGACCAACTCATGGAGCGTACAGACACAGTATCCTCTCTACGATCTCCGTCCGGAGAGAACCAACTCATTTGAGGTAGGTATGAATTTCCGTTTCATCAACGACATCACTTTCGATGCCACATTCTACCATGCCGACACGAAGAACCAGACTTTCAACCCCGGCCTTCCCGTAAGCCAGTATTCGAACCTGTTCGTGCAGACCGGCTCGGTGCGCAACTGGGGTATGGAGTTCGCTCTCAACTATTCCCATACATGGGGCGATTTCACCTGGAACAGCGGTCTGACATATTCGTTTAACCGCAACAAGATCACCGAGCTTGCCGACAACGCTCTTAACCCGGTGACAGGCGAACGCTTCTCCATGGATGTGCTTGACATGGGCGGTCTGGGATCCACACGCTTCCTCCTCAAGAAAGGTGGTACAATGGGCGACATCTACTCCACAATCGACCTGGTGCGCGACAGCAACGGCGCGATATACGTGGATGAGACACAGGCCGTAGCCACCTCCAACATCAAGGATAAAGAGGACTATATCAAACTTGGCTCGGTGCTTCCCGCGGGCAACCTCGCATGGAACAACTCATTCCAGTGGAAGAACATCGGCGCAAGCTTCATGATCAACGCACGCCTCGGCGGAAAGGTATTCTCACGCACCCAGGCTGTCCTCGACTACTACGGTGTCAGCGAGAACTCGGCTGCCGCCCGCGACCAGGGCTTCGTGTCGATCAACAACGGCGACCGTGTCAATCCGCAGATGTGGTACAGCGTGATAGCGGGCGGTACGGCAGTGCCCCAGTACTATATCTATGATGCGACCAACGTGCGTCTCGGTGAAGTGACCCTCAGCTACAATATACCGCGCCGCTGGCTCGGGAATGTCTGCGACATCAAACTCTCGTTTGTCGGCCGCAACCTGCTGATGATCTACAACAAGGCTCCTTTCGACCCCGAGTCCGTGGCTTCTACCGACAACTATTATCAGGGAATCGACTGGTTCATGATGCCGTCGCAGCGTAACCTCGGTTTCAACGTTAACTTCACCTTCTAAACAAGCCTGACAATGCACAAATATATAAACAAGCTCTTCATCGCTTCTATAGCCGTTGCTGCCGCATCCTGCACCGGCGCGTATGAGGATATCAACTCCAATCCTTACGAACCGGGCGATCTTTCCGGCGATTCGTACAAGATGAACAGTCAGCTGAACAATGTGGCAAGTTGTGTCATGTCGTCTGACGTCAACACTATCCAGTTTACAGATGCATTGCTGGGAGGTGTTTATGGCGGATATTTCTCGGATTCCAATGCCGGTTTCGCCGAGTCATTCGCACGTTACAACCCCAAGGACGACTGGAGCCGCGTGTTCCTGAAATCAGACCGTATCGTGGCCACCCTGTATGCCAACCTCGGCCAGATCGAGGCAGATTGCGAGAAGACAGGCAACCGCGTGCCTCTGGCAGTGGCCAGAATCATCAAGATCGCGGCCATGAGCCGTGTCACCGATGCATACGGTCCTATCCCTTACCTCCAGCTCGGCACGTCTACCGATATTTATGTGCCTTACAACAGCCAGCAGGAGATCTACCAGTCGTTCTTCGACGAGCTTGACGAGAATATCGAGTTTCTCAGAAACAACATAGACATGTCGCTCTCGCCCCTGGGTGACTTCGTATACGGAGGCGACCTCACGAAATGGATCAAGTTCGCCAATTCCCTCAAACTGCGTCTCGCAATGAGAATTTCGTATGCCGATCCCACCCTTTCACGCAAGATGGCCGAGGAGGCTGTGCGCGACGGTGTGATCGAGAGCAACGAGGACAATGCGATGTGGAACTATTTCAAATCCGGTACCATAACCAATGGCCTCTATGTAGCCAAGAACTACAACGAGGACACCAAGCAGAATACCGGTGGCGACACACATGCCGCAGCCGACATCATCTGTTACATGAACGGTTACAATGATCCCCGCCGTGCGGCATACTTCGTGAAGTCCACCGAATGGGCCGACCGGGAGTATGTGGGTCTGCGCCGCGGATGGGAGACTTTCGACAAGAGCTGGGGCTTCTATTTCTGTGGCCTCGCCCTGAAATCGACCGATCCCTATATCTGGCTCACCGCTTCCGAAGTGGCCTTCCTTCGTGCAGAAGGTGCTGCAGTGCACAACTACGACATGGGTGGCACCGCCGAGGAGCTGTACAACGACGGCATCCGTCTGAGCTTCGAGCAGTGGGGCTGCAAGGGTGCCGAGGAATATCTGGCTGACGCTACTTCACGTCCCGCCGCATATGTAGATCCTACGGGTGAGAATCCTTATGCAGGTTCCTTGTCAAGCATAACCGTGAAATGGGACAACTCTGCCGATACCGAGACCAAGCTCGAGCGTATCATCACGCAGAAATGGATCGCACTTTATTATAATGGCAACGAGGCATGGGCAGAACTGCGCCGCACAGGCTATCCCAAGCTGATACCGGTGGCCGCCAATCTTTCAGGGGGTATCATCGACAGCAATGCAGGTCCGCAGCGTCTGAC
>ERZ836877.5744-NODE-5744-length-11642-cov-3.259515_pt1 | contig 11642 bp, 8 predicted proteins | sample MGYA00519469_ERZ836877 | MGnify/ENA primary metagenome ERZ836877 (study PRJEB31850, sample SAMEA3708809) | human gut metagenome | biome: human gut; feature: human-associated habitat; material: faeces | place: China | collected 2014 ... | reverse complement strand
TCTCGATATAACGGCGTTGTCCTTCGGCATAGATTGTGTCGAAAGCAAGCGAAGACTTGCCGCTGCCGCTGAGGCCGGTGATGACCGTCAGTTTGTCATGCGGGATGTCGACGCTTATATTTTTGAGATTATTCTCTCTGGCGCCGATGACATGTACGGCGTCGGAGACAGATGGTGTGTTTGATGTAGTATTCTTAATCTTGTCTGTTGGCATGTCTTATTTTACCTTAAATACCGTTTTAGGCTGATTGTCTCTGATAAGAGCGCCTTTCTTCGGCACTCTGACCTTATATGTTTTGCCGGCTTTGTTGGTCAGTGATTTGGCTCTGATCCATGGATTCTCTTCGCGGAGCTGCGCATAGGATATGCCGTGTTGCTTCGCCCATGCGGGCCAGTCCTCGACAGGACCGCTGACAGTGACGATGTCACATTCTACCGGGCGGTAGAGCTGATCGGAGCTGATTTTATAGCCATAAGCCTCAGGATTCTCCATCAGCAATTTCTGTGCCATAACTCTGAACGGGTAGCGTGATGTCTCGTCTGTGAGATATAAATCGAAAGCGCTGTTGGCATACTGCTTGTCGAGTTCTGTCGAGATGCGGCTCATGCCTCCGTTGTACGATGCCATCACCGACTCCCAGTTGCCGTATTTCTGATATGCCTTTTTGAAATAGCGGCATGCTGCGGCAGTAGCTTTTTCGAGGTTATAGCGCTCGTCGACCTCGTCACTGACTTCGAGACCATATTGCTTTGCCGTAGGAGCGATGAACTGCCAGATGCCGGCTGCTTTAGCTCCCGAGTAGGCGCGCTGGTTGAGAGTACTCTCGACAACGGCCAGATATAGGAAATCGAGAGGAATATTATTGGCCTTGAGGATTGGAGCTATGACGGGAAAATATTTGTTTGCACGCTTTATGGCGAGGAGGGTGTTGCCGTGGGTGTAAATGATTGATGTCAGCTCGCGGTCGAGGCGCTCGTACATGTCGGCGCGAGTTAGATCGACAGTGCGGCCGCAGAATTCTGTCTTTTGAGGAATGACAGGATTGACTACGGTAGAAAAAATCGGACTTCGGTCATTTTTATCGTTCTGGGCCGACACGCCTGTAGTGGCAGCGGCGATTATCGCAGCGGCGATTATAGAGCTTATGTATCTGTTCATTTTATTCAGTTTCAGGTGTTGATGATGTATTGTTGTTTTTAGAGGAGCCGATGATGTTTATGTCGCCGCTTAGTTTATATTTGCGGCCATCCGAACCTACGGCGTTGATGACATAGTAATAGACGCCTGCCGGGACATATTTCCCTTTGTATTTTCCGTCCCATCCCATCGAGGGGTCTTTGAACGATGTCATTTCAAGCCCCCAGGTGTTGAAGATGTGACATTCAAACGATATTATAGATTTGTAGCTGACTTTCCACTCGTCGTTGACGCCGGGCGATGTCTGCGGAGAGAATGCGTTGGGACACTCGAGTTTCGACTCACCGATAAACACCTCGTAGCTGTCGCTGTACCAGTCGCAGCTCGCATCGGCATTGGCGGCCATAAAACGGACGTAGGTCGTGCCTTGATTTCTGAACGTATAAGAAAATTCGAGCTCAGTATAGCGGTCATCTATGACATCGAAATCAGGAGTCTGCGACATCTGCCACTCATGGAAGACAGCAGCATCTGTGACAGCGGCCCTGAACGTGATGTCGCAGGGTGCCGATCCGCCGAGACCACCGGCTTCGACTTTCTGCTCGTTATCGTTTTCTCTTGTTTCCTGTGTCACGGCGGTGTGGGCGTCGACTGCCGTGGCTTTGAAATTGTCAGACTCGACTGAAATGTCGCTGTTCCAGAATTTCAAGAAACGGTCACCCGTGAGAGTGAAATGAGTGTCACACAGCGGAGCGTTGACGCGGACAGAATGTTCGACAGATTCGATTTCGTCAGTAGCGAGCGTCTGCACGAATGACTCAGATTCTTCGTCGTAGACGAGAGTATAGTAAGAGACATCCAGCTCACGGCTCAACTCGTGGCGGCGGCCGTTTATGCCATAGAAATTAACCGGTGCCGCCGAACCTCTAAAATCAAGCACAACGCTCTGACAGTCTGCTTCGGCGGCCGTTAGCGATGTGGCCTCAAATATGTGGTTTTCGTAGTTGACTATCCAGTAATAGCGCGGCACACCGCCTTCTTCGATGACATAGCCCGAGTCGTCGGCGCCAAGTGTTATGGTCGACACCTTGCCGCTGACGGTCACATCTTTGATTTCCTCGGCATACGCCGCTCCGTTCGATCCGTAACGGTACCATTTGACAGCGGCCGCCGACGCGGCTGTATATGAGACCTTGACACCGCGGGAACTTCTGACGACATAAATCTCGTTAAGTCCGGTCTGCGCGTCTGGCCTGACAGTCATGACTGCTTCGGGTGTGCCGGTGAAGTCAAGAGCCGACGCAGACAGTGCAACGGTTGTCAGTATTATGGAGAAGAAATATTTTTTCATCATTGGGCCGATTTGGATAAGATACAAATTTACGATTTTCTATATAATTTTCAAACGGATAAAATCGGCCGATAATATAAAATTACCGAAAAAAATGTTATATAAAAAGTGGCGATGCCAATATGACACCGCCACCGGGATATTCAATCGTGAAGTTGGTTTTAAGCTTTGTAGAACGAGAGTTGTTCGGGCTTGAAGTTGGCGATGAAGTCGGCGTGTTTTGCGACCTCGGCCTGAGCCAGCTTGTTGTAGACGGTTGCAGAAGCCGTGAACGACTCGCTGCGGTTGGCGTCGAGGACGAGCAGGTAGCCCATGACGATGCATCCGCACATTTCGACCATGCGACGGGCCATGAAGTCGGTGTAATGTGTGTCGCCGACCGCAGTGACTGCCTCTACGGCCTTGACCATCTGCTCGGTCATTGCAGCAAGATTGTCTTTGAGGCCCTGAAGCTCGGGACGCACCTCAACAGCTGCATAAGAATCGATAAGCGACTTATATGTGCCGGTTGTCACGTGGCGGATGGCAGCGACAACCTGAAGCTGGGTCGTGCCTTCGTAGATTGATGTGATGCGGGCGTCGCGGTAGAGACGTTCGCAGGCATAATCTTTCATGAAGCCCGAGCCACCGTGAATCTGGATGCAGTCGTATGCGTTCTGGTTGCAGTATTCGCTGCCCATGCCTTTAGCCATAGGGGTGAGAGCGTCGGCAAGCTTGCTGTAGTGTTTCATCTCGGCTTTTTCCTCTGGTGTCAGACTGCGTTCTTTGGCGATGTCCTCATAAATTTTATACATGTCAACGAAACGAGAGCATTCGTAGAGCAGCGAGCGCGAAGCGTCGAGCTTCGCTTTCATCACGGCAATCATTTCGGCTACGGCCGGGAACTCGATGATGGCTTTGCCGAACTGACGGCGGTCTTTGGCATAAGCTACAGCCTCGCGCCAGGCGAGTTCGCTGACACCGACCGACTGTGCGGCGATGCCGAGACGTGCTCCGTTCATAAGAGCCATCACATATTTGATAAGACCGAGACGGCGGTTGCCGACGAGTTCGGCCTTGGCGTTCTTATAGACAAGCTCGCATGTGGGCGAACCTTTGATGCCCATTTTGTTCTCGATGCGACGGACGGTTACACCGCCGTTGCGCTTGTCGTAGATGAACATCGACAGGCCGCGGCCGTCTTTTGTTCCTTCTTCAGAACGGGCGAGCACGAGGTGGATGTCAGAGTCACCGTTGGTGATGAAACGTTTTACACCATTGAGGCGCCATGTGCCGTCTTCATCCTGAGTTGCTTTCAGCATGACCGACTGGAGGTCAGAGCCTGCGTCGGGCTCGGTGAGGTCCATCGACATGGTCTCGCCGGCGCACACACGGGGAATATAACGCTGTTTCTGATCCTCGTCAGCGAATTCATAGATAGTCTCGGCGCAGTCCTGAAGGCCCCAGAGGTTTTCAAAACCCGTATCGGCGCGGCTGACGATGTCGGCTGCCATGATATAGGGAGTGATGGGGAAGTTGAGGCCGCCGAAACGACGCGGCATGGCCATGCCCATGAGACCGGCCTGACGGCAGGCTTCGAGGTTGGCGACTGTGCCGTCGGCATAGATGGCGTGGCCGTTTGCGCAAGATGCTCCCTGATGATCGACACCTTCGGCGTTTTCGGCGATAAGACCGCCACAGAGTTCGCCGACGATTTCGAGAACTTTGTCAAAATTATCCATTGCGTCCTCGAAGTTCTGAGGAGCATAGTCAAACTTTTCTGCGTCAGTATAGTCGCGTTCTTTGAGTGCAACTATTTTCTGCATCAACGGATGGGTCAGATGATGCTTGAGGTCGGGATTGTCAGTATAGAAGTTTGCCATTATTTTGAATTCTTTTTATAATACTTAATGAGTTTGGGCACGATATCCTCCATGTTGCCGGTGATGACATAGTCGGCGATAGCGTTGATCGGCGCGGCAGGATCGTTGTTGATCGAGATGATGATCGAACTTTCCTGCATGCCGGCGATATGCTGAATCTGTCCCGAGATACCACAGGCGATGTAGAGCTTGGGACGTACAGTGACACCTGTCTGACCGATCTGACGTTCGTGTTCGATGAAGCCGGCGTCGACTGCGGCACGTGAGGCACCCACTTCGCCGCCGAGCGTGTTGGCGAGATCGAAGAGCAGCTGGAAGTTTTCTTTGCTGCCTACGCCGTAGCCGCCAGCCACAATGATGGGCGCGCCCTTGATGTTGACTTTTGATTTCTCGATATGACGGTCGATGATTTCGACAACGAAATCGGTGTCAGATACATATTTGTTGACGTCGAGGTTGACGACTTCGCCTTTGTGATCGGGGTTGTAGATCTCTTTTTTCATCACGCCCTCGCGTACTGTAGCCATCTGCGGGCGGCAGTCGGGATTGACGATGGTAGCGACGATGTTGCCGCCGAACGCCGGACGAATCTGATAGAGCAGGTCGGTATATTCCTTGCCTGTCTTGGGATCTTTGTGATCGCCGATTTCGAGCGATGTGCAGTCGGCGGTAAGACCGCTGTGGAGACACGACGATACGCGGGGACCGAGATCACGGCCGATGCAGGTCGCACCCATCAGACAGATCTGAGGTTTGATTTCCTTGAAGAGGTTAATAAGCACTGCTGCATGAGGATTCGAAGTGTAGGGGAAGAGACGGGCGTCTTCGACCTTATAGAGCTTGTCTACGCCATAGGGGAAAACCTGGTTCTCGATGTCTTTGAGATTGTCGCAGATAACTACTGCTTCGAGTTTGATGCCGAGACGGTCGGCAAGTACACGGCCTTTGGTGAGAAGTTCAAGGCTTACGTCTGCGACTTTGCCTTCGTCATATTCGCAGTAAACGATAAGATTATTTTTGTCTGCCATAATTTCTAATGTTTATGATGAAGGTTAGCCGATGGTATGGTTTGCAATCAGTTCTTTGACGAGGTTTTCGATCTGCTCGTCGTTGTTTTCAAGGCAAAGGCTTTCTTTGGCGGTGAAGACAACGTTCTCGATGGCTTTCACCTTTGTGGGTGAGCCTGCAAGACCGATCTGCTCGGGATCGGCTTCAACAAAAGCGGCGCTCCACTCCTGGATGTTGAGGTAAGGTCTTACGTCAACAAAAGCCTGAGCCTCGGGAGTAAGTTTTGCTTTTTCGCTGGGCGATACGGCATATTTATATTTCATCAGTCGACGTGCGTTGCGGGGACGGCAGTCGGCGGCAGAGCCGTTGACAGTAACGACGCAGGGCAGGGGAGCCTTGACAGTCTCGACACCATGCTCGAGGCGACGTTTAATCGTAACATGACCGTCAGCGAGGTCTACGACTTCTTCAGCATAGGTAACCTGAGGGATACCGAGTTTTTCAGCAATCTGCGGACCTACCTGCGCTGTATCGCCGTCAATAGCCTGACGGCCGCCGAGGATGATGTCGTAGTTGCCGAATTTTTTCACTGCCTGAGCGAGTGAATAGGAAGTGGCAAGGGTATCGGCGCCGCCGAGTGTACGGTCGGTGAGCACGATTCCGCCGTCTGCACCTCTGTAGATAGCTTCACGGATGATTTCTGATGCTCTGGGGAGACCCATGGTTAGCAGTGTCACAGTCGAACCGGGATTATTGTCTTTGATTCTAAGGGCTTGCTCGAGTCTTCGGGGTTAAAGATAGCAGGCAGAGCGGCACGGTTGATAGTGCCGTCTTCCTTCATCGCATCTTTGCCGACATTGCGGGTATCAGGCACCTGCTTTGCCAGCACAATGATGTTTAAACTCATAATTATAATGCAATAATTAATTATTAAATAATTTCAAGTAGTGTTGAATAAGGAGACAAAATTAGTCAATTAAGGCTTTTTTTCAAAATTATACTTTGTTTTTTAGCCTTTTGGACGTTAAAAATTGTCATCAGGGCTGTCAATCGTAGCTGCTTCCGTCAAAACAATGGGTGCAGATGCGGCATTTTGGAAGACCGATAGCCTTGACATAAGTTTCCAGTGAGCTGAACTTTAGCGAATCAAGACCAAGTTCTTTGGCTATTTCGCTCACAAGACGCTCATACTTTTCAGATCCAGCACGTGCATATTCCGCCAGATCAGGTTCCGGATCAGGGTCTATGCGAGCGATTATGCGTCTCGCGATAAGCTCCATCTCGTTCTTCGACGCGGTGAAGTTGAGGAAGCGGCAGGGGTAAATCAGCGGCGGGCAGCAGATGCGTATATGCACCTTCTCGGCGCCTGCGTCCCTGATATCCTTGACATTGTCGCGCAACTGAGTGCCACGGACTATCGAGTCGTCACAGAAAGCGACTTTCTTGCCTTTGAGCAGGGCTTCATTGGGAATGAGTTTCATTTTGGCGACAAGGGCACGACGCTCCTGAGTGCCGGGAGTGAAACTACGCGGCCATGTCGGAGTATATTTCACCATTCCGCGTAGGAAAGGCTTGCCGCGTCCTTCGGCATAACCGAGAGCCATACCGGTGCCAGAATCGGGAATTGGGCTGACAAAGTCTATGTCGACATCATCGTTTTTGCCGTTTTCAAGGCCTATCGTGTGACGTATCTCATCGACATTGCGGTCTTCGTAGTTGCAGGGCGGATATCCGTAATATGCCCATAGGAACGAGCATATCTGCATCTTCTCACCGGGCTTCTTGAGATACTCGATACCATCAGGAGTTATTCTGACAATCTCGGCCGGTCCGAGATTATAGCATGTCTTGTAGCCGAGGTTCGGGAACGCGCAGTCCTCGGACGTCACGGCATGTGCTCCGTCTTTCTTGCCGATGATGACAGGAGTACGGCCGAGCTTGTCTCGTGCGGCGATAATGCCGTCGGGCGTAAGCAACAGCATCGAACACGAGCCTTTGATTTTGTTATAGACATGTTCGATGCCGCTGACATAATCGTCACCCTCGCTTATAAGAGCGCCGATCAGTTCGGTGGGATTGAGTGTGTCATAACTGTGTTCGCAGAAATGACGTCCTAAGGCAAGCAGTTCCTGCTCAAGCTCTTTAATGTTGTTTATTTTCGCGACTGTCACGAGAGCGAATTTGCCGAGATGACAGTTGATGATTATAGGTTGGGCATCAGTGTCGCTGATGACACCGATGCCTGAATTACCTGAGAATTCGTCAAGATCGGGCTCGAATTTTGTTCTGAAATATGAGTTGTCGATGCTGTGGATCTGACGGGTGAACTGCCCGTTGTCGTATGTCGCCATACCGGCGCGGCGTGTACCCAGATGAGAGTTATAGTCTACGCCATAAAACAGTTCATTGACACAATCTTTTTTCTTAGTGACTCCGAAAAAGCCTCCCATATCGGTTTTTATGTTTTATTTTTTGATGTTTTCAATCCATTTGCGGGCATTGATGAATGCATCAATCCAGACAGTGACATAGTCGTTGCGGTGTGAACGCGGATACCATGCGCACTGCCAGGGGAATATCGCTCTCTCGAGGTGAGGCATCATAGCTACATGGCGTCCGTCGGCTGAGGCAAGACCTGCCACAGCACCCTTCGAACCATTGGGGTTGCCGGGGTAAGACGCGTAACTGTATCGGGCAATGACGTTGTAATCGTCAAGCTTCGAAGGCAGATTGAAACGGCCTTCGCCGTGAGCGACCCAGATGCCTGTCCTGACTCCCGACAGGCTGCCGAACATGACGGTGTCGTTCTGAGGCACATTGACAGTGAGGAACTCCGACTCGAACTTATGCGATATATTGTGCTCCATGACAGGCTTGATATTTTCGCCGTAGCCGAGCAGATTAAGCTCAATCATAAGCTGACAGCCGTTGCAGATGCCGAGGCTGAGCGTATCATTGCGTTTGTAATAGTTGTCAAGAGTGCGACGGGCGTTTTCGTTCCAGAGGAAACCGCCTGCCCAGCCTTTCGCAGAACCGAGAACGTCACTGTTCGAGAAGCCTCCGCAGAAGACAATCATGTTTACGTCCTCGAGAGTCTCGCGTCCGCTCATCAGGTCGGTCATATGGACATCCTTGACGTCAAAGCCTGCTAAGTGGAGAGAGTAGGCCATCTCACGGTCGCCGTTGACGCCCTTCTCTCTTATGATGGCAGCTCTTACGCCACTCTTGCCGCGACGTTTAAGATCAAGACCTCGAGAAGCGAGGCTGCCGTCGAAACCGACGGGAAGTGTGTAGCGCAACGGCTGACGGCTATAGTTATCGAAACGCAGGCGCGCGCATTCTTCGCCGCTCTGGAGAGTGTCGAGCAGATAAGACGGGCGGAACCATACGTCGCGCAGGAAGTCGATGCCGATCAAATGCTCGCTTTCGTCATGTGTCACCATGATGACACGTTCGTCGGCCGGACATGCGATCGGGAAATATTTTACCGCCGCCTTGTCGAGAATTTCTTCGACAGATTCCTTCTTGGTGTCGTCGACCTGAATGACGACGGCCGGATTCTCGGCGAACAGAATCTTGACGAGGTCGTTCTCGCCGTACATTCTGAAGCCGTCGGTATAGAATTTCAGACCGCCACGGGTGTTGGCGAATGTCATTTCAAGCAGTGTAGTGACGAGACCGCCGGCGCTGACGTCGTGAATCGCAAGAAGTTTGCGGAGCTTGACGAGACGCTGCACGGCATCGAACGCGGTTTTGAATTTAGCCGCATCTTTGACAACCGGCACGTCAGAACCGACTTTACCCATAGTCTGGGCAAGTGCCGAGCCACCGAGCCGCAGGCTGTCACCCGAGAAGTCTATATAATAGAATGTGGAATTCTTTTTGTTTACGGCGACGGGCGATACGGTCTTGCGGATGTCGCTGACTTCGCCGGCAGCCGATATTATTACCGTGCCGGGAGCATAAACCTTGTCGTCACCGTATTTCTGTGTCATCGAAAGGCTGTCTTTGCCCGTCGGGATATTGATGCCGAGGTCGCAGACAAAATCGCTGCACGCCTTGACGGCGCTATAGAGAGCGGCATCTTCGCCGGCGTTGTTGCAAGGCCACATCCAGTTGGCGCTCAGAGATACACTCTTGAGTCCTTTGGCAAGATTGGCTCCCACGATGTTGGTAAGCGCTTCGGCTACAGCCATCGTAGAACCGGCGGCTGAATCGGCGAGGGCAACCTGAGGCGCATGACCGATTGAAGTAGCGATGCCGGCTTTGCCGACGTAGTCGAGGGCGACGACGGCACAGTCGCTCAGTGGCAGCTGTATCTCGCCCTGACACTGCTGGCGGGCCACTTTGCCGGTGACCGAACGGTCGACCTTGTTGGTGAGCCAGTCCTTGCAGGCGACAGCCTCGAGCGAGAGAACGTCGCGCAGATATGTGTCGAGCTGAGCGATGTTGGTCTTTATATCTTCAAAGTGGACGGGAACGGTCTTGTCGTTCATTACGGTCTTGGGCGAATTGCCGAACATGTCCTCCATGGCGAGGTCGATGGGCTTGACGCCATCGCTCTGTTCGAAGACAAAACGGTCGTCGCCTGTAGTCTCGCCGACGACATAAAGCGGCGCACGCTCGCGGTCGGCGATAGCTTTAACATAATCGATGTCGCCTTCGTTTATAACGAAACCCATGCGCTCCTGACTCTCGTTGCCGATGATTTCCTTGGCCGAGAGAGTGGGGTCACCTACGGGCAGAGAGTCGATGGAGATGTGTCCGCCGGTGACTTCGACGAGTTCAGACAGAGCGTTGAGATGACCGCCGGCACCATGGTCGTGAATAGAGACGATGGGATTTACCTCGCTTTCGGCCAGCGCACGGATGACGTTTGACACACGTTTCTGCATCTCGGGATTGGCGCGCTGCACGGCGTTAAGTTCTATAGCGTTGCCGTAGCTTCCGGTGTCGACCGACGACACGGCGCCACCGCCCATGCCGATGCGGTAGTTGTCACCACCGCTGACGACGACTTTCTGGCCGGCTTCGGGAATGCCTTTGATGGCATCTTTTTTAGCAGCGAAGCCGACACCGCCGGCGAGCATGATTACCTTGTCGTAACCGTATTTCTTACCGTTTTCCTGATGCTCGAACGTCAGCAGCGAGCCGCAGATGAGAGGCTGGCCGAATTTGTTGCCGAAGTCAGATGCGCCGTTAGATGCCTTGACGAGTATCTCTGAAGGTGTCTGATAGAGCCATGCGCGCGGGTCGAAGAGGCGTTCCCAGTTACGCTCGGGGTCGAGACGTGGATATGAAGTCATGTAGACCGCAGTTCCTGCAATAGGAAGGCTTGCGCGGCCGCCGCCGAGACGGTCGCGAATCTCGCCGCCCGTGCCTGTGGCCGCACCGTTGAAAGGTTCGACCGTCGTCGGGAAGTTGTGGGTTTCGGCCTTGAGCGAGATGACGGTGTCGATTTCACGCTGTGTGAAGTAATCGGCACGGTCGGGGTTCTCGGGATAAAACTGGGTTATACGCGGGCCTTTGACAAAGGCCACGTTATCTTTGTAGGCCGACACAAGCCCGTTGGGGTTGACTTCCGATGTGCGTTTGATGAGTTTGAAGAGCGAGAGAGGCTTTTCTTCGCCGTCAATGATGAATTTGCCGTTGAAAATTTTGTGGCGGCAATGTTCTGAGTTGACCTGCGAGAAGCCGAAGACTTCACTGTCGGTCAGCGGTCGACCGAGTTTTGCCGAAAGGTCTTTGAGATACTGCTCCTCGTCATCGCTGAGGGCGAGGCCTTCGCTGCGGTTATACTCGGTGATGTCTTCAATATGTTTGATTGCGTCGGGAGTCTTGGCTATATCGAAAAGATGGTTGTCAAGATCGGCATAGACTCGCTGTAACATAGGGTCGTATGACGGCCGGGGATTATTGGTGCGGACAAATTCCTCGATACGAAAAATGCCGGCAAGACCCATGTTCTGAGTGATCTCAACGGCATTCGTACTCCAGGGAGTTATCATTTCTTTTCGCGGACCGACAAAAGTACCTTTCAATTTCGAGCCCTTCAACGGCTTTGCGCCGTTGAGCAGCCAACTCAATCGTTCGAGTTCCTGTTGGTTAAAACTGTGGTTAGTGCTGACGGCCTAAAATTTGTCAGCGCCCTTTTTGAAAAATACGACCATAATATTTATGTAGGCGTTGATGTGATGTAAGGGAATAGATTTCTAAGCGACAAAGTTACAAAAAAATATTATATGAAAATCGCGTGGGCGCCGAAAAATCGACGCCCACGCAG
>ERZ836877.5739-NODE-5739-length-11646-cov-7.355103_pt1 | contig 11646 bp, 10 predicted proteins | sample MGYA00519469_ERZ836877 | MGnify/ENA primary metagenome ERZ836877 (study PRJEB31850, sample SAMEA3708809) | human gut metagenome | biome: human gut; feature: human-associated habitat; material: faeces | place: China | collected 2014 ... | reverse complement strand
GGGAGGCACCGCCGCGCGGTGCCTCCCTTTTCACATTTTATGCAGAAAGTTGAAAATCAGACGTTGAAGGTCTTATTCTTGATCTCGCCGACAACCTTGGCGGTGAAATCTTCCAGATTCATCGCGGTGGTCTCGCCCTTGCGGTCGCGGACGCTGATGTTGTTGGCTTCGACTTCCTTGGCGCCGAGGACCAGCATATACGGCACGCGGTCGACCTGCTGGGCCTGGCGGATCTTGTAGCCGATCTTCTCGTTGGACTCATCCAGCACGGCACGGATGCCGGCGGCCTTCAGGCTGTCGTTGACGGCGCGGGCGTAGTCCAGCGTCTTCTCGCTGACGGGCAGGACCTTGACCTGCGTCGGGGCCAGCCAGGTGGGGAAGCGGCCCTTGGTCTCCTCGATCATATAGGCCATGAAGCGGTCCAGAGAGCCGAGGATGGCGCGATGCAGGACCACGGGGGTCTTTTCGGAGCCGTCCTTGTCGATATAGGTCAGGTGGAACTTGGCGGGCAGGCAGAAGTCCAGCTGGCAGGTGGACAGGGTGTATTCGGCGCCGACAGCGGGCTTGACGTTGACGTCCAGCTTCGGGCCGTAGAAGGCGGCCTCGCCGATCTCCTCGGTAAAGTGGATGCCCAGCTCGGTCAGGACCTCGCGCAGGGCGTTCTCGGCATGGTTCCACATGGCGTCGTCGTCATGGTACTTCTTCTTGTCGGCGGGGTCGCGCAGGGACAGCACGCAGCGGTAATCGGTGATGTTGAAGTCCTTGTAGACGTCGAAGATCAGGCTGCAGACGTCGGCAACTTCGCTCTTGATCTGCTCCGGGGTGCAGAACAGATGGGCGTCGTTCTGGCAGAAGTGACGGCCGCGCTCGATGCCCTTCAGGGTGCCGGAGGACTCATAGCGGAAGTCGTGAGCGATCTCACCGATGCGGATGGGCAGCTGGCGGTAGCTGTGGGGCTGGTTGGCGTAGATCATCATGTGGTGGGGGCAGTTCATCGGGCGCAGGACGTAGCTCTCGCCCTCCATCTCCATGGCGGGGAACATGTTCTCGCGGTAGTGATCCCAGTGGCCGGAGGTGCGGTACAGGTTCACGGTGCCGATGCAGGGAGTCATGACGTGCAGATAGCCGCGCTCACGCTCCTTGGCTTTGATATAGTTTTCCAGCTCCTGCCAGACGGTGTAGCCGTTGGGCAGGAACATGGGCAGGCCACGGCCGACCAGGTCGTCGGTCATGAACAGGCGCATTTCCTTGCCGATCTTGCGGTGGTCGCGCTCGCGAGCCTCCTGCTGCTGCTTCTCCCAGGCGTCCAGCTCCTCCTGATTGCGGAAAGCCACGCCGTTGATGCGGGTCAGCATCTTGTTCTCTTTGTCGTTCTTCCAGTAAGCGCCGGACTGCTGGGTGATCTTGAAGGCTTTCAGGGCCTTGGTGTAGGTCAGGTGGGGTCCGATGCACATGTCCACGTACTCGCCCTGCTGGTAGAAGCTGAACTCGGTCTCCTCGGCCAGGTCAGCCATATGCTCGATCTTGTAGTGCTCCTGGCGATCTTCCATCAGCTTGACGGCTTCGGCGCGGGGCAGGATGAAGGGCTTGATGGGAAGATTCTCTTTGCAGATCTTCTTCATCTCTTTCTCGATGGCGGCCAGGTCCTCGTCGGTCAGCTTGGTGTCGCCGAGGTCGACGTCGTAGTAGAAGCCGTTCTCGGTGGCGGGGCCGAAAGCAAAGTCAGCCTGGGGGTACAGGCGCTTGATGGCCTGGGCCATGACATGGGCAGCGGTGTGGCGCAGGACATGCAGCTCCTGGTCCTGCGGGCACTCGGCGACGGTACCGTCTTTGTAGATGATCTTCATGATTGTACGCTCCTTTTGCAATTGCACAAAAATGCAATAAAAAATGCTCCATCCCTCGCTTACAAAAGGGATGAAGCATGCAGCTCCACGGTTCCACCCAGATTGCGCTTCTATATAAGGTAAGCGCCGCTCGTGCCGGCTGTAACGGGCCGTACCCGGCGGAGGTTCGCCCCCGCGCTCGGCAGTGGTAAGAACGCAGCTGCGCACAAAACCGCTTGCACCACGCGGGTCTGCCGCGGCGGTTCTCTCTTGTGTGGCTGGGGTGCGTTCCGTTTGTCTGCCTCATGGCTTTGTCAGGATGAAGATAGTTTATTTATAGCACAAGATTTGGGGGAAGTCAAGAGGAAAATTTTGAGAATTTGGAGGCATCCTCTCTGCTAAATTGCACAAAAAGTGGGGGCGCGGGGGGCGCGGGCGGCAGTAATGTGCCAAAATTTGATTTTATGCATTGACTTTACATATTTATGCAACTATACTGGATACATACCAAGTGAGGGCTTGGGAATTTATTGAATAAGATTCGAGGGAATATACCATGAAAAAACTGACTGCTCTTTTGATGGGCACCGCTATGGTGCTCAGCCTGGCCGCCTGCGGCGGCTCCGCTTCCTCTGCTGCTTCTTCTGAGGCTGCCTCCAGCGAGGCTGCTTCTTCCGAGGAGACCAGCGAGGCTGCTGCTGAGGAAACTACCGACGAGGCCGCCGGTGAAGTGACCACCGTCAACGCCGGCAAGCTGACCATGTCCACCAACGCCGCTTTCCCCCCGTATGAGATGACCACCGACAGTGGTGATCTCGAGGGTATCGACATTGAGGTCGCCGGCGCCATTGCTGAAAAGCTGGGCCTGGAGCTGCAGGTCGACGACATGGACTTCGACGCGGCCCTGCTGGCTACCCAGAGCGGCAAGAGCGACATGGTCATGGCCGGCGTTACCGTTACCGACGAGCGCCAGAAGGTCATGGACTTCTCCGACACCTACGCCGAGGGCATCCAGTCCATCATCGTGCCCGAGGATTCTGACATTGCTTCCGCTGACGATCTGGCCGGCAAGATCATCGGCACCCAGCGCGGCACCACCGGTTACATCTACTGCACCGACGACTTCGGCGAGGACAGCGTCGTTGCTTACGATGACGGTCTGACCGCTGTGCAGGCCCTGAACAACGGCCAGGTCGACGCTGTTGTTATCGACAACGCCCCCGCCAAGGAGTTCGTCGCCGCCAACACCGGCCTGAAGATTTTGGATACCGCTTATGCCCAGGAAGATTACGCCATCGGCGTGGCCAAGGGCAACACCGAGCTGCTGAACGCCATCAACGGCGCCCTGGAAGAGCTGCAGGCTGACGGCACCCTGCAGAGCATCGTTGACAAATACATCAAGGCAGAGTAAAATCTGACGTAGGGGCGTTTGAAGACCTACTGTCCGAAGAAGGGCACGCCGGGAGCACCGGCGCGCCTTTTGTTTGTTAGGGTGTATCTGAAAAGTCCTCAGCGCTGTTCAATTCTACTAAAAAGCACATCTGCTGCGTTGCTCATCCTTGCAATACATCCAGTATTGCAGCGGATTCGCGCCTTGCAGCTGTTGCTTTTCAGCGAATTTTCCAGCACTTTTGACTTATCAGATACACCCTAGGAACCCGTAAAAGATCACCGGCGCGGCCGGGAAAGGTTGTGGTGCGATGGAAGCACAGTTTGAAATGCTTTCAGAAATGGCAAAAAACGGCGATAAGCTGAACTTTGGACAGGATTTCTTTGTGAAATTCTACCAGGCGTTTTTGTATTCTGACCGCTGGCAGCAGTATTTTAAGGGCGTGGGTACCACGCTGTTGGTAACAGCCATTGCGCTGGTACTGGGCGTTGTGCTGGGCGCCATCGTGGCTATGGTCCGCGTGGGCCATGCCCAGCAGAAACCCCACCACCGCAACCCGATCCTGGGTGTGCTGAACGCCGTGTGCCAGGTGTATGTCACGGTCATCCGCGGCACGCCTATGATGGTGCAGCTGCTCATCATGAGCATGGTCATCTTTGCCAGCAGCCGCAACTTTACCATGGTCGGCGCACTGGCGCTGGGCATCAACTCCGGCGCGTATGTGTCGGAGATCATCCGCGGCGGCCTGATGGCGGTGGACCCCGGCCAGATGGAAGCCGGGCGCAGCCTGGGCCTGAATTACATGACCACGATGTTTGAGATCATCATTCCCCAGGCAATCCGGTCCATTTTGCCGGCTTTGGGCAACGAGTTCATCATGCTGCTGAAGGATTCCTCGCTGATCACGGTCATCGGCGGCAAGGAGCTGCTGTATGCGGCCCAGGGCGTTATGAACCGTACCTACGAAGCCATGTTCCCGCTGCTGGGCGTTGCCGCCATCTATCTGGTGCTGGTCATGCTGTTCAGCGCGCTGCTGGCAAAATTTGAGAGGAGGCTGGCACAAAGTGATCGACGTTAAAGGACTGAAAAAGAATTACGGCGGTCTGCAGGTGCTGAAAGGCGTAGACCTGACCATTGACAAAGGCGACTGCGTGGTGCTGGTCGGCCCCTCCGGCTGCGGCAAATCCACGTTCCTGCGCTGCCTGAACCGGCTGGAAGAGCCGGACGGCGGCGAGGTCATCTTCAACGGCAAGGCTGTGACCGACCACGACATTGACCATGTGCGCCAGAAGATGGGCATGGTGTTCCAGCATTTCAACCTGTTCCCCCACCTGACGGTGAAAAAGAACATCACGCTGGCCCCGGTCAAGCTGGGCCTGATGAAGCAGGCCGAAGCTGACGCCAAGGCGATGGAGCTGCTGGAGCGCATCGGCCTGGCCGACAAGGCCGACACCTACCCGAACATGCTTTCCGGCGGGCAGAAGCAGCGCATTGCCATTGTGCGTGCGCTGGCCATGAACCCCGACGTGCTGCTGTTCGACGAGCCGACCTCGGCCCTTGACCCCGAGATGGTGGGCGAGGTGCTGGAGCTGATGAAGGAACTGGCCCGCAGCGGCATGACGATGGTGTGCGTGACCCACGAGATGGGGTTTGCCCGCGAGGTGGCGAGCCGTGTGATTTTTATTGACGAAGGCGTCGTCAAGGTCGACAAGCCGCCGAAGGAGTTTTTTGCCAACCCGGAAAACGAGCGGTTGAAGGCGTTTTTGTCGAAGGTTTTGTAAGTTTAGTTTTTATATTGTGTTTTATGTGGTTCACCATTTTGTGGTGAGCCACTTTTTTAATGGGCGGAAAGGGAAATCACAAAAAAGGTAAGCTTAATGGAAGTATGCCATTATAAAAGGCCCTGCCGCAAGGTGGGCAGGGCCGGGGGAATGCTATTAAAATTTAAATCTTACCGCGCGGTATAATCGGCATCCAGTTCAGCCATGAGGCGTTCGGCGCTTTCGCGGGTGTCGGTCATGCGGACAGCGTTGCGCAGCGGCAGCACGGCGCGGGGGGTGACGGAGAGCTCGTCCAGGCCCATGGCCAGGAAAGTCTCGGTCAGGGCCAGGTCAGCGCCCAACTCGCCGCAGATGCCGACCCAGATGCCGTTCTTGTGGGCGTTCTCGGTGACCAGCTTGATCAGGCGCAGCACGGCGGGATGGTGCGGGTCGTAGAAGCGGCCCAGGTCGTTGTTCTGGCGGTCGCAGGCCAGGGTGTACTGGGTCAGGTCGTTGGTGCCGATGCTGAAGAAGTCGACTTCCTTGGCCAGACGGTCGCTGTTGATGGCGGCGGCCGGGGTCTCGATCATGATGCCGATCTGCACGTCCTCGCTGTAGGGGATGCCCTCATGCTTGAGGTCACGCTTGACTTCCTCGCACAGCTTCTTGGCTTCCCGCACTTCCCACACGCTGGTGACCATGGGGAACATGATGCCCAGCTTGCCGTAGGCAGAGGCGCGGAACAGGGCGCGCAGCTGGGTGCGGAAGATCTCCGGGCGGGTCAGGCAGATGCGCAGGGCGCGCATGCCCATGGCGGGGTTGTCCTCTTTGGGCAGGTCAAAGTAGCCGATCTGCTTGTCGGCGCCGATGTCCAGCGTGCGGATGATGACCTCTTTGCCATCCATGTCGGACAAGACATGCTTGTAGGCCTCGAATTGCTCGTCCTCGGTGGGGAAGGTGGAGGAGTTCAGATAGAGGAACTCGCTGCGGAACAGGCCGATGCCGCCGCCGTCGTTGACCTGCACGGCGTGGACGTCCTCGGGCGAGCCGATGTTGCAGTAGATGCGGACGGTCTTGCCGTCCTTGGTCACGTTGGGCTGGCCCTTCAGGGTCTCCAGCAGGCGCTGCAGGCGCTGCTGCTCCTCACGCTTCTTCAGCAGGCGGTCGCGGGTGTCGTCATCGGGGTCGATGACCAGTGCGCCGGTGCTGCCGTCGGCGATGGCCTGGCGGCCTTCGTACTCAGGCTTGAGGGCGTCGCCCACGCCGACGATGGCGGGGATGCCCATGGTGCGGGCCAGGATGGCGGTGTGGCTGGAGCCGGAACCGCCTGCCGTGATGAAGCCCAAAATCTTGGACTTGTCCAGCTGGATGGTCTCGGAGGGAGCCAGGTCGTCGGCGGCCAGCAGGACCGGCACGTCGGAGGCGATGCCGCCCTGCACCACACCGCACAGGATGCTGAGGATGCGCTGGCTGACGTCCTTGACGTCGGCGGCGCGGGCCTGCATGTAGGCATCGTCCATGGAGGCGAACATCTCGGCAAACTGCTCGGCGGTGTCGGAGACGGCGGCCTCGGCGTTCATCTTCTGGTTGGTGATGCGGTCCTCGATGGCTTCCTCGTAGTCCAGGTCCTCGGCCATCATCTGGTGGGTCTCAAACAGCATGGCGGCTTCGTCGCCGGCCTCGGCGCGGGCCTGCTCGGCCAGCTGGCCCAGCTGCTCCACAGCGCCGGTCTGGGCGCCCTTGAAACGATGCCACTCGGCATCGGTATCTTCTACGGTATAGCGCTTGATTTCGGCGGTGGCGCGGCGATAGTAGTACAGCGGGCCTACGCCCACGCCGGCGGAAACGCCCTTGCCCTGAATGGTGATCATCGTGCAAAATCCTCCCTTTTCATGTAGGATGCGAAAAAAGCCGCGGCCTCCGTTTGGTTGGGGCTGCCGCGGCCGGGTGGTGCAATAAGGTTTACAGATGCTCGGAGAAGAACTTCTCCATGGCGGGGGCAGCGGTGTCCTCGTCAGCGCCCTCGATGCGGACGGTAACGGTATCGCCGCACTTGATGCCCATGCCCATCAGGGCCATCAGGCGGGTGGCGTCAACGGACTTGCCGTTCTTGTCCACGATGGTAACGGTGCTCTGGCAGGCCTTGGCCTCTTTGGCCAGCATGCCGGCGGGACGGGCGTGGATGCCAACGGGCTCTTTGATCGTATAGACGAATTCTTTCATTTTGGTTTCCTCCTAATTCTCCGCGAAATCCGGGCGGAGCTTCTCCATTAAGTCGTTATAATAATAACACACTGCGGCGTGAGCGTCAACCGAAAACAGAGCATTTATCGTCGTACATTTTGGCGATTTGTGCGTAAAATATGCGGTTGAGGATGGGCGGATTCTCCATGCGGGTACAACAAGGGATACGGGTGGGGCGCTGGCTGTATATATGCTGTTTGGGTCACATATATGCCAAAAGGGTATGCAGCACGTCCTCGGGCCGGGGCGTGTGCAGCGGGTAGCGGGCGCGCAGGGCGGGGGCGGCGCTGTCCATGATGTAGGGCGTGCCCACCAGGTCCAGCATGGCGGTGTCGTTGAAGTTGTCGCCAAAGGCCATGACCTCGGCGGGGGTGATGCCCAGCGTTTTGCAAAGCAGCGCCACGCCGGTGCCCTTGTTGGCCAGGGTGGTGTCGATCCAGTACGGCCCGGCCACGGCGGCATTGGCCTGCTGCCAGCGGGGGACGAAGCGGTCAACGTACTTTTCCACGCCCTCGTGCAGATAGACGCTGACCTTGACGATGTCCTCGGGGATCTCGGCAGGGTCGTGGATGAATTTGTACTTGTTGCCGATGAATTTTACGCGGTCCGCCATCCCTAAGCCGCGGGACATCAGATAGCCGCAGCACTGGCCGGAGAGCATGACCTCGCCCTGACCGTCGCAGCGGTTCCACATGTCCCAGGCAATCTCCTCGGCCAGGGCGCGGGGCATAGGGGTCTTGCCGATGCACTGCTCGTTTTTGTACAGCACGCCGCCGTTTTCGCACAGGAAAACGCAGCAGTCGGCTACCGGCTCAAACAGTTTGCGCAGGCTGGTGTACTGCCGTCCCGACGCCGGGCAGAACAGGATGCCCCGGGCGGAGAGGGCTTTGATTTGGGAGAGGATTTCCGCTTCCAGCGTCTTTTTGCCGTATTGCAGCAGCGTGCCGTCGATGTCGCTGCAGATGAGTTTGATGTTGGTGGGGGTGATGGGCATAATGGGTCTCCTTGCGGTGTGAGGGGTATGATAGGGCAATACCGCATAATTCTAAGTGCCGCGGCCGCCGGAGCAGTGCTTAAGCCGTCAGGCGGGAATTGTGCGGTGTTGCCATAGGCATATTGTAGCACAGGGGCGCAGGCTTTGCAATTTTAAGGGCGGAGGTGTATGATGGAGAAAAGCAATCAGGAGGGGCTGTTATGGCGATTTATAAAGTGGATGGCCGTGCGCCGCAGGTGGGTGCGGCGGCGTTTGTGGCGGACAACGCCACGCTGGCGGGGGATGTGACCCTGGCCGAGGAGAGCAGCGTCTGGTACGGTGCGGTGCTGCGGGCCGATACCGGGCGCATCACCGTTGGTGCGGGCAGCAACGTGCAGGACAACGCCGTGCTGCACACCGGCCCGGGGCTGGATGTGGTGGTTGGACGGAATGTGTCCATTGGCCACAGTGCCGTGGTGCATGGGTGTACCGTGGGGGATGATTGTCTGATCGGCATGCACGCCACGATTTTGAACGGTGCGGTGATTGGGGCCGGCTCGCTGGTGGCAGCGGGGGCCCTGGTGACGGAAAATGCCGTTATCCCGGCGGGGAGCCTTGTTGTGGGGGTGCCGGGAAAGGTGGTTAGGACGGTTTCGGAGAAACAGAAAGCTTCTATTGCGGCAAATGGGGAGGAATACCGGCATCTGGCCGAGGTGCATGCCGGAGCGGCGGCTATGGCGGAACACCGAAAGCCGCCCCTGTCCCGCTGACAAACTAAGGCAATCATGCTATAATACCCACAAATGAAGATGTGCGAGGTGCTGAAAATGGCTTTACAAATTGCAGTGTTGTCTACCAGCCGGATCGTGGCGGAGGTAATGCGGGAGATCGGAAACTGGCCGGAGGTCGAGGTGACGGCGATCGTCTGCCGGCCGCAGAGCGCCGAGAAGGCCCATGCCTGGGCGGCGGAGTACGGCGTGCCGGCCGTGTATACCGACGAGGCCGCAGCCTACGCGGCGGGCGGGTTCGATGCCGTGTACATCGGCACGGCCAACCACCTGCATTATGCGGCGGCCAAGCGGGCGCTGCAGGCGGGGTATCATGTGCTGCTGGAAAAGCCCTTCACCGCCACAGCGGCCGAGGCGCGGGAACTGTTTGCCCTGGCGGATGCCAAGGGGCTGGTGCTGATGGAGGCTATCACGATCCCCTACCTGCCGCAGTACGCCTTTTTGCAGGCCGAGCTGCCCAAGATCGGTGAGGTGCGCGGCGCGATGGCCAGCTTCTGCGCCCGCAGCGCCCGGTACGATGACTACCTGAAGGGCATCTGGAACACCACCTTTGACCCGGCCTGTCTGGGCGGTGCGCTGAACGACATGAACGTTTACAACCTGCACCTGCTGTGCGGGCTGCTGGGCGTGCCCGGCCGGGCCGAGTACCGCCCCAGCTGCGGGCCAAACGGCATAGATACTGCCGGTCTGGCACTGCTGGACTACGGCGGGTTCACAGCAGCGGCGCTGGCCGCCAAGGACAGCGAGGGCCGCAACGGCATGGTTTTGCAAGGGCCGGGCGGTTACCTGGTGGTGGAGGGCGGCACCAACGCCCTGCCCGTGGTGTACAGTGTACTGGGCGGCGTGCGCGGCGGCGGCACTCGTGTGGACGGCCCCAAGCCGGAACGCCACCGTATGGCCTATGAATTTGCGGAGTTTGCACGGATCATTGCGGAAAAAGACGCGGATGCCGAGACTGCAGCCCGGATGCGCACCATGCGGGTGATGGAGCTTTTGGACGTGCTGCACGAGAAATAAGGCGCGACCCAGAGCAGCCCCCTCGCAGAGGGGGCCTTTTGTGTACAGTCCTACAAAATGTGTGAATAAACCCATCGTCCCCGGTCCAAACTAACGGCATACACAAATTTTGCCGAAAGGACCGGGGACGATGGAGCATTTGAAGCATTTTTTTAAGCAGAAGGGGCTGTATCTGGCCTGTCTGGCGGTGGTGTTCGCGGCCACGGCGGCCGGGGTGCTGGCGCTGCGCAGTGTCTTGAACCATGTTGTTGAGCTGACCGGCACCGCACAGGAGGAGACCCCATGGCAGGACGATACGACCGTAAACAAACCCGATACGACCCAGCCCGAGCCGGTGCGTACGCCTGCGCCTGCCTCATCGGCATCGCCGTCCTCGGATGCTGCTTCCGGTGTGCCCGCTGCATCGCCCACACCCGCCGCTTCTGCCGCGCCGTCCGGTGCTGCGGCAAAGTCTTCGGACTTCTGGCAGGGTAAGGTGCTGGCCCCCTACAGTGGCGACGAGCTGGTATACAATGCAACCCTTGGCGATTGGCGGACGCACAATGGCGTGGATGCTGCCGCTGCTGCCGGGGATGAGGTGCCCGCCGTGAAGGGCGGGCGGGTCTCTGTTGTGGAGGACGATGCGCTTTGGGGCGGTGTGGTGGAGATCGTTGATGCAAACGGCTGCACATGGCGGTATTGCGGGGTTACACCCAGCTGTGTTGTGGGCGGCGATGCGGCCGCCGGGGATGTGATTGGGGTGGTCGCGGCCATCCCTGCCGAGGCGGATTTGGCTTCCCATGTGCATCTGGAGTGTTTGAAAGATGGGGCTTGGATGAAGCCGGAAATTTGATTCTTAATTTATCGGCCCTGCCTACCTTGCGGCAGGGCCTTTTATCATGGGATTCTCCCGTTAGGACTACCTTTTTGTGACCCAAAAAAGGCAGGCTTGCCGGTGGATGCTGATATAAAAAAGAGGGGCCGCGTAGTGGCGTGTGCCGGTAAGACAGTAATTTGAGAAAATTACGAAATCGGCAACTGTGGAACAGGATTGGACAAAACAGGCGACATTCAACTTCGGTTGGATGCTACCTGTTTTGTGCGTTTAAGGGTCGAAAAACGTTTGTTTTCTGCTCTGTAAGACAAGGATAGTAAAACGGGTGAAGTAGTTGCCATCCTCGTGGTAAACCCCTACGAAACAGTAAATCACGCTATAATGAACATCGCTCTCTGATGAGCATGAATATTTGCGGTTGTGCTAATTACCCCACAAAACGGTAAAGCTGATAGGCGGGTATTTCAATGCTGAGTATGGCCAGCAGCATAAAAACCATCAAATCGGCTTGCGAACGCAGGAAAGCTACATTTTAAAGTGCTGACTTTTGAAAAGCTTATTGAAAACCGAGCTATCGCCGTGCTACAATGTGTGTACACACACAAGCGAGAGGTTCGTCGGATGGAAAATTTATTGTCTTTTACGTTCAATATGGACAGCATTCCAGAGGAAGACCTTGAAGCAATCAACGAGTATTGATCTTCGGAGCAACCTCAGATCGGAGGAGTATTATGACAATTAACTGCGTATGGGAGCATAATGGCAACGACACCTTGCTGTATGCCACAAATTTTGTCGGTGCATATACCCGTGGCGAAAGCCTTGAAATCGCAA
>ERZ836877.5736-NODE-5736-length-11648-cov-3.095144_pt1 | contig 11648 bp, 9 predicted proteins | sample MGYA00519469_ERZ836877 | MGnify/ENA primary metagenome ERZ836877 (study PRJEB31850, sample SAMEA3708809) | human gut metagenome | biome: human gut; feature: human-associated habitat; material: faeces | place: China | collected 2014 ... | reverse complement strand
CGAAGCATTTACTGCAAAGACCTAAGAAAATGATTCAGTAATGCAAAATCCCATCAGTGAAGCCGATTTTCTATTAATCTGCAATATACCCTCTCACCTGCACACGGCTCTTATCATCAACCGTCACGGTGATTGCCCCATAATCTTTTGTACAAAACCATGGAACATCTGCCTTGTCAAGGCGCTCCAGGGTTTCTTCATGCGGATGCCCATAACGGTTTCCTTTCCCGCAGGAGATAATGGCAATCTTGGGATTGGCTGCTTTTAAAAATTCTTCTGAAGTGGAATTCTTCGATCCATGATGTGCAACCTTGAGTATGGTCAATTCTGTCTCCGTATGATTTGCCCCCATTTTATTCTGTGGTCTCTTTTCTTCAATCTGTTCCTCTATTCTTTCATCCTCCATACTCTCTTCCTCCATACTCTCTTCTTCTCCTGATATTCTTATGACATCCTGCATCTGCGCCACTCCCGGTTCTTTCCAGTCCTGTAGTTCCTGTGTCAGATGCTCTTCTCCTGCTCCCTGCACATCACCGGTAAGAAGCATGGAAAATTCCCGGTAAGTCACAAGCAGTACCATGGAAGTTTCATTGAGATCTTCTGCCCGGTAGCCTTTTGATGGATGTAAGCACTGGAATAGCAATTCACCATCCTGAAGCTGCTGTCCTTCATGCAGGAGCTGAACAGTAATTCCATTCTGCCCTGCCAGCTCAACCAGTTCTTCATACCCTTCACTGCGGCACTCATCTGCAATATCCGTAAGCACCAGATTCTCTACCCGGATTCCTTCAAGCTCTGCCTGCTCCAGTAATTCCGCAATTCCATTGCAATGATCACTGTCCGCATGGCTTACAAATACGGCCTTAATCTGTGATGCCCCCTGATATTTCAGAAAAGGAATCATCCGATACTTTCCGACTTTAGAAACCGAGGAGCTTCCTCCATCTGTCAGATAAGAAGCGCCATCCTCCGTCTGCAGGAAAATACAGTCTCCCTGCCCGACATCCAGGAAGGTAACCTGTAATTCCGGTCGGAAACGCCAGGTAAGTATCACTACACCAAGCAAGAGGAAGCCCCAGCAGATTCCTACAGGAATTCCATATGTTGAAATCCACTTTCCACCATGACATGCTATTCTTCTTATTCTTTTATTCTGTTCTTGCAATATTTCTTTTGCGCAGCTACCTCGTCTGTGAATACAGTCCTTCTGATACAGCACTGCCTTACGCTTCGTCCTCCCCAGAGCTGCAATAATAATCAACACCGCCACATATACTGCCAGCTGCCATTTTGCAGGACAGCCCGGCGTCCAGTAATGGTGAGGCAGCTTCTCTGTAAACAGTCCAAGCCTTTCGTATACCATAAGGATCCCTGTAATCAGCCATGCCGCAGGGATAGCAAGCGGCGTGCACAGGAAGGCTGCAAGAATCATCACAATTCCTGCACCCATTAAAATACTCATCATGGGAAGTACAATGAAATTTAAGAACATCGAATAAACCGGAATCTGATAAAAGACTCCCAGATACACCGGAAGCGTCACTGCCATCAGGGCAACTCCTTCAAACAGCTTTTTCCCCTTTCTGACATTGCCAAGAACCGGAAGAATCAGGGATATGCCCAGAACACACAGAAAAGAAAACTGAAAGCCGCTGTGAAAGAGATAAAGCGGCTGTTCCACAAGCACCAGAACTGCCGCAACAGCAAGCGCCGTGATCCGGTCATAGGTTCTTCCGAGAATCTGTGCCAGCATTTGCAGCAGAAACATGGCGATTGCCCGGATTGCTGAAACCGCAAAGCCGGTCATCATTCCATACAGAACAATGATCATGGAAGCCAGTATGGCACTTAATTTTATTTTTAATCCTGCTCTTCGTAAAAGCTGATAGAGTCCCATTCCAATCATGGAAATGTGAAGCCCCGAAATAGCAAGAATATGTGCAATGCCATTTCTCTGATAAAGGCCTTTGATTTCTTCGTCTAAGATTCCTTTTTCTCCAAGCAGCATGGTCTTCATTACCGAGGCTTCCTGTTCCGGTAACAACGCATCCACTTTACTGCCTGCTTTTCTTCGTAACTGATATAAACCTTCTGCTATTTTATAAAACCTGTCTGATTTTACTTGAATTTCTGCCTGATTAAGGCGAAAAGAGATTCGAAGTATCTGATAATAGAACGGGGCATTGAATTGCCCTGGATTCGTTGGTTGTTGAAAATTTTTCAGCGTTCCCTTCAGGATAACCAGGCTTCCGATTTCCGGTTCCGGGACACCCTCCCTTAAATAACACAGGATATTCTCTGTGGCTTTTGTGTCAGCTGGCTTTTCTGCACATTTCCCCTGTACGAGTAACTGCTTTTCTGCTGCTTCCTCCTGTACAAGTAACTGCCTTTCTGCTGCTTTCTCCTGTACAAGTAACTGCCTTTCTGCTGCTTCTTTCTGTACAAGTAACTGACCTTCCGCAGCTTCTTCCTGTACCACTGACTGACCTTCCTCTGACTGTCCTTCCACCGGATTGTCTCCTGTAAAAGAAACCTGCTTTAAGTAGACTACCGTTTTATCCTGTCCACCCTGGGTTTTCACTTCTTTCTGATAAACCCTTCCCTGCACAATAACCGTCTGCCCTTCCAGCTCCGGGCAATTCCACGGTTCCTTTCGTGACAGGGAAGTTACAATACAAATCAAAATCACCACTACCAGACACCCCACACTTAAGGGGCGCTTTCTCATTCATTTCCTCCTTTACTCCACAAGATCCAGATTCCGTTCATACGATGGCTGCAGGCTGGCATGATCCTTGAGATCTACCGCTCCCTCCGTATCAATGGTAATCTGTACACAATTCACACTGGACAATTCTGTCAGTGAATTTACAATTGAATAAATCATCACATCTGAACTGACATTATAGGACTTCGTCCAAAAGGATGTATCAAGGTTTACATAACACGTTCCATCTTTTACCGTCACACTTAAGATCTTCGTAGACGGGTTTAACACCGCATAACCGGCTTCATTCTTCTGCGGTCCTAAAAGGAGCTGTTCCACTACAAGCCGCTCCATGGAAATGTTACTGCTGTATACTACATTTCTTTTTACCGCACAAAGCCTTGTTCCATCTTCATTTGCAAAATAAAGCAGCAGTTTTGCCTTCTCATAGGTATTGATTTCATTGCCATCGTTATCAATAAACATATCGGCATTCATTACCCCGATTACATTTCCGTAGGTATCCGTTAGTGGCTCTTCCTTTACCTGGAAGGAAATATGCACCACGCCATCGATCTGGGACAGAGTCCGCACAATTGCCGCCCTGGTCAGCACCTCGGTTGTCACCGGCTGACGGTAATATTCTTCACTGAAATCAAGCAGAAGCTGCTCCTCGGTGATCGATTCGGAAAGCAGCTGCACATTTCCACTTAACGGTGCACGATACTGCAGCTTATCTGCAGGCGCCGACAGCTGTTCCAAAAGCTCCTGCAGCAGGATTTTCTGGTCGGTGGTTTCCGTCCGGTAATCATGGCTCGTAATGGCAGTCTCTTCATTATTCAGGCTGTAAATGTGATATATTTTTCCCGTTTCCTGCTCCTTCTTTCCACAGGCACACAATAAAATCATGGAAAATAATACTGACCAGAACATCACCTTATGAATCCAGCCAGATTTCTGTTTTCCATATGGGTTACCCCTGTGCTGCTGTGTAGCCTCCAGCGGATATTCATATTTATTCTGTTCAAAGACAATCCTTTTCTTTCCCATACCACTATCCATTTCTATCCTACGACAATCCTTTTTTCCATACCGCTATCCATTTCTATCCTGGTTCAAAATCATTTTCAAAATCATTCTTTTCCTTTTCTTCCCTACCATCCAGACTGTGCCTGTTTTCCCTGTCAGGAACAGGTATTTATTCTGTCACACAACTGTCTTCTGCGATACATCAGATCATGCTGCTTACGCCAGTGATCTTGTCAATGGAATCTTCACTGTAAAGACGCTGCCCTCGCCCTGGATACTCTCTACCTTAATCGAACCGCGTAACAGCTGTACGGCGCCCTTCGTAATTGCAAGTCCAAGTCCCGTTCCACCGATTTCTCTCGAGTGGGACTTGTCTACCCGATAGAAACGTTCATAAATATGCTGGATCGAATCCTCCGGAATTCCAATGCCTGTATCCGCAACCTGTACCGTAAAGAACTGATGGTCTGCGTCCAGAATAACATTCACCTTTCCCTGCTCCCGGTTATACTTAATGGCATTTTCAATCAGATTGGTTAAAATCAACGAAAGCTTCACTTCGTCCACTTCTGCAATAATTTCGCGCTTACTGATGAGTGTCAGTTCAATATCCGTTTTCTTGGCAATTGGTCGAAGCCGCCGTAAAATCAGTTCCGTAAGTGCATTGATATCGACGGATGTGATATTTACGGACGCTGCAGACTTGTCCATCTTCACAAGTGCAAGCAGGTCATTGATGATTTTGTCCTCACGCTCAATTTCCTCTGCAATATCTACCATGAATTCCCGGTACAGCTCCACCGGCACATCCTCCTGCGCAATCAGGGAGTCCGCCAGCACCTTCATGGATGTAATCGGTGTTTTCAGCTCATGGGAAACATTCGCCACGAAATCCTGTCTCGTCTCATCAAGTGCATTCATCCTTTGCAGCACACTGTTAAATGCATCCACGATATGCTCTGTTTCTATGTAATCCGGCACACTGATCGTTTCATTCGTGTAGCCCTCCTGCACCTCACTGATCGCTCCCGATACCCGGTCAAAGGGCCGGATCAGAATTTTAGCCAGGATAATTGCCAGCGCCAGAATACACAGAGCCATAATAATCTCGATAATCAATGCTTTCCGGCTCAGAATGGAAAGCGTCATGGCAATACTGTCGGTGGAAACACTGGTCAGCATCACGCCACGTACCACTTCCGTTCCCTCCGGCTGTTCGGGCGTTGCGTTCTGTTCCGAAATGGTCTCCATAATCGGAACCGTAATCTCAATAAACCCGTTCACCCGGTCATAATTTGCCGTATTGGAGCCCTTAAAACACTTAATAATCTCCTCGGAAACAATCGTCTTTCCCTCGCTGAGTCCATAGGTATCCTTCACAATTTTCAGACTTCCGTTAATAATCATCACACGCCCGTTATACAGATTGGAAAGCTGCTCGAGCTCTGCATTAATCACTTCCGATGAACTGTCCGGCAGATAATTATAGGTAATCAGATGATCTGCAATAATCTTCAGCTGATTCTGCACATCAGAAATCCGCACCTTAACGGCACGGTCTTCATAGTTGCTCAGAATAACCTGGTAAATAATCGTACACGGGATAATTCCCACAAGAAAAATAATGATAAACAGACGCAGCTTTAAGCTGCGTCCAATCTTTAATCCTGGAAAAGAAATTTTTGATTTTTCTGACATTACTTCCGATTCCTCACGAATAATAGTAGCCGACGCCCCATTTCGTATGTACATAGCGTGGATTGGACGGATTCTCTTCGATCTTTTCACGCAGACGGCGGATATGAACATCCACGGTACGCACATCCCCCGGATAATCGTTTCCCCAGATCAGCTTCAAAAGACTCTCCCTGCTATAAACCTTGTTGGGATTTAAGACCAGAAGCTCTAACACATCAAACTCCCTGGCAGTCAGGTTCATCTCTCTGCCTGCCACAAATGCCCTGCGGTCATCACAGTAAAGCTTCAGATCCCCATCTTCAATCACCTTGGCTGCTTCCTTCTGCTTCGGGGTTGTTCTACGCATAATGGCCTTGATTCTTGCCTTTACCTCAAGAATGTTAAACGGCTTCGTAATATAATCATCCGCACCGTATTCAAGCCCCAGAATCTTGTCCATATCCTCCCCTTTGGCAGTCAGCATCACAATCGGCACACCGGAAAACTCACGTACCTGCTGGCATACCTCAAATCCATCCTTCTTGGGAAGCATCACATCCAGAAGAATGATATCATATTCTTTACTCTGAATCATGGCAAGTGCCTCCTCACCATCATAGGCGCAGTCCACTTCCATTCCATCCTGTTCCAGACTGAACCGGATTCCCTTTACAATCAGCTTTTCATCATCCACTATCAAAACTTTCTTCGCCATTTCCCTTTACCTCAACCGTATCTCCCAACGCTCTATACGGTAATATATGCTTTGATTTTCTGAAACAATCCATCCTTGATTCCGGCCACATTCATCACGCTCTCAATCCGGTCAAAGCTGCCATGCTCTTCCCGATAGGCAATGATGCTCTTTGCCTTGCTGCTGCCAATTCCGGGCAGGGTACATAACTGCTCCTGTGATGCCGTATTCAGATTCACCAGACAAACGTTCTTCTGTCCGTCCGCATTCTGTGAGTTTGATACTGCAGTCCCTGAGATTGTGCCTGTTTCTCCGGACTGTATCATGATATTCTGCAGCGGGGAATCCATTTCTGCGACTTCTTCACGGGTAGGTACGTAAACCTTCTCCCCATCAGATACAAAATCCGCCTGATTCAGGTAATCCGGATCTGCTTTGGCACTTAGTCCGCCTGCACATTCAATCGCCTGATAAATGCGGCTTCCCTGCGGCAGTTCATAAACGCCCGGCTGTTCCACTGCTCCGCAGACATGTACCATTAAGGACACCTTCGCTTCCTTTTCTTCCAGCATCCCTGCACCATGGATACCCACACTTGTATCTGCAGATATACCTGCATCAAAACTCCCTGCATACTCACCTGTCGTCCCGACTTTTCCAGTATCAGATTCTTCCAGTGTATTTCTATCAGAATTTTCCAGCATGAGCTCACCAGACTCCACACTTCTGCCGGCTTCCTGATTCTCTTTAGAATCCCCGGACAAATCAGCCGGATCCTCTTCTATGATCTTCTCCGTATCCTCAAACAGCAATTCCGCTTTTTCCTTACGGCACCCGAACAGCGTACATAGCAGAATCACCGGAATAAGAACCAGAGACCGATATTTTTTCTTCATTGTCATCCTTTCCGATTCCGGAAGGAGCCCTTATAACAATTACTAATTATTGTAATAGAAATTTTCAATATTTACAAGCACTATTCCGCTTTAAAAATGATCATTCCGGCGATGGCAATGATCGCACCGATCACCTTTTTCCACTCAAACGGCTGCTTCTCCACACCAAACCAGCCAAACACTTCAATGATATAAGCAACGATAAGCTGTGAAATAATGATCATCATCACGGCCTTTGCAGGACCTGCGGATTCCATACTCTTAATGACCGTGTACGTGATAAAAGCACCGATTGCCCCACCAAGGAGCATATACTTCGGCTCGATCTGCATCAGCTTCCCGAAGGAGCTGCGGTCGGTAATCAGATACGCAGCAAGACAGACAAGCAGCGCCGTGAACTGTACAAACACATTTGCCATCCAGATACCGGTGCTTTTCGTCACCTGTGTATTAAACACTCCCTGCACGCTCATCAATGCTCCCGAAAGCAGTGCAATAAAAATTCCAATCATATGAATTCCTGCCTTTCTGTCCATCCGGACTTTATCCACAGTATCTCCACATGATTGGAATCTCATTCTTACCTTTTATTCACTTTGATTATCCAGAGCCTGCTGCCGGTAATAATCTTCATCCAGGTATTCCACCTCATCCTCTTCGCCATCTCCGGCCGTATCCTCAATGTAGGTCTCTTCGATCTGCTCACCGGTAATCTGGTACTTGATCTGTTCGGAAAGCGTCTTCAGCTCCTCATTCGCATCTGCTCCATTCCAGATCTCTGCGAAAAGTGCCTCCAGCTTCAGCCAGTAATTTCCCGTTTCAAGCATCTTCGGAATCGGAACGGATGTCTCGTATTCCCTGGCAAAAACCTGCAATGCATCATATGGATATTCCATATCCTTCTGCGCCGAAACCTTACCGGAACGGTCATAAAGAATTTCATTGTACTCACAGGTTAAGTATCTCGCAAAATCATTTGCCACTTCCTGATTCGTCGAATAACCATTAATTGCCACACAGTTCGTCACTGAAAGGGAACTGGACGGCTCCTCCTCTTTAAAGGATGGTGTTGTCACAAACCCATATTCATAGACAAAGGTTCCATCCTGCTTCGCCTGCTCCAGGGCAGCAACGGCATCGGAGGTTGCCACGGTAAATACCACCTTCCCCTGCATGAAGTCATTCAGGGTACTCTCATAGCTGATCGCGCTTGTATCAATTGAGAAGAAGTTATTCAGATTCTGATATGCGGTCATACTCTGGATTGCATTCAGATTATAAATGTCCACCTGTTCTGTATCCCAGCCGTTCTCACCGCCCATATTGATGGCATTGCCGATGAAAAAGTAATTGTAGAAAATATCGGTAACATCCCACTTAAATACGGATTCCACCTGCTCCGGTGCATCGTACATATCACCAAAGGTCTGGATATCCTCAATCGTCTTCGGAAGATACTCTGCAATCTTTGCCTCAATCTGTTCTTCTGTAAAAGGAGATTCCTCCTCAACAGCTTCTTCTGTCGTCTGCGAATCACTCCTGTCAGAAGCTGTGTCTGAACTTTCAAACTCTGCAGCTTTCTGTGCATCTCCGGCACCAACACTACTCTGCGTTGCATCTGCACTTCCGGTATCCGAACTACTCTGCGTTGCATCTGCACTTCCAGTATCTGAACTGCTCTGCGTTGTATCTCCACTTGCAGAATCCTCGTTCTCCTGCATTTCCTGCGCCGCCGCTTCCTCCTGCTCCTGTGTGAGCTGTGCAACCGCCAGATCCCGCAGATACGTCTTGTTATAAAGCAGGGAACTGGTCTCAAAATAAAACGGATATCCCAGGAGCTTATCCTTATAGGTTGCAGCCGCAAGTCCCTTTCCGATAAAGGTTTCTTCCATGTTTACAGTCGGTTCGACCGGGACTGCCAGTCCTGCCAGATAAGCTTTTTCCAATGCATCATTACTGATCACATACAGATCCGGCACATTGAATTCCACCGAATTCCGGTTGATTGTCTCCACATAATCAAGTCCCGATTCCAGCACCGGCACAATCCGGGCGTCATGTGTTTCGTTATAGGCTACTGCCGCACTGCTTAAATAAGTGGTTAGCGCATCGTCAGTATACCAGAGATAAATACTGTCTTTGTTATGATTGGAAAACAGAGATGAGTCCTCGCTCTGCTCCTTTTCCTTTACGGGCATTCCCGATTTTCCAATCGCAAAAATACCTGCTGCGGCCAGGGCAATGAGTAAAATTGCCATGAGTCGTTTCTTCATATATAAACTCCATTTCTACAGACAGCCATGCGGTATCGTTTCCTACCTTCACAGCTGCAATTATCATTACGATTCACATCATTGGCAGAACAAGCCACCATAAGACTACAAGGAAAGAACCTCGTCAATGCTCTGCGTAAGAATACCGATCATCTGATCCACATCCTCCTTTGTAATTACAAGAGGGGGAACAAAGCGGATAATATCAGTTCCTGCATTAATCAGGATCAGTCCCTTTTCCAGTGCTTTATTAATCACAGGTCCAACCGGCACCTTAAAGACAAGTCCCTGCATCATGCCGATACCACGGCGTGTCTCAATGACATCGTACTTATCTGCAAGCTCATTTAACTTCTCTTCCAGATATGCACCTGTTTTTTGCACATTATCTATTATATGGTTCTCCCCGAATAAATCAAGTACCACATTAATGGCTGCTGCAGCAAGCGGATTTCCACCGTAGGTCGTTCCGTGATCGCCGCTTGTCAGGGAATGCTGTGCAACCTTTTCGGTCATCAGGAATGCACCGACCGGCACACCACAGCCAAGCGCCTTGGCCGTGGTCATAATGTCGGGCTTTACTCCGTACTTCTGCCAGGCATACATAGATCCGCATCTTCCCATTCCGCACTGAATCTCATCGAGAATCAGCAGAATATCCTTTTCCTCGCAAAGCGCCTTGATCTTCTTCATGAATTCTTCTTTAGCAGGATAAATACCGCCCTCGCCCTGTACGGTCTCAAACAGAATCGCGCAGGTCTTGTCCGTCACCTGGCTTAACACACTTTCAAAGTCATTCATTTTTGCAAAACGGATGTTGCCGATCATCGGTTCAAAGGCCTCCCGGTATTTCGGGTTGCCGGTAACGGAAAGTGCACCCATCGTTCTTCCATGGAAGGAATGCTCCATGGCGATAATTTCATGATCGGTTGTTCCATCCTTTAAATACGCATATTTTCTGGCTGCCTTAATCGCGCCCTCAATGGATTCCGCACCGCTGTTTGTGAAGAATACACGGTCCATACCGGATACTTCCTTCAATTTTTTTGCCGCTTCAATCGCCGGAACATTGTAATAATAATTCGAGGTATGAATCAGCTTGTCAATCTGTGCCTTCAGCGCATCGTTGTATCTCTGATTATTGTAACCAAGTGCAAATACTGCAATTCCTGCACAGAAATCAAGATATTCCTTTCCATCCATGTCATAAAGATGAACACCGTCACCATGATCCAACACGATCTGAAACCGGTTATAGGTATGAAGCAGAGCCCGTTCTGCTTCGTCAATATATTCCTTCATTGTTCCCATTATTTTCAGCTCCCTGCTTTTAATTTCCTGTTATTCACTCATCTGTATCCCTACAGTTCTTCCGCATCTCTTACTTTTCATCACTGATTGGATCATCATCCGGAACGATGGCTGTTCCGATTCCGCTGTGGGTAAAGATTTCAAGCAGCATACTGTGAGGGATTCTGCCATCAAGGATATGTACCCGGCTTACCCCATTCTTCACTGCAGAAGTACAGTTATTCAACTTCGGAAGCATGCCTCCGCCAATAATACCTTCCTGAATCAGCGCATCCGCTGCGGAAACCCGGATTCTTGAAATAAAGGAATCCTTATCATTGATGTCCTTATATAAGCCCTCGATATCCGTAAGGAATACCAGCTTGTTGGCTCCGACGGCCTTCGCAATGGCGCAGGCTGCATCATCCGCATTGATGTTATAGGTATCAAAATTCTCGTCATATCCGATCGGTGCAACAATCGGCAGGAAATCCTTCTCTAACATATCAAACAGAATCTTCGGATTTACTTCGGTAATATTACCGACAAAGCCAATGTCCTGTCCCTCGGAGTAACGCTTCTCCACCTTTAAGAGTCCGCCGTCCTTACCGCTTAAGCCAACGGCATTCACGCCAAGCTCTTCCACCATGTTCACAAGGCTCTTATTCACCTTATTTAAAACCATTTCAGCAATTTCCATGGTCTCTGCATCGGTCACACGAAGTCCGTTCACGAATTTTGCTTCCTTACCGACCTTACCTACCCAGCGGCTGATTTCCTTACCGCCGCCATGTACGATGATCGGCTTAAAGCCAACCAGCTTTAACAGCGTTACATCCTTAATGACATTCTTCTTCAGTTCCTCGTTGCTCATGGCAGAGCCACCGTATTTTACAACGATGATCTTCCGGTTAAACTGCTGAATGTACGGAAGCGCCTCGATCAGAACCTCCGCTTTTTTTAAAACTTCCTGCATATCCTTATCCATGTCATGCACCATCCTTTACTCTCTTCTGCTTCTATATGATAGTAACAGTTCAGCCATGCAGAAATGATTGTGCAAGATGACCGTGGGAGCTTGC
>ERZ836877.5734-NODE-5734-length-11652-cov-2.825213_pt1 | contig 11652 bp, 11 predicted proteins | sample MGYA00519469_ERZ836877 | MGnify/ENA primary metagenome ERZ836877 (study PRJEB31850, sample SAMEA3708809) | human gut metagenome | biome: human gut; feature: human-associated habitat; material: faeces | place: China | collected 2014 ... | reverse complement strand
AGTGTCTTGCGGCGTTTGCTGCCCTGCTTCTCCTCCTGCGCCATACGTTGCGTTTTCTGGTCGAGCCATGAGGAATAGTTGCCTTTCCAAGGTATCCCCTCGCCACGGTCAAGTTCCAGGATCCAGCCCGCCACATGGTCGAGGAAGTAACGGTCGTGCGTCACGGCGATCACCGTGCCCGGATACTGCTGCAGATGCTGCTCCAGCCAATCGATCGATTCAGCGTCGAGGTGGTTGGTGGGCTCGTCGAGCAGGAGCACGTCGGGCTGCTGCAGGAGCAGGCGGCAGAGTGCCACACGGCGGCGTTCGCCACCGGAGAGGGTCTCCACCTTCTGATCGTCGGGAGGGCACTGAAGCGCATCCATCGCACGCTCGAGTTTTGAGTCGATATTCCAGGCGTCTGCGGCGTCAAGAGCATCCTGCAGTTCCCCCTGGCGCTGGATGAGCGCATCCATCTTGTCAGGGTTTTCGAGCACGTCGGGATCGCCGAAAGCGGCGTTCACCTCATCGAATTCCCGCAGGAGATCCATTACGGGCTGCACACCCTCGCGCACCACCTCTATCACAGTTTTGCCCGGGTCGAGTTTAGGTTCCTGTTCCAGATAGCCTACAGAATATCCCGGGGAGAAAACCACGTCGCCCTGGATATCCTTGTCTATTCCGGCAATGATCTTAAGCAGGGATGATTTACCGGAACCGTTAAGACCGATGATACCGATCTTGGCTCCATAGAAAAAGGAGAGGTATATGTTTTTGAGGACTTGTTTCTGGGGAGGGTAAGTCTTTGAGACATCCACCATCGAGAAGATTATCTTTTTGTCGTCGGCGTTAGGGGCAGCCATATATCAAGGGAATTAATTGTTATCAGAGGGATCAGAGTTATCAGAGATATCAGAGTTATCAGAGGCATCAGCAAAACTATTCATGCTTGACTTCTCCCGCTCTTACTTCTTACTTCTAATTCTTCTTCTTACTTCTTTTTCTTTGGCGCACACTTGGTGGGGTATTCGCAGCGGATTTTCCCCTCCATGATGTTGCGGAGCTTGCTGCGGTTGAGCTGTTTGCGGATTGCCGATACATGATCCATGTACACGATACCCTCGAGATGGTCGCATTCATGCTGCACCACTCGCGCTGCATAACCGCTTATCTCCTCTTCGTGGGGCTGGAAATCCTCGTCGAGATAGCTGAGACGGATATGCTCCACACGTTTTACATCCTCGCTCAGTCCCGGGAGGCTGAGGCAACCTTCCGAACGGCTTATCTGTGGGCCGTCGAGGATCTCTATCTCAGGATTGATGAGCGTGCGCTTGAAGCCGTCGCACTCAGGGAAGTTCTCGGCCAGAGGTGATGCGTCGATCACCACTATGCGGTCGTTGCGTCCGATCTGGGGGGCGGCGAGCCCTACGCCGTCCGAGGCATACATTGTCTCGAACATGTTGGCCACAAGCTCCTTGAGGTCGGGATATGTGTTGTCGATATCTTCCGAGATCTCTCTCAGAACCGGATGACCATAGAGATATACAGGTAATTTCATTATATTGACGTTCTATTTTTTTCTATAAACAGCTTGGCGCTAAATGCCACCCCGTGCCTGGCGGGACGCGATGTAGTCGTTGAGTATGATTGTGGCCGAGATTTCATCCACAATCGCCTTGTCGCGCCTGGCCATCTTGCGCATGCCGCCGTCGATCATGGCGCGGTGTGCGAGCACCGATGTGAACCGCTCGTCAAAGAATTCTATTGGAATTTCTCCTGTGACTTTGCGCAGGCGTTCTATGCCCGGCCGGATATAGCGCATCGACTCCGATTCCTCTCCGCGCATTGTGGTCGGTAGCCCTACAATGATGCGCTCCACGTTTTCTTTTGCCAGATACGAGGCGATGAAATCGTTGAGTGTGCCGGTAGCGACGGTTGTAAGTCCGTTGGCCACAATCTGCAGTGTGTCGGTCACGGCGATGCCGCACCGCTTTTTTCCGAAGTCGATAGCTAAAAGTCGTGCCACACTGCAAAGTTACTAAATATATTCAGATAAGGCAAATGCTATGCCCTGATGCGTGCGCAGACAGGTGCCTGCGCTCCGCCAGTCAACTTTATGGGTCCTGTAATTGTTGTACTTACAAAATATAATTTATTGCATTATGGTACGTAGAAGAAATGGCGGTAATGACAGATTCTCTGACCGCGAAAGAAAAGACAAACGTAATTTATGGCTTTACATCGGTGTAGGTGTTCTTATTGTGCTTCTTCTTGTGTGGATGACGATTGCAAGTTTCTGGGAAGATACAGATGTGGCGGCGTTCATCACGCCGTTTGGCCTATGATATTCTGGTACAAAATATCACGCGCAGGCAGGAGGTTTTTCCCCTCCGTGTCTGCGCGTGATGTATGGTCGTGTCATGTCGTTTTTGCGTATCCTTGATCAGAATGCATATCTGATTCCGATTGCCGGTATAATGGCATGGGTGGCGTATTTAGCGGAAAATGTGCCTTGCTCCTTGAGTGTCGGGAATTTTTTCCCCTGATAGGAGGGGAGGGGGAGGCCCATCTGGTTGGCCAGCGCGACGGCAGCGTTGTATTGCTGTACCCCTTTTTCGTATGCGGCTACATTTGTGTTGAAGCTGCGGGCCAGTATGTCGTCATATTGTCCGGTGCCGTTCTCTGTGCCGAGGCCGTGTACATACATGAATGCCACATCAATGTACAGCCCTCCTACAGGTCTGAAGCTGAATCCGACAGACGGCTCTATTTTTGTCATGCCCGGTGTTTCGGGGTTGTAATAGTCGGTATTGCACGGGGAAGTGTCGATCATCAGTCCGGCACGCAAGTCAAACCTTTTGGTGAGGCTGTACTGTGCGCCCAGATGATAGGTCATGGCGTTATGGTAGTCTTTTTTCAGGTTCTGGTCAAATTCGGGAAGATGGTCGAATTCGATATCGAGCTGTTTGTATGTGCCCCATCCGTTGAGCTGGGCGTCGAAAGCGATTATAAGGTCTCTGAAAGGCTTATAGCTTACTCCCACCGAGAATACATACGGACATGGCATGGATGCCGAGAAGTTGGTGGTGTTCAGGTGGTCGAGTGTGGAGCTAAGCAGCGCGCGTGCTACCTCGTCGTTGTATTCCACCCGTGCGTCGCCGGCTTTTACTTTCATGTTCATTTTCGAACGGAAGGAGGCTCCCGCTGTCCATCGGTCTGTGATGTCCCACATGATACCTGCGTTGATGCCCACCGCGATTTCTGATTTTCCGCTGAGGTTTACCGATGCGGGGGGAACTCCGTTGTCGGTATATCTGATCTCTTCCGGTGCGGGGGTCTGCACAGGGTTGCCCGTTACGATTCCCTCGAGTATGGCGGCCTGGTGTTTCAGCCGGTTTGATTCGTTGACCAGTTCTACCAGGTTGCCGAAATTGTCGGAAGGTGCCAGCGCCTTGTTCAGGTTTACACTACCCCATGAAATCATGAGGCCGGCTCCTATGGAGAGGTTCGGCAATATGTTCCAGCTTATTGTTGGCTGCACGGTAAATACCTTGAGGTCTACCGACTGGTTCAGCACGGCACCCGGCCAGTTCTTTCCCCAGTTGATCGATGATCCGTAGGGTGTATAAACTGTTACTCCGGCGTATAGGTTGTCGTAAACTCGGAATGCTGCCGAGACATTCATCGGGGTACTTATCTTGTTGCTTGTAGTGTACTCTTTGCCTTCGTGTGTGGCTGTAGCGGTAGCTTTTATGGCGCTGATTGATCCGGAAAAATCGATTACTTTTCTGGAAAGTGACAGTCCTGCGGGATTGAAGATCTGGCTCTCGGCACCGAGTTTCATCGCCACGCCTACATGTCCCATTCCCTCTTGTCTTGCGCTGAAAGTGTTTACCTGATACCCTTCTGCGGCAGCGCCGAGGTATATGGCAGCGGCCACCGCCGCGCTGATAGCTTTTCTCATAATCTATAGACAAATTTAAAAATCGGCCAAAATTACCAAAAATATCCCAAATGGCAAAATTTCGGCGTCTCAATGACGAATTTACTATTCGCGTAAACGGAATAATTTTTGTCTCAAAGAGAAAGTTTGCGAGGATATTTTAGGTGGTTTGGAAAAAAATGCTTACTTTTGTGAAAAATTGGATAGTATGGCCGTTGAGCTTCAACAGACAGTCACCCGCATAGCCGCCAAAAGCCGCATTATTCTTGAGCGTTACGAGCTTATGAAACGGCAGCTGAAGGCAGATGTGGAGAAGATAGCTCAGCTGGAGCACGATCTTGAGCGCACGCGCGCTGAAAACGAGAGGCTCCGCACCCAGATTGAGTATCTGGGGATAGCCGCCGTCGTGGCGCCTGAGCGCGAGGATGTGGAGCGCACACGGGCATTGCTTTCCAGTTTGGTGCGGGAAATCGACAAGTGCATCGCCGACCTCAACGATTGACCGTTGGCCGGCGGCGGTCATGGCAAGCAATGTTTGTGGCCGCAAGTACCTCTCCACGCACTGCCAACAGATTTGATCCCCCTTCCGGCCTGATGGCGGCACGGCCGTGTTTCTTTCCGCTGCCTGCTGTTTCCGGATACGGGATGTGATTATGTTGCACGATGAATGATAAACTGAACATAACTATACGTATTGCCGACCAACCTTCGATACCGCTTTATATCAACAGGAGCGATGAAGAGAATATCCGCACGGCGGAGTATAATGTAAACCGCCTGTGGAACGCATGGAGCACCAAGTACAAAAACAAAACCTCGCATGAGGTGCTCGCCATGGTGGCTTTCAGGTTCGCCGAGTTGTTCTATAAGCTCAATTCTTCCGCCAACGAGACAAATGGCGTTCTGGAAGAATTTGAAAAAGGGCTCGACGACATACTGCTTGAGATGGAGAGCTGACAGCTGCTCCTGTCGATAGCCCGTTATGATTGGAATATATATTTGTTGACCGATTTCCCGTTCTGCACACGCAGGTTCCGCGGGTACTTGCATACGGTTGCATTCCTTTCGTGAAGCGCCGGCAAATGTGAGTCTACCCTCAGGCCGATGCCATGTGCGGACGCTTTTTTTATAGCCATTCCCGATTGTGCCGCAGAGGCGGCGCGCATCAGGGGAAGCGGCTCTGTAATCAGACTTTTACAACTGAAAACTTGATATTCATTAAAAACAATCTATTAATTCTATGACTATAATAATCTATATTGCGATTGCCGTTGTCGGGCTCGCTATAGGCGCCTTCGGCACTATGGCGGTCCAGAAGTCGATGGCTCGCAGCCGTGCAAAAACTATCATCGATGAAGCTGTGCGCGAGAGCGACGTGATACTTCAGAAGGCGCAACTCAAAGGCCGTGAAGAGGGTCTCAAGATAAAGGATGAAGCTGAGAAACAGGCTAACCAGCGCTTGTCGAAAGTGCAGTCGGTGGAAGCCAAGATGAAGCAGCGCGAGATGCAGCTCAACCAGCAGCACAGCGAGAACCAGCGTCAGCGCAACGACCTGGAAGCCCTGCGTCAGCGCCTGAATGCCGAGGAAGCGGTGATAGAGACACGCAAGGATGAGCTTGACAAGCTGAAACGTTCGGCGCAGGATACACTCGAGCATATCTCAGGCCTCTCTTCCGAGGAAGCGAAGGAGAAACTTATCGAATCGCTTAAGGACGAGGCCAAGACGGCTGCCGCCCAGTATGTGAACGAAATTATGGACGAGGCCAAGATGACAGCCAACAAGGAGGCCAAACGCATTGTCATACAGTCGATACAGCGCGTGGCTACCGAGGCTGCCATAGAGAACAGTGTCACAGTATTCCATATCGATTCCGACGAGATCAAGGGCCGCATCATAGGACGCGAAGGACGCAACATACGCGCCCTCGAAGCCGCCACCGGCATCGAGATCATAGTCGATGATACTCCCGAGGCCATCGTGCTTTCAGGCTTCGATCCCGTGCGTCGGGAGATCGCGCGCCTGGCTCTCCATCAGCTTGTGGCCGACGGCCGCATACATCCCGCACGCATCGAGGAGGTGGTCAACAAAGTGCGCAAGCAGATTGAGGAAGAGATCGTCGAGACCGGCAAACGCACCGCTATCGACCTCGGTATCCATGGTCTGCACCCCGATCTTATCCGCATGATCGGCAAGATGAAATACCGTTCAAGCTACGGGCAGAACCTCCTGCAGCACGCACGCGAGACTGCCAACCTGTGTGCTATCATGGCTTCTGAACTCGGCCTCAATCCCAAGAAGGCACGTCGCGCGGGTCTGCTCCACGATATAGGCAAGGTGCCCGACGAAGAGCCCGAACTGCCCCACGCACTTCTCGGCATGAAGATCGCCGAGCGCTGCAAGGAAAAACCGGAAATATGCAATGCCATCGGCGCCCACCACGACGAGATCGAGCAGACAACCTTGCTCGCCCCCATCGTGCAGGTGTGCGACGCCATCTCGGGCGCACGTCCCGGCGCACGCCGCGAGATAGTGGAGGCTTATATCAAGCGCCTCAACGACCTTGAGCAGCTCGCTCTCTCGTATCCCGGCGTAATAAAGACATATGCCATTCAGGCCGGACGCGAGTTGCGCGTGATTGTCGGAGCTGACAAGATCGACGATGCAGAGACAGAAAGCCTGTCAAACGAGATAGCAAAGCGCATCCAGGACGAGATGACATATCCCGGACAGGTAAAGATTACCGTAATACGCGAGACACGCGCCGTGAGCTTCGCGAAATAATCTCTTTTCAGAAACACCCTTATGTCAGAAAGAAAAGAGGAAACGAACAAGACGGACTGCTGCGGCAGCGGATGTGCGTCGTGCCCTAACAAAGGTACTGCGACATCTGGCTGCGAGGCTTGCGCCGGCTGCGACGGGAAAGGGGAATGCCCTTCCGGCGCAGGGTGTTCCTCCGGCTGCGGGGGATGCGCCGAGCGCGGCAAGTTGCATAGCTTCAATTATCTCGATGATATCCCCGGCGGATATGCCGACGACGATATGGTCGAGGTTATGTTCAAGAACACCCGTAAAGGATTTTATCTCAATTCAGCCAAACTGCCTCTCGAGATCGGCGACATGGTGGCGGTGGAGGCTTCGCCGGGCCATGATATCGGCAAGGTGTCGCTTACCGGCGCCCTTGTGAGACTGCAGATGAGAAAGGCGGGAGTGAAGCCTGATGCTGAGAAGCACCGTGTGTTCAGGAAAGCGAAAGCATCCGATCTGGAGCGTTACGAGCAGGCTAAAGCCCGCGAGAACGACACCATGATCCGTGCCAGAAAGATAGCCTCGTCGCTGCAGCTTAACATGAAGATCGGCGATGTGGAGTATCAGGGAGACGGCAACAAGGCGATATTCTATTACATTGCCGACGAGCGTGTGGATTTCCGTCAGCTTATCAAGGTGCTTGCCGAGACATTCAAGGTGCGCATCGAGATGAAGCAGATCGGCGCACGTCAGGAGGCAGGACGCATTGGCGGCATCGGCCCTTGCGGACGCCCTCTGTGCTGCACCACATGGATGACGAACTTCGTGAGTGTGTCGACTGGGGCCGCACGCTATCAGGATATATCGCTGAATCCCCAGAAACTTGCCGGACAGTGCGCCAAACTGAAGTGTTGCCTTAATTTCGAGGTCGACTCGTATATGGAGGCTTCCAGGAAACTTCCCGGAAAGGATCTGCGTCTGGAGACGGCCGACAGTACCTATTATTATTTCAAGGCCGATATCTTCAGAGGTGAGATAACATATTCCACAGACAAGAATATCCCCGCGAACCTGGTGACGATCTCAGCTGCGCGTGCATGGGAGGTGGCCGCCATGAACAAGGAGGGGGATAAGCCGCTCGCCTTGAAAGAGGAGACCGGTGAGGAGAAGCCCCGTTCGGAATATGCCGACATACTCGGGCAGGACTCACTGACACGCTTCGATAAAAAGAAGAAGTTCCTCCGATAAGTCGAAGGGGGGAGCGGCGCCCTCAGGCAACGGAAATGAGAAAGGTGGCGCCCAGCAGCAGCCAAAACGGCAGCAGAAGAACGGCAACGGCGCTCCCTCTGCAGGAGGCGGCAACCGTCAGGACCGTGCGCCGCGTCAGGAGCGGAACCGGAAGGGATCGCCCGAGCAGACACCCGGTGCCCAGCGGCCGCAGCAGGAGCAGCAGCAACAGCAGGCTCCCCAGCAGCAACAGCCGCGTCAACGTCCTCCCCGGAACCGGCAGGGGCAGAAACCTGCAGACAAAGGTGAGAAGCCTGCCACGGAGAAAACTTCCGACAAGCCCGCAGACAGACCGTCTGCAAAACCGACGGAACAATGAGATCGCGTAATCCTATGATACGGCTGTGGCCGGTGGCGGTTGTCATGGCTCTATTTACAGCTTGTGTCGACTACATTTGCAATGACTATAGCGAATACCGGCGTGTGCCACCCGAGGGGGGGCGCTACGCCGATTCGGTTAAATTCACCCCGGTGCATGATGATTCGTTATGCAGGGGACGTTTTGTAGTCGGGGTGACGCATAACGATGCCTACAGGTTCACGGAGCTGTGCATGGAGGTGACATACACCGATACAGCCGCCATGCGCCGTGATACGGTGCGTATGGAGGTGGTTGACCGTTTCGGAACATGGAGGGGGCGCGGCATAGGGTCGGCTTTTCAGCTTACCGATACGCTCGCACCGGTGGTGCATCCGTCGGGAAGTGTCGTGTCTGTAAGGCAGATAATGCGTGAGGATACTCTCGGCGGAATAAACAAGGTGGGGCTTTTCTTTGTTCCTGATGAGAAGTGATCTGAAAATATCTAAGTGACTGTTTTATGGAACAACTGTTATTGCTTGCTCCGTCGGAGGCACGGAAAAGAATCAATGCTTTGCAGGCGCTCATGCGCCGCGAGGGCATGGATGCGGTTCTTGTGAGCGACAATGCCAATCTGCTTGCATTGTGCGGCAGGGTGTATGCCGGCTATGCATGGATCCCTGCTGAGGGCGAGCCTGTGTGGTTCGTGCGTCGCCCTGTAGAGCTTGGCGGAGACAATGTGGTATATATACATAAGCCGGAGAATATCCCGGCATATCTCTCTGAGGCGTCATTGAAAACCGGTGATACCATCGGGCTTGAATACGACATTACGGCTTATTCTGCCGTACTGCGTCTGATGGGGCTGTTCCCCGACAGCAAGACGGTCAATGCCTCCGGTGTCCTGCGCCAGTGGCGTTCGGTAAAAACGCCCGTGCAGGCTGAACTGATGCGCCAGTCGGGGGTGAAGCATGCCGAGGTATACAAGCGTGTGCCCGGCCTTTACCGTATGGGAATGACCGATCATGAGCTTCAGGTCGAAATAGAGCGCCTGAGCCGTCTGGAGGGGTGCCTGGGGGTATTCCGCATAAGCGGGCCCTCGATGGAACTGTTCATGGGCAATGTGATTTCCGGCAAGAATGCCGACAATCCCACCCCCTATGATTTTGCAATGGGTGGAGCGGGGCTTGATCCTTCCCGTTGGCGCAGACGGGGTGGAAATACTTGAGAATACTACGGTTATGGTGGATCTCAACGGTAATTTCACCGGTTACATGACCGATATGACCCGTGTGTTCTCGCTGGGGAAGATCCCTCAGCTTGCGATGGATGCACACCAGTGCTCGATCGACATATGCCATGCCTTCATGAAGGAGGCACGACCCGGAACGGCTGCTAAAGATCTGTATGCCATGGCGGAGGCGATGGTGCGTGAGCGTTCGCTTGAGCGTTACTTCATGGGACACCGCCAGCATGCGGGATTCGTTGGGCACGGTATAGGCATAGAAGTGAACGAGCTTCCGGTGATAGCTCCCCGCAGCCGCGATATCCTGCAGGAGGGCAATACCATAGCGCTCGAGCCTAAATTCGTGATACCGGAGGTAGGCGCTGTCGGTGTGGAGAACACATATCTCGTTACGGGCGACGGTGCCGAGTGCCTTACCGTATGCCCTGAAGAGATTGTGCCGTTGATATGATTGACTGGAATTTGACAGAAGTTATAAAACAAAATCTGAGAAATGGCTCAGGAAGAACTGCGTGATAAAATAGATAAACCGGTATTTCATCTTGTCGGGGAGGCGGCGGATTCACTCGGCCGCGAATGCTACGTTGTGGGAGGATATGTGCGCGATCTCATGCTCGGACGCCACTCCAAAGACATAGACTTTCTTACGGTAGGATCAGGTATAGAGGTGGCGCAGGAGGTGGCGCGTACACTCAAGGGCAGCCACCTCGCCGTGTACCGCAATTTCGGTACCGCACAGGTGAAGAACCGGAAATATGAACTGGAATTTGTGGGGGCGCGCAAGGAAAGTTACGACCGCAACAGCCGTAAACCGGTGGTTGAGGACGGCACGCTCGAGGATGATATCTCACGCCGCGATTTCACCATCAATGCCATGGCGCTTTGCGTAAACGGGGCACATTTCGGCGAGCTGGTGGATTTCTACGATGGCGTTCGCGACCTGCATGACCGTATAATCCGCACACCGCTTGACCCGGACATCACATTCTCTGACGATCCGCTCCGCATGATGCGTGCCATACGGTTTGCCACGCAGCTTGACTTTACCATACTTCCGGAGACATTCGAGGCTATTCGCCGTAACGCTTCCCGCATCGCTATCATCTCCAAAGAGAGAGTGATGGATGAGCTTATGAAGATAATGCGGTCCCCCCGCCCCTCCATCGGTTGGCGGCTGTTGCTGCAGTCGGGACTGTTGCGTCTTATCTTCCCTGAATTATACGCGCTGAAAGGTGTAGAGAATGTAAACGGCGTGGGGCATAAGGATAATTTCTATCATACTTTGGCTGTGCTCGACAATGTGGCCGAACAGTCCGACAACGTGTGGCTCAGATGGGCGGCACTCCTTCACGACATCGGCAAACCGGCGACCAAGCGGTTTGATACGGCTGCAGGATGGACATTCTACGGGCATAATGTGGTGGGAGCGAAAATGGTGCCGCGTATTTTCCGCAACATGAAATTCCCCCTCAACGACAAGATGAAGTATGTGCAGAAACTTGTGGACCTGCATATGCGTCCCATTGCGTTGGTCGAGGACGAGGTGACAGATTCAGCCGTGCGCCGTCTGCTGTTTGATGCAGGCGACGATATCGATGACCTGATGCTTCTGTGCAGCGCCGACATCACCTCCAAAAACCGTCTGAAAGTAGAGCGTTTCCGCGCCAATTACCTGCTTGTGAAGCAGAAAATGGTGGAACTTGAGGAGCGGGACCGCATACGTAACTTCCAACCGCCGGTAGACGGTATCGAGATCATGCAGACATTCGGCATAGGGCAGTGCCGCGAGGTAGGAGCGATAAAGGAGCGCATTAAAAACGCCATTCTTGACGGGGAAATACCTAATGAACATGAACCTGCGCGTGCGCTGATGCTTGATTTTGCCGCTACTATAGGTCTTTCGCCCGTCAATACTCCGGCAGCGGATTGACATAATTCGTATATTTGGCTCACATAATTGGCTTCGCCACCGCGAACTGCCCTGCGGGTGACTTTCGCTATTATGTTTCGCCGAATATTTTACGTATATATGGAGTTTTTGGATACATATTGCCAAAAAAAGATCCGAAATCAACATCTTTTAACATAATTGCTGTTGCACAGTATCTGAAAACTCACTACCTTTGCACCTGTAAAAACGATACATCGCGGGA
>ERZ836877.5729-NODE-5729-length-11658-cov-2.965699_pt1 | contig 11658 bp, 8 predicted proteins | sample MGYA00519469_ERZ836877 | MGnify/ENA primary metagenome ERZ836877 (study PRJEB31850, sample SAMEA3708809) | human gut metagenome | biome: human gut; feature: human-associated habitat; material: faeces | place: China | collected 2014 ... | reverse complement strand
GCAAAGTTAGCTATCTTTACCCATACTTTTAACAACCGTTTTTTTACATTGACCCATAATGTATCCCGCTCCGTATGGGAGCAAACAGAGGATAAGTTATTGTGTATTAGCGAGCCGCCGGAGGTGGCGTGTCAAATGTAAGCACCGTATCGAGCGGTGGGCGAGGACGTCAGGACGAGCAAGCCGCGAAGGTGCGGTGTATGTAGATAGTACCCCGATAGCCACGCTTCGGAGAAGCGGGTACAATAGAGCAACAATACGAAACAGGCGATACGTCGAAACCAGAAGTTCTGATGTACCGCCTGTATGTGGTGATTATGGATTCTGACTGATCAAAGCGCGCGGTATTCCATTCTGGATACCGTCTCCTCGGGATCCTCCTCGTCTGGAAGCCATTCGAAGATCAGATCGGTGGCTGTAAGGTTGATCATTTTCATTTTTTTGATCTCCTCGCCGAACATCGACAGTGTCAATGTCTGTGTGGCGGCATCGTATGTATAGTTGAATTTTCCGCCGGGGAGCATGGTGAAGGTTTTGTTTGAGCCGATTGTCAAGCTCATGGTGACGGGACTGTTGTCAAGAGTTGCCACTCCCATTGCCACCAGGGTCTTGTCGTAGATCAGTGAAATGTCGCCTACATGGTACTCTTCGTCATCGAGTATCCGTGACAGGAAGAAATTGTATTCCCCGTTGCCGATGCGGATATACTCCTGTGTCAGCGCCGATACGTTCAGGTTATTGAAATCTTCACCGAATGTGAGTGTGTGTGTTTCGGGATCATATGTATAGGGAACAGATTCATATCTGAGGGATCCTGTGTCTGAATCCGTAGAATATATACGGAAGAAACCGTTTTCGGTAAATTCATATCTGACTATGCCTGCGGCGCCCCATTTGCCGATGAGCCATTCTTTCGGACCTACGGTGTATACCGGGAGTTCAGGTTCGTCGGGAGTTTCCCCTTTGCGGTTGATAGTGAGAGGATCTCCCTCGTCGTCGATGAATGTGACAGTGCCGTCGCTGTGGTCTATTACAGTCCACTGCATATGCTCGCCTTCCAGTTCGAAATCTACGGTATGTGTGGTCGAGTCATATTTCCATGTGAAATGGATGGTGTAGGTGCCTCTGGATAATGCGGCTGTCTTTTTGGTGCTTAGCGCCATCTCTTCCTCGTCGGCGTCGTCAATAGTCATGTATCCGGTGCCGTCGGCGTTGAATGTGATTTCACCAAGTCCTGCTATCTCCCAGTCGCCTATGAGTTGCTGTGCAAATCCGTCAGGGGCGGGCGCGGGTGTCACATCGTCCTCTTTGCTGCATGCCGACATGGCCACGAGCATCACTACAATACTGAGCGGACACAGTATCCGCTGTATCAATGTTTTCATAAAATAATTGGATTGATTTGTGTTTGTTCGTTGTTTGATGCTGCAAAATTACGCAAAAATGCCATGAATTACCCCCCCCGATATTAATTTATGTTAAATGCGTCCGGGCTGGCGGAGAAATTTTATTTAAGAGCCGAGCGGAAAGCCGCGGCAGCAGGACGCCATGCGGCGGGAACGCTGTCAATGGGGTATACGACGAAATTTCCGGATTTGTTGCCGCGAGGGGGCACAGTGAAGACAAGTTCATAGCGGGCGTCGGATACGGTGGGATTGCCGATGCTGTCGCGTGTGAGTTTTACTACGGCGAGCGCCCCTCCGCGTGTGTCGCGTGTCTTCATGTTTGAGATAAAGTTGCCGAGTGAGTAGACCACGAGTGCCGGGCGTCCGCTCAGCGGATTGGTGCGCATCTCATACGGCTGCACCACATGGGGATGCCCACCGATAACCATGTCTACCCCCTGCGACACGAGAAAATCCGCGAGCGATTTTTCACTTGCCACAGGAAGCAGCCGGTATTCCTCGCCCCAGTGCATGGCAGCGACGATCAGTTCCGCTCCCGCCTGGCGTGTGGCCTCGATATCGCGTTTTATCTGCTCTCGGTCTATGTAGTCTACCACGGCGTCGGTCTGCACGGTGAATCCGTTTGTGCCGTAGGTATAGTTGAGAAATCCTATTTTGAATCCCTTTACGTTTACAATGCGCGGAATGGAGGCCGATCTCTCTTCGGCATCCTTATATGTGCCGATATGCGGTATGCGCAGTGAGTCGAGTGCGGCGATTGTGTGTCTCAGTCCTTTGTCGCGCCGGTCGAGAGTATGGTTGTTGGCTGTAAGAAACAGGTCGAAACCTGCGTCAGACAGGGCTTCGGCATATTCGATGGGAGCGTTGAAACAAGGATAGCCGGTAAAGTTCTTTTCCCCGATAGGGGTTTCGAGGTTGACCACAGCATAGTCGGCCTGGCTGACAAGCGGTTGCACCGGGCGGAAACATGCAGAATAATCATACCCTTTTCCGCCCGCGAGTGCGTGTGCCGCGTCTATCTGTGCCTGGTGCATCATGGCGTCTCCCGCAAACAGGAGCGTGGCTTCCTGTGCCCCGGCCATGGCCAGGGTAAGGTTCATCACTATCGCCAGGATCGCCTCCGACATACCGTGAAATGTTTATTATGAAAGGTTACAGTGATGCGACTGCGGCGTTCTTCACGCCGGATAAATCGTATGCTGGGCTGCCAGAAGCGTATTGCGCATCAGCGATACTATGGTCATGGGGCCCACCCCTCCGGGAACAGGAGTGATGAAGGAGCATTTGGGAGCCACTTCGTCGAACTTCACGTCGCCGCACAGGCGGAAACCGCTCTTGCGCGATGCGTCGGGAACACGTGTGGTGCCTACGTCGATCACTGTGGCGCCCTCTTTAACCATGTCGGCGGTGACAGACTCGGGGCGTCCCATCGCTGCGATAAGAATATCGGCATTGGCGCATACCTCCCTGAGGTTCCTGGTGTCGCGGTGGCATACGGTGACAGTGGCGTTGCCTGGATATCCTTTCTGCATCATAAGTGTCGCCACAGGCTTTCCTACTATGTTGCTGCGTCCGAGCACCACGCAGTTGGCGCCGGACGTGGGTATGTTGTAGCGCTCCAGCAGCATCATTATGCCGGCCGGTGTGGCGCTGCGGAAACAGGGGAGACCTATCGACATGCGGCCCACGTTGATGGGATGGAAACCGTCGACATCCTTGCGGTAATCTATGGCCTCGATGAGTTTCTGCTCGGAAATATGGCGGGGGAGGGGGAGCTGCACGATGAAACCGTCGACTTCGGGATCGTTGTTAAGGCGGTGTATCTCCTCAAGCAGGCGCTCTTCCGTCACATCGTCCTCGAAGCGTATGAGCGATGATGTGAAGCCACACTCCGCGCAGGATTTTACTTTGTTGGCAACGTATGTCTCGCTGCCGCCGTCGTGTCCCACGAGTATGGCGGCGAGGTGCGGGCGCCGTTTGCCTGCGGCTACCATTTTTTCTACTTCGGCAGCGATTTCCAGTTTTATTTCCGCTGCCACTTTCTTTCCGTCAATAAGCTCCATCCTGTATCGGTTATAGGTTAGGGGTCAAAAATGGTAATAAATATCAGCGACGGCGCATCTGGCGCATCATCTGCATGGGGTTTTTCATCGATGTGGCGGCTTTCATCACCTTACGTGTCTGCTCGAACTGTGTGAGCAGGCGGTTGACTTCCTGAAGCGATGTGCCTGAACCTGCGGCGATGCGCCGGCGGCGGCTGCCGTTGATGATCGACGGGTTCACACGTTCCTTCTCGGTCATGGAGCTTATGATGGCTTCTATGCCTTTGAAAGCGTTGTCATCGATCTCCACATCTTTCAGCGCTTTCCCCACACCAGGTATCATGGCCGCGAGATCCTTGAGGTTGCCCATCTTCTTGATCTGCTGTATCTGGCCGAGGAAATCGTTGAAGTTGAACTCGTTTTTGGCGATCTTGCGCTGGAGCTCACGGGCTTTCTTCTCGTCGAACTGCTGCTGTGCTTTCTCCACGAGAGACACGATGTCGCCCATACCCAGGATACGGTCGGCCATACGCGAGGGGTGGAAGAAGTCGAGCGCGTCGAGTTTCTCGCCGGTACCTACGAATTTGATCGGTTTTGTAACCACGGTGCGGATGGAGAGCGCCGCACCGCCGCGTGTGTCGCCGTCGAGCTTGGTGAGCACCACGCCGTCGAAGTCGAGGCGGTCGTTGAATTCCTTCGCGGTGTTCACGGCGTCCTGGCCGGTCATCGAGTCTACCACGAAGAGTGTCTCCTGCGGTTTGATGGCTTTCTTTATCGCTTCTATCTCATCCATCATCTGCTCGTCCACAGCAAGGCGTCCGGCCGTATCGACGATCACGAGGTCGAGATGGTTGCGTTTGGCATATTCGATGGCGTTGCGCGCTATCTCCACAGGGTTCTTGTTGCCCTCCTCAGTGTATACGGGCACTTCGATCTGCTGTGCGAGCACTTTCAGCTGCTCGATGGCGGCAGGACGGTATACGTCGCATGCCACAAGCAGGGGGCGTTTACCCTTCTCGCTCTTGAATTTCTTGGCGAGCTTGCCGGAGAATGTGGTTTTACCGGAACCCTGCAGACCCGACATGAGGATCACCGAGGGATTGCCCGACAGGTTCACCTGCGCGGTCTCGCCGCCCATGAGCTGTGCCAACTCGTCGTGTACGATCTTCACCATCAGTTCCTGCGGTTTCACGGCGTTGATCACGTTCTGGCCGATGGCCTTGGCTTTTACCGTGTCGGTGAAATTTTTGGCGACTTTATAGTTGACGTCGGCGTCGAGCAGGGCGCGGCGCACATCCTTGAGGGTCTCGGCTACGTTGATCTCGGTGATCTTGCCCTGACCTTTCAGTATTTTAAAACTCCGTTCAAGTTTCTCGCTTAGGTTCTCAAACATGTCGTGGTATGTGAATGGGTTAGGAGCGGAAAGAGTTTCCGGTGTAAAGAATTGTGGGGCGTGGAGAGATTATCTGTCGAGGCGGTTTGTGGCGGTGTCCGGAAAAATGACCCGCGGCTTGAAACCGCGTGCCTCCTCAGGTGTCATCGAGGCGTAAGCCATGATAATGACCACATCGCCGGGCTGCACCTTTCGGGCGGCCGCTCCGTTGAGGCATATCACCCCGCTGTTTCTCTCGCCCGGAATGGCGTATGTCTCGAGGCGTTCACCGTTGTTGTTGTTGACGATGTAGACGTGTTCGCCGGGCAATATGCCTGCGGCATCCATAAGTTCCTCGTCGATGGTGATGCTGCCTATGTAGTCCAGTCGCGCCTCGGTCACCGAAACACGGTGGATCTTTGATTTCAATATCTCAATCTGCATGGTTACTGAAGATTGTATTTGATGTTGTCGATAAGGCGCACTTTACCGCAATATACGGTGATGCATCCTACCGGCGATCCGTTTTCTGCATCCTGCCAGTTTTCGAGCGGCTGCATGGTGAGCGGATCCACTATGTCGTAATACTCCACCTCCATATGGGGGCAGGCGTTGATCTGGTCGATGACCTGTTTCTTTGTTTGCGGGCGAAACCGAGGCTCTCCTCGAGTGCGCGGTGGATGGCGGGAGCTATCTGGCGCTGCTCGGGGGTGAGGCGTGTGTTGCGGCTGCTCATGGCGAGGCCGTCGGCTTCGCGGCATATGGGGCAGTCCACCACCTCAAGGTCAAATCCCTCGAGTTCCACCATGCGGCGTATGACAGCTATCTGCTGGAAGTCTTTTTCGCCGAAATATGCGCGGTCGGGGCTTACGATGGCGAACAGTTTGCTTACAATCTGTGCCACTCCGTTGAAATGGCCCGGACGCATGGCGCCCTCCATCACCTCGGCCACAGGGCCTAGATCGAAAACACGGGTATCCGGCTCGGGATAGACCTCTTCGACCGAAGGGATGAAGGCCACATCCACGCTGGCCTGTTCCAGTTTGGCGCAGTCGGCCTCCTCTGTGCGGGGATATGTGGCCAGATCCTCGGCGTTATTGAATTGGGTGGGATTCACGAAAACGCTTACCACCACAAGATTGTTTTCCTTTCTTGCACGGTCTACCAGGGATATGTGTCCTGCATGCAGTGCACCCATTGTGGGCACCAGGCCGACGCTTTTGCCTTCGGCGCGTGCCTCGGCTACACGTCGGCGCAGACCGTCGACTGTTCTGATTATTTCCATTTTAGACAATCGTACTTTTCTATGACGCGGTTTCAGCCCGGAGGCTGTTACCTACAAATTGCCTGCAAAGGTAATAAATTATTGTGAAACAGTAACAAGGCCGCACATGAAAACTTTCCCGCTCTTCATATGGCCTCCCATAGTGTTACGGATACCTGTGCCCGAAAGACAGGGAGGGAATATCCCTGATTTATCCCGGCATGTGAAGATTATGTAAATATGTTTTGTAACATATGAAAATTTATTGCAGTTAATAGAAAAATGACTAATTTGCGCTCCGAAATCTTTCTCCACCTACCGTAATTGCTTAGGTTATCATAATCTAAACGAAACTTACTAAAATTCTAATAACATGAAGGTTTACCAGACTGACGAAATCAAGAACATCGCCTTGCTCGGTAGCAAAGGCTCGGGAAAAACCACACTCGCTGAAGCTATGCTTTTCGAGTGTGGAGTTATAAAACGTCGCGGCACGGTTGAGGCAAACAATACCGTATCAGACTATTTCCCTGTGGAAAAGGAGTATGGTTACTCGGTCTTTTCCACGGTTTTTTATGCAGAGTTCCTCAATAAGAAGCTGAATGTTATTGACTGCCCGGGAGCCGACGACTTCGTGGGCAACGCCATCACCGCCCTCAATGTCACCGATACAGGCGTGATCCTGATCGATGCGCAGTATGGAGTGGAGGTTGGCACACAGAATATATTCCGTACTACCGCCCAGCTTAAGAAACCGGTGATTTTTGCGGTAAACCAGCTTGATGGCGAAAAGGCCGATTACGACAACACTCTCGAGCAGATGCGGGAGATTTTCGGTAAGAAGGTCGTGCCTATCCAGTATCCCATTCAGTCGGGTCCCGGTTTCAACTCCATGATCGACGTGCTCCTTATGAAGAAATATTCATGGGGTCCCGAAGGTGGTGTGCCCACTATCGAGGAGATTCCCGAAGAGGAGATGGAGAAAGCCCGCGAGTGGAACCAGGCTCTTGTGGAGGCTGCCGCCGAGAACGACGAGACACTGATGGAGAAATTCTTCGAGCAGGGACATCTTACAGAAGACGAGATGCGCGAAGGTATCCGCAAAGGTCTTGTGGACCGCTCGATCTATCCCGTATTCTGCGTGAGCGCTCTCAAGGACATGGGTGTGCGCCGCATGATGGAGTTCCTCGGAAACGTGGTGCCCTTCGTAAAGGATATGCCGGCGCCTCATGATACCGAAGGACGCGAGGTGAAACCTGACAGCAACGGCCCGCTGAGTATCTTCATGTTCAAGACCACAGTGGAACCGCATATCGGCGAGGTACAGTATTTCAAGGTGATGAGCGGAACGCTCAACGCCGGCGCCGACCTCGACAATGTGACCCGCGGCGGCAAGGAACGTCTGGCACAGATCTTCTGCGTATGCGGCCAGATAAAGACACCTGTCGACAAGCTTTGCGCAGGCGACATAGGCGCCACTGTGAAGCTGAAAGATGTGCGCACCGGCAACACGCTCGACGAAAAGGGGTGCGACTATGCCTTCGACTTCATCAAATATCCCGCTCCCAAATATCAGCGCGCCATCCGTCCCGTTACCGAGAGCGACGCAGAGAAACTTTCGGCTATCCTCACCCGCATGCATGAGGAGGATCCCACATGGGAAGTTGAGCAGAGCAAGGAGCTGAAACAGACCATCCTCAAGGGTCAGGGTGAGTTCCACCTGCGCACTCTCAAATGGCGCGTGGAGAACAACGACAAGCTCCCCATCATCTTCGAGGAGCCGAAGATCCCTTACCGCGAGACCATCACAAAGGCAGCCCGTGCCGATTATCGCCATAAAAAGCAGTCGGGTGGCGCAGGCCAGTTCGGCGAGGTGCATCTGATCATCGAGCCTTATGTGGAGGACGCTCCTCTGCCCGATACCTACCGTTTCGGCAACCAGGAGTTCAAGATGAGTGTGCGCGACACACAGGAGATACCCCTGCAGTGGGGCGGCAAGCTCGTGGTGCACAACTGTATCGTAGGCGGTGCTATCGACGCCCGTTTTATTCCGGCTATCGTGAAGGGTCTGATGGACCGCATGGAGCAGGGACCGCTCACCGGCTCATATGCCCGCGACGTGCGTGTTTGCATCTACGACGGCAAGATGCACCCGGTTGACTCGAATGAAATCTCTTTCCGTCTGGCTGCCCGCAATGCCTTCTCCGAAGCGTTCCGCAACGCCAACCCGAAGGTGCTCGAGCCTGTGTATGATGTGGAGGTGATGGTTCCCTCCGACGTAATGGGCGACGTGATGGGCGATCTCCAGGGACGCCGTGCCATGATCATGGGCATGTCTTCTGAAAACGGTTTCGAGAAGATCACGGCCAAAGTGCCTCTCAAAGAGATGTCTTCCTATTCCACCGCTCTCAGCTCCATCACAGGAGGCCGCTCTTCGTTCACGCTGAAATTTGCGTCGTATGAGCTTGTTCCGGGTGATGTTCAGGAGAAACTTCTGAAGGAATACGCTGAGAAAGCTACCGAGGAATAATAATATTGAGGATATAAATCATTGTCCCTAAACTGAAAAAAGCTGTGCAATCCGCACAGCTTTTTTCAGTTTAGGGACAATGTGTGTTGCCACTTTTGCGGCAAACGGTTCAGTGCACTGCCACTTTTCAGTGCACTGCCACTTTGTATGTGCTGCCGTCGACATCCACCACGTAAATGCCCGCTTCAACAGGGATGATGGCACTTTCGGATGATCCGGAGTGTGCCACAGCGATGCCGGATATGTTGTAGACCGTAGCCGATGTGTGCTCGCCACTGATCATGATGTTGCCGTCGGCGCTGCTTACAGACACGGCTGTGCTGGCGTCGATGCCGATCTGTTCGCTGCCGGAGACTGTTGCCGATGCATAGACGGCGAATTCGTTAGGCGCGAGTTTTACGCTCACGGAGTTGCCACCTGCCGATTCGAGTGTGGGGGTAGTGCCGTATGAGGCGGTGACGAGCTGCGCGTTGGCCGGTGTAAGTTTCGATGTCGTGGAGATCACGCTCTTGGCATTGCCGGAGACTGCCGGATTGAAGAATGCTATGATCTCCTTGCCGGCTGAGGTGATGCGTATTGTGCGGATGCTCTCCAGACTGTTGTTGAATCCGGTGAGCGTGCATGTGGCGTCTGTGCCGTTGAACATCTCGGGGTTCAGTTTGCGCAGGTGTATGAGCTGGCGGTAGTTCTCAAGCAGGCCTGCACGCATGCCGTTTGTCATCTGGTTCCATTTCGGAGCGATGGCGCGCAGTTTTTCAAGGTCGCTTCCCTGATGGTCGTCAGCAGCTACCTCGCCGAACTGCCATATCATTTTGCTGCCGGGGGTGAGGAGCATATGGGCGGCTACCGCGCCGAGACGCTTTACAGAGCTGCTTTTCGGATGGGTGGCGGTATATGCTATCGTGGCGTCGCACTCGCGGGTGTTGGTGGTGCGCATTTTTGAGGCAAGGCGGGGTTCGTCGTGGCTTTCCGCATAGTCCACTGTCTGTCCTACGGTGCGGTTCCAGTTTGAGGCTACGAATCCTGTCATGCCGCCTGAGCTGCCGCCGGGGCGTGCGGTAGCGTAGTCGATGCTTGCCGACGATACTTTTGACCATGTGAGCTGTCCGTCGGCGCCGTTGGCGTTGTCCTCCTTGTCGGTGCCGAGCAGCTCGTTGATATGGATGGCGTCGGGCTTTATTTCCGATATGACGGCATGAAGCTCTTTCATCATTTTCACACGGCTTTCATTGTAGGCATCGGTGCCGGCACCGTAGCTGTCGTTGGAGCCGAGACCTTTCACGAGGTCGAAACGGAAACCGTCAACTTTATATGCCGTGAGCCAGTAGCGGAGCACATCTTTCCAGTGCTGTTTCACAAGCGGGCAGTCCTGGTTCCAGTCGTTGAGCACGCTGTAGTCGTGGGGTGCGGTAGCATTATAGAAGGGGTTGCCGGAGGCGCCTCCATACATCTGGTACCAGGGGGTGAGGCCGTCGCTCTGGTTGAACACTATGTCAAGAATAACGGCTATTCCGCGGCGGTGGCATTCGGCCACGAAATCGCGCATGTCGGCGGGAGTGCCGTATGCCTTGTCGGGAGCCATATAGAAGTTGGTATTATATCCCCAGGAGTTGTTGCCGTTGAATTCCATCACGGGCATAAGCTCCACGGCGTTCACACCGAGCGATTCCACGTAATCGAGTTTTTCAATGGCCTTGCGGAATGTGCCGAACGATTTGCCACCCTGGTCGGTGCCGTCGCCTGTGAAGTCGCGCAGCAGCATCTCGTAGATGGTGAGCGTGCGGTGGTCAGGCACCTTGAAGTCGAGGGCGGAGCTGTCCCAGGTATAGTTGTCAATGTCGCCGCGGTATACTGCGAGCATGGTATTGGCGGGCACTTTGTCGGCGGGATATTCCGGCATGCCCGGGAAACATGTGGCGGGGAGAGACTTGTCGTTGTAGGGGTCAAGTATCAGCCGGGCATATGGATCGCCGACATTGTATTCGCCGTCGATCTTATAGTAATAGGGTAGATACTGGTTGTAGGCGAGCGACGCTGATGTCTTGATCCAGAAATACCGCTGGTTCTCGTAGTCGGTGTAATTCATCACGTTCTTGCCGAGTGCCTTGTAATCGTCCCATGCGCCGACAAGAAGTGCGTTTGTCTTGCGCGGCGCGGCGATGCAGAAGGTTACTGTCCCGTCGGAGTTCTTTACGGCACCCTGCACAGGTTTGCCGCCGGGATAACTCTTCTGGGCGCTGGCGGGGAGGCAGCTGATCTGCATCTCTTCGGTGAGTGTCTCTGAGCCGCGTTTTGCGGTAGCCACAATGTTATGCGGGGTATCAGATGGGGTGAAGTTATGCGAAACCTTCAGCTGTGTGCCGGTGACTTTCCCGATGCTTGTGCCGTTCACCGTGAGCGAGAGGTCGCAGCTTGCGGTGGCGTTGACGGTAAATGCAATCTGACGGGCGCCGTGGAAGGCCGTGGCGCTTCCGTTGTCGGCGGAAAGCGTCAGCTGCAGCCCGTCGGGCGCGATGTCGATGAAATAGTCGTCGGTCTGGCCGTATCCGTTTCCGGCACCTGATGCCAGACGTGCGATAATGGCGATTTTGGCCGGTTCATCGCCGGCTTTTATTCCGAAATATTCGTGTAGGTCGCCGATGTTCAGCTCCCAACGTCCGTCGGCCAGTTTGTTGAAACGTTTGTCAGGGGTGTTTGTGCTCCAGTCCCCCTTTACGTATTCCCATTTGTTAGGATCCTTGGTGAGTGTCACGCCGATATGGGCATAGATAGCGCTGGCGTTGATAAGTTCCTGCTTGCCGCTGCGGTCGGCATGAAAATAGATCTTGAGATTTTTTGTGCCGGCCTGCACTATTTCCGGCGAGGTGGTAAACAATTGCGCCACAGCCTTTTCCGGCGCTATGACACAAGCGAGTGCCAGTGTGAGCACCGCCAACAGATGTTTAATCATCGGTAAAAGAATTAATAATAAAAATATAAGTAAGATAGTAATCGTCCTGCAAAGATACGAAATTACTCTGTTTCAGTGAAGGGGTTTAAGAAGA
>ERZ836877.5725-NODE-5725-length-11666-cov-2.618810_pt1 | contig 11666 bp, 10 predicted proteins | sample MGYA00519469_ERZ836877 | MGnify/ENA primary metagenome ERZ836877 (study PRJEB31850, sample SAMEA3708809) | human gut metagenome | biome: human gut; feature: human-associated habitat; material: faeces | place: China | collected 2014 ... | reverse complement strand
ATTCTCTTCCTAAATATATTCAGAAAAAATAGAAGAACGTGATATAATGAAAACGGTGATGAGAAATGAAACGTTTTCAAATAACAGAAGCGGAATATGAAGCAATCAAAGCTAAAAGATGCTGGTGTCCTAAAGGTCAGAGACCTCTGTGCCCTGCCATCACATACGGGAATACCGCTATGCGTTTGGAGCAGTAGAACCTCTGAGTGGAGAAAGTTTCTTTTTGACGATGCCGAATTGCGATACAAAATGTACCAATATATTTCTTGAAAAACTTTCAGAACAGTATCTTGACGATATGATTCTGTTGGTATGCGATGGAGCTTCATGGCATAAGTCAAAAGCATTACTGGTCGTCAATGGATACTCGAATATTTTTAGATTGAGAGTAGTATTAATCCATCCAGATATCATCCATCATTTCAAGCTGCTTTCCGAACAAATATCTCGACTGACGACTACCTGCTGAGATATTCACCAATCCCTCTGCTGTGCCTGTCTTGATCATTCAAGACACAAAAAGCGGCACAGCTTTATGCCATGCCGCTTTTAATGAAGTGAAAACCTGCTTTTCAGCAACTCTGCGCAATTGAGCGATTAGCCCAGCTCAGCAAAGTACTTGATGGTGCGAACCATCTGGCTGGTGTAGCTGTTCTCGTTGTCGTACCAAGACACAACCTGCACCTGATAGGTCTCGTCGTCAATCTTGGTCACCATGGTCTGGGTCGCGTCGAACAGGGAGCCATAGGTCATGCCGATGACGTCAGAGGACACGATCAAGTCGGTGTTGTAGCCGAAGGAAGCGGAAGAAGCAGCCTTCATCGCGGCGTTGATCGAATCAACGGTGACATCCTTGCCCTTCACAACAGCCACGAGGATCGCGGTCGGAACCGGAACACGCTGAGCAGAGCCGATCAGCTTGCCGTTCAGTTCCGGAATAACCAAGCCGATAGCCTTGGCAGCGCCAGTGCTGTTCGGAACAATATTCTGCGCGCCGGCACGAGCACGACGCAGATCGCCTTTGCGCTGCGGGCCGTCCAGAATCATCTGGTCGCCGGTGTAGGCATGCACGGTGGTCATGATGCCGGAAACGATCGGATAGGTATCGTTCAGGGCCTTAGCCATCGGCGCGAGGCAGTTGGTGGTGCAGGACGCCGCAGAGATAACCTTATCTTCCTTGGTCAGCACGTTCTCGTTGACAGAGTACACGATGGTCGGCAGATCGTTGCCAGCCGGAGCGGAAATAACGCCCTTCTTGGCCCCCGCCTCGATATGAGCCATCGCCTTGGCCTTGCTGGTGTAGAAGCCGGTGCACTCGAGCACAACGTCAACATCCAGCTCGCCCCACGGCAGCTCGTTCGCCTTCGGCTTGGCATAGATGGTGATCTCTTTGCCGTTGACGGTGATGGAACCCGGAACCTTCACGGTCTTGCCGTCTTCCTCGAAGATCGGCTCCTTGGAGCTCACGGTATCCTTGTACTTGTAGGAGCCCTGAGCGGTATCATACTTGAGCAGGTGGGCCAGCATCTTCGGGCTGGTCAGGTCGTTGATAGCGACAACCTGATAACCCTCGGCATCAAACATCTGGCGGAAAGCAAGACGGCCGATGCGGCCAAAGCCATTGATAGCAACTCTAACCATTGGAAATCTCCTCCTAAAACTTTATCAAGTGTTTCACTTGCGGGATATACCCTCTCTATTGTACCCAAATTTGCGCTTTTTTTCAAGGCTTTTCCCATGGATTTTGAAAAGAAATGAGGTTTTTGTGAAAGACTTGATCTGCCCTTTGGCTTTCAATCGGTTCACTCAGCGTTTTTTCCTGCTTTTTCTTTCTTTTCCCTGCGGTCAATCGTTAAAGAATCAGGAATCTTTTTCCGCCTGCAAATACTCGTTTCGCACATAACCCTCCATCACGTCGGTTTTGACGTGAGCCCATCCGTCCTTGCTGACGGATAGGACAACCAGCTTTTGATTTTTATAGAGCCTTCTGAGCACATCGGCAGATGTATTGGGCTGTGCGCGCAAATTGAGTGTGGAATCCTCATCGATGTTTGTTACCGAAGCCAGATATGCGCCATCAGGCAGGTTTTCTGTGGTTACAGGCATCAGTGTTGGGCGCGGCGTCGGACTTGGCGTCGGAGCGGGCGTTGCCATCAATTCGATATCAAGTGTTGGGAGAGGCGCTTTTTCTGTATTGAGAGCGGCTAATCCCATACCGGGATAATAAAAAGCAAGAATTTGCTCGTATGTCATGCCGTGCTGACGTGCCATCTGCTCTGCTCCGCGCTGGCTCATACCTACGCCATGCCCAAATCGTCTCGATTCAATCATGAAAGCAGACCCGATATCGGATACTGTAAACAGTTCATTCTGTGCCACATTGATGCTCAAGCCCATTGCCTGTTCGGCAGTCGTGAAAATCGGAAGTGTGACCGTGAGGGCATCTTTTACTTTCTTGTACGAAGAAAAGGACGGCGTAGCAGTTGGCAAGGGCGCCTGTGTCGGCGCAATCGTATAATCAGGTGCATCTGGTGTTGGCGAAGCTGAAGGTTCCGGCGACGGCGTTTGACGGAATACATAGTTTCTTGTGGAAATCTTGACGGTAAAACGGAGTTCGGTCATCAGGCGGGAATCGCCGCTAAACTTCGGTGTAATGGCTTCTATGGATTGAATTTCGTCAAAGCGCACCAATTCGCTGTCTGCTTCAATGCCCATTTCGGTCAGTTGATCGCTCATCACGTCTACAAGAGCTTGATGCAGCGCGGTTCCGATCCCCTTTTCTCCGGGCTTTTTGTCAAGCGTATAGCGCTTGACAACACTGTTTTTGTTTTCCAAGTCATATGGGTCATCCCGCATATCCATATAACCGTAAGCGTCAGAGTCGGAATTTGGCCAGACGTGCTGCCCCAATTCGGTTTGACCGCCATTGCTGGCTGAATAAAAGCACTGTGCAAGCGCACCGCGATAAACCCCGCAAAGTCCTTCGGTTTCCTTTACAGCTTGTTCGGAAAGCGGGCTGTTTGTCGTTCGACCGCGATATGCCTGATCGTTGGTGGTATCTTCCACGTCATATGCGCCGGAGGAACCGCTTTTGCGAAGCGCGTATGTTCGTGCGGTAACGGCCTGCGCTTTGAGGGCTTCGAGCGGAAAAGAATCCCCCATTTCAAACGGAACGACACCCAGCAGATAGTCCTCCACATTGATGTTCAAAATAGGACGGATGGCATTGTTGCTGATGTCCAGAGACAGATCGCCTTCATACATGCCCGTATTATCGTTTAAGAGCAAATATCCTGACGGCGTGCTTTCACAGCGAACCAGTTTCAGGCTGTTTCCCATAACCATAGCGGTTTGTCCCGTATGCAAAACGAGTTTATCACCACGCAGTACGACGGTCAGGTTTGCGCCATCTGAAAAAGACAAATGGCCATCCTCCGTGACATATTGCCCATGTACCGTGATGCGCAGCGTATCTTCGACTTGAAGCCGACGAAGGTATACCCGAATGTCGGATTGAATATTCGCAGATGCGGGCAGAGTGATGGCAAAACAAAGGATCAGCATCAGGAGTATGAGCAAAACAAAGGATTGCTTTTTCATGCGCGGCCTCCCCTACGAACAGATTGAAAATGATCATGCACAACCATTATAACAAAAATGCGTCATGAGTTCAACATGGGGAAAGAATATGAAGCCATACATGATTTTTCCGATAAAAAAACACCGCCTTTCATTGCGGAAAAGCGGCGCACAAGACATTTACTTTTTTTCGTTTTGGTAATCGCGAGATAATTTGACAAAGTGGTCAAACAATCTCTGTGCGTACACATCATGATCGGAAAGATATTCCGGATGGAATTGCACGGCGAAAATGCGGTCGGTGTCCTTAGCACTCACAGCTTCGATGATGCCATCCTCGGCATATCCATCAACCCGAAGACGAGAAGCCGGCTCCTTAATGGATTGATGGTGCATGCTGTTGGTCTGCATTTCCGTCACGCCGGTAATGAGCTCGAAAATGCTACCTCTTTCAAAGCGGACGGTATGTACGGGTGCGCCATAGGGCGGTTCCTGCTGGTGCATTTTTGTCGGAATGCCCTTCTGAGATTCAATATCCTGAATCAGTGTGCCGCCCATCGCAACATTGAGCACCTGAATGCCACGGCAAATACCGAAAACCGGCATGTTGCGTGCAATCGCCATGGGGATAATCAGAAGCTCGAAGATATCGCGCTGCGGATCATCTTCTCCACAAGCTGGAAGCTTCTCTTCTCCGTATCGCGACGGCAAAACGTCGCCCCCGCCAGCCAGCAGAAGACCATCCAGATGATCAATCATCGCTTTAGCCGTCGCTTCGTCCTCGACTTCCGGCAGCAGGACGGGAATACCGCCCGCGCGCAGAACGGACTGCATGTAATTCTCACGGACAAACATCTGTCGATCCGCGACATTGTGCGAACCGGAAATGCCAATAATCGGATGATTCATGGACGTTCCCCCTTTTTGTTTTCATCCTTGTTCTTTTTGTCTTTATCCTTCTTCCCGAAGGATTCACTGTAATTATTGATGCACTCGATGATAACGCGATTGGCGACTTCACGATTCTGCGCTTTGCTGACAACCGTTGTACGCCCCTCCAGCTCTTTATAAACCGTAAAGAAATGACGGATTTCGTCGAGCAGGTGTTCTGGAAGCTGGCTGATATCAAACATATAGTTGTAATTTGGATCGCCAAGCGGCACCGCGATAATCTTTTCATCGCGCGCATCGCCATCGTTCATCTCGAACATGCCAATCGGACGGCACTCCACCAGCGTCATCGGCTCAATGGCTTCCGAACAGAGCACCAGCACATCAAGCGGGTCGCCGTCATCCGCGTATGTACGCGGAATGAAGCCATAATTGGCCGGGTAGTGCGTCGAAGTATACAGCACACGGTCAAGGCGGAGCATGCCGGTCGCCTTATCCATTTCATATTTGTTTTTGCCGCCGCGTTTAATTTCAATGACGGCCATGAAGCGGTCGGGCGTGATGAGCGCCGGATCAATATCGTGCCAAATGTTCATAATTTCCTCCAAATCCGTGGAAAGATGATTACAAATACGCCTTCAATTCGCTATATATTCGGTTCTGCTCGGCTTGTGATGCAATTTTATGACCAAACCAGAATTTTTGCGCCTCGACAGCCTGATAAAACAGCATGCCTAATCCCTCTATTGCCGGGATACCCTTTTGCTTTGCCAGCGCAAGAAGACGCGTTTCTCTGGGATTATAAACAGCGTCAAACACCGCCCTGCAGCGATCGATAATCTCTCCGCCAACCGGATAGGCATCCGAGTAAGGATACATGCCGACAGGCGTGCAGTTAATCAGAAGATCATGCGCACCTGCACAATCGTTGAGCGAACAAACGGAAAGACGGTGATGCCCGTCTTTTTGCGTATCAGCCAGTTCGCGGACCAATTCCTCTCCTTTTTGTTTGTTGCGAACGGCAAAGGTCACACGCCCGCCTTTTGCAAGAAATTCATATCCCGCAACGCGGGCTGCGCCACCGCTACCGAGGATGAGAACATCCGCCTGTTTGGTGGTAATCCCCTGCTCCTCAATGGCGCGCAGCATGCCCAAACCATCCGTAATGTGGCCGATCATGCGGCCATCGCGAATTTCCACTGTGTTGACTGCACCACAAGCTGAAACAGCGCCGTCGATTTCATCCAGATATGGAATAATCTTTTCCTTATAAGGAATGGTGATGTTAAATCCGGCAAAACAACTTCGGAAAACATCAACAGCTGAAGCGAGTCGTTCAGATGAAACGGTGATGGGGACATAGATCGCGTCGATTTTTGCTGCGTCAAACAACGAATTGTGAATATATGGCGACCATGTATGAGGCAGAGATGCTCCCAGCACGGCAAAACGCGCAGTCGTTGGCCCGATGCGCTCGTTCAGCATGATATTTTCCTCCGTGTTTTACAGACGCAGGGTTGCGCCGCATTCCTTTTCGCACGCGGCAAGAATTTTCTGCATCAGCGGATTTACGTCGTCATCGGAAAGCGTGCGTTCCGCATTGCGGAAAGTCAGAGAGAAAGCGACGGATTTTTTGCCGGAAAGCAGCTGAGCACCGCGGTAAATGTCAAACAGTTCGACTTTTTCAAGCAGGTTGCCGCCCGTTTTGCGAATTACATCCAACAAACTGCCGACAGTCGTAGCTTCTTCCATCACCAGCGCGATATCGCGGGTAACGGCCGGGAATTTCGGCAGAGCGCGGACGTGTTCAACCTTTGTATGCAGAGTGCAGAGCATTTCCAGATTGACTTCGGCGATGATGGTGCGGCGTGTGATTTCAAATGCCTGCATGACGTTCGGATGCAGTTCGGCTACGGTAGCGATGCACCTATCACCCGCCATCAGCTTCGCTGCGCGGCCAGGATGATGATAGGGTTCCGCGCCCGGAATAACCTTCACCATTACGCCGAACTGCGCGAGCATATCCATGACGATGTCGCGAATCAGATAAAAATCTACGCCGTCGCCATAGGCGCCAATGCACAGAGAAGGCTGCTCATGCGGCAAATCTCCAGGCTTACGCTCGGTGACGTCGAATACGGGCGCGATCTCATAGAGCATTGCGTTTTCGTTATTGCGGTTCTGGTTGAGGGAAATCGTACCCAGCACGCTTGGCACAAGGGTACTGCGCATGACGCTGGTATCTTCGCCGAGCGGATTGGTCAGCTTGAGCTGGTTTATGCGAGGATCATCCGCGGCAAGGCCAAGCTTTTCGACGAGCTTCGGACTGACGAAGGAGAAATTGCGGATTTCGTAAAGTCCCTTGGAAGAGAGAATGCGTCCAACGCGGTCGGAAAGCTGCATGTGAATGTTGCGCGTGCCCGTAGAAGTCTGGCCGCGCAGCATCGTGGACTTGATGTGCTCGTATCCGTAAATGCGCAGTACTTCTTCGGAAAGATCTGCTTCACCCTCGATATCCTCGCGGAAATCCGGCACAATCGCGGTCAGCGTGTCACCGTCAAGCGTCGTTTTAAAACTCAGCGCATTCAAAATGCGTGCCATCTCTTCCCCTGGAATTTCCATGCCGACGCGGGCGTTTATGCGTGCGACAGAAGCAACGACGGTCTGTTCCGCCTTGGAAGCGGGATAGCAGTCGTAGACATCCTCAATGACCTCGCCTGCGCCCAGCATGTTGACCAGCTGACAGGCACGATCCGCAGCTTCACGGCAGGTCGCCGCGCAGACGCCGCGTTCGTAACGGCCGGAAGCTTCCGTACGCAGACCCAGTGCGCGGGTTGTCAGGCGAATATTTGTGCGGTCGAACGCCGCAATTTCAAACATCACAGTCGTGGTGCTTTCGGTGATTTCGGATTCTTCGCCGCCCATCACGCCGGCAATGCCGGTTGCATTGGTCTGATCGGCAATCATCAACATATCCGGCGTGAGCGCACGTTCCTTGCCATCCAGCGTGGTGATGGTTTCACCTTTGTTAGCGCGGCGAACGATAATATGGTTGTCCTTTACTTTGGCCAGATCGAACGCATGCATCGGATGACCAGTTTCCAACATCACATAGTTGGTAATATCCACAATATTGTTAATGGCGCGCACACCGGCGGCATTGAGTGCCTTGCGCATCCACATCGGAGATGGACCGATCTTCACGTTGCGGATGATGCGCGCACAATAACGCGGACAAAGCGTGGTATCCTGCACGTCGATATGCACATAATCATTCATCTTGCCGGGCACGGTTTCCACTTTGATTTCCGGCTTGCGGAACTCGGTGCCAAGGGTTACGGCAGCTTCGCGCGCAACGCCCCAAACACTCAGGCAGTCCGGACGATTGGCCAGAATTTCAAAATCGACGATCGTATCGTCCACGCCGAGAATCGGGCGGACATCCGTACCAGGCTTGTAATCCTCGTGGAAAATCAGCAGGCCCTTATCGCCTACGGACGGATAGAGGTAATCCGGTACGCCGATTTCCGGACCAGAGCAACACATGCCGTCGGACTCGACGCCACGCAATTTGCCCTTTTTAATTTTAATACCGCCCGGCAGTATGGCGCCGACTTTTGCGACGGGAACCAGATCGCCTTCGTGTACATTGGGTGCGCCGGTGACGATTTGCAACGGCTCTTCTTCGCCCACATCCACAGAGCAGATGACCATATGATCGGAATTTTCATGCTTGCGGACGGAAAGAATTTTGCCCACAACGACGTTCCGCACGGCGTCGTTCTGGTTCTCAAGCCCCTCGACGCCTGTGCCGTGCATAATCATAGCGCTTTCAAATTCTTCCGGCGTTACAGGAATATCCGTATACTGCCGAATCCATTGCATCGGTACTTTCATTGCTTGATTCCTCCACCCTTAATCCTCGCGGAACTGCGACAGGAAACGAACGTCGCCCTCATAAAGCGCGCGCATGTCGGTAATGCCGTAACGGAGCATCACGATTCGTTCAAGACCCACGCCAAACGCAAAGCCGCGGTACTTCTTGCTGTCGATGCCGCACATATCCAGCACCTTGGGGTTAACCATGCCTGCGCCGAGCACTTCAATCCAGCCCGTGCCTTTGCAGACGCGGCAACCCTTTCCGTGGCAGTTGACACAGGTCAGGTCAACCTCAGCGGACGGCTCGGTGAACGGGAAGAAGCTCGGGCGGAAGCGCGTGGTCACGCCCTCGCCGAACAGGCGCGCGGCAAAGGCGTCCAGCGTGCCCTTGAGGTCGCCCATGGTCACGCCCTCGTCGATGACCAGGCCCTCCATCTGATGGAACACCGGGGAATGCGTCGCGTCTACCTCGTCGGCGCGATAGACGCGGCCTGGGCAGACAATGCGGATCGGCGGTTTGCGGGAGAGCATTGTGCGCGCCTGAACCGGAGAAGTATGTGTGCGCAAAACAATGTTGTCTTCAATATAAAAGGTATCCTGCGCGTCGCGGGCGGGATGATTTTTCGGCAGATTGAGCAGCTCAAAGTTAAACAGATCCAGTTCGACTTCCGGGCCTTCTACAACATCAAAACCCATTCCGGTGAAAACCTTGAGCAGCTGATCCTGCACCAGCGAAACCGGATGAATGCTTCCGATGGGCGCATGTTTGCGCGGCTCTGTAACGTCGATCGCTTCGCGTTCCAGCTTCTTTTCCTGCTCGATCCGTTTGATCTTGCTGTCCAGCGCGTCCATCTGCTCGGTCAGCCGTTCGCGCACAACGTTAATCATCTGGCCGGCCTTCGGGCGTTCTTCGGCAGGCAACTGCCCCATTGAGCGCAGCAACTGGGTCAAATCGCCCTTTTTGCCCAGCATTTTCAGACGAAGCGCATCCAATCCTGCTTTGTCGCGAACGTTTTCCAGCTGGTTGGCGGCTTCCTCCTGGATTTTGCGCAGTTGTTCTTGCATATCCATGTGGTCTGTATCCTCCTTCTTTTCGGAAAAGAAAAAGCCCCGTCCGCAAAGGGACGAGGCCGATTTTCCTCGTGGTACCACCCAAATTTACCTCATGCGCATACGGCACAAGGCCTCTGATTCGGTAACGGGTCGTCCGTCTCCGCCTACCTGTCAGCGGAGAAGCTCCTGAGTGAATTTCCCGCAGAACTCCACATGGAATTTCAGCCGCGTTCCATGCTCTCTAATGAAATTCTTTCCAGCAGGCTTTGTCTCAATCTTCGCCTTTCTTGCGTATTATACATGATTTTTCGTCAGTTGGCAAGAGAAAATTATTGCAGATACTCACTCTGGCCGCAGAAACAGAATTCGCCTGCCCGGTGGTTTTCGCCGCAGGGCCAGGTTGCCTCTTCTTCACTCAATTCGCCGATTTCGTCAAGCAGGGTTTCCATCACATATTGACCGAAAACCTGCTCAATTTCGTTTTCATCTTCGGTCACGACATACTCCTGTGCGCCATCCGGCGTGCAATCCTGACGCACAAGCAACAAGCGATCGTTTTCCATCTGTTCATCCGCTTCGTCTTCATGCACTGTGCCCAGAATATGATAAAGCTTCCCGCTGTATTCAACGGTAGCCAGATAGCACATCTCTACCTTTCGACCGCTTGCGTCACTGATTTCGACCAATTCAAATTCGTCGCTTAACCAATCCGTCATACTTGTTCCTCAAATGGTTGCCTGAATGATATGAAAAATCAGCGCTCTTCGCTTTGTTCAAGATAGGCTTCATAAATGCGTTCGATCAGTTTTTCGTCATCAAGCGACTGATAACATGGATTTCCATTTGCATCGGTCGTCTTGCGCATGATGAAACTCTCATCCTGCTCAATATCCCCGCAAGAATCTTCGCTGATAAGCAACACATACTCATCGCCGTGGTATGGGATGGTTGCGTTCAACAGAAAACGAATGATGTTCCCATCCTCGTCCTCCATTTCAAGGACATCGTCGAGTTCTGCCTCGTCTTCTTCAGAATCGTCTTCGACTGTCTGAGCGTTCTGCATTGCCTGCGCATCCAGATAGGATTGCAGAATCATCACTGCGGCAACCATATCCACTTTCTTTTTACGGTTTTCACGGCTCATATTGGCCTCTAACAGCGCGTCTTCGGCAAGCACAGTGGTCATCCGCTCGTCATAATACGAGACGACAAGGCCTGCTTCTTCCAATTTCTCAGCTAGTTGGGTAACTTTTTCCGCTTGAAAACCGCGTGTGCCGTCCATGTTAAGCGGCAGACCGCAGAGGATGCGATTGGTTTCATATTGCTGTGCAATTTGGCTGATTCTGCGCACATCCGGCCCATAGCCAACACGCGTATATGTCTCGATCGGCTGCGCGGTAATCCCCAACGCATCGCTGACCGCGATGCCAATGCGGCGGTCGCCTACATCCAGCGCGACAATTCTTTCGTTCATACTGTTCCCCTTACACATTTTTGGAAAGATAGAACTGAACCAGCTCTTCCAGCAGCTCGTCACGGTCAATCCGGCATATCAAAGAACGTGCGTTCTGATATCCGGTGATATAAGTCGGATCGCCGCTGATGAGATAGCCGACAATCTGCGTAATCGGATCATATCCTTTTGCGGACAGCGCGTGATATACGCAAAGCAGGATCGTCTGCGCATCCTGCGGGTTTTCGCTGATGGTTTTAAAGTGCTGCGTTCCCATTTCCGAATCGATCATGGCATTAGACCCCTTCCTTAAACTGGCACGCTCCTATTATACACGATAAGCGGCGAGGTTTCAACGCTTTATGATGGTTTCATCATAATTGTGGCGCTGCGGAGCGACCAGAATATGCTGCGCAAAATAACCAGCAGCGGAATGGCCAGCACGATTCCCCATAACCCCATCAGGCTGCCGAGAATGAACACGCCGATCAATGCGCTGAACGGTCGAATGGAGGTGCTGGAGGCTGTGAAATACGGCGTGACAAAATTGCCTTCAATCTGCTGAACGATCACAACGACGATTAGGGCAGAGATAGCTTGGCCGATTCCCTGACCGAGTGCCGTCAGTGCAATCGGAATACTGGCCAGAATAGGGCCGATGTATGGAAAAACTTCAAAAACGCTCATAAAAACAGAAAGCAGAAGCGCGTCATTGATTCCAAGCGCGAAAAGCCCGGCGAATGTTGCCAGAAAGACGAATAAGCTGGTTTTCAGCACGCCTGACAGGTAACTCATCAATGCGTTTTTGCAG
>ERZ836877.5718-NODE-5718-length-11676-cov-3.254367_pt1 | contig 11676 bp, 10 predicted proteins | sample MGYA00519469_ERZ836877 | MGnify/ENA primary metagenome ERZ836877 (study PRJEB31850, sample SAMEA3708809) | human gut metagenome | biome: human gut; feature: human-associated habitat; material: faeces | place: China | collected 2014 ... | reverse complement strand
CCCACATCGACCCCAAGGCCATCGCGGGCATCGGCATCACCAACCAGCGGGAGACCACGATCGTGTGGGATTCGGAGACCGAAGAGCCGGTCTACAACGCCATCGTCTGGCAGGATCGCCGCACCTCGGAGTACTGTGACCGGCTGAAGGCCGAGGGGCAGACCGAATTCATCCGCGAAAGGACGGGGTTGATCGTCGACGCCTATTTCAGCGCCACGAAGATCAAATGGATTCTGGACAACGTGGCGGGGGCGAGAGAGCGGGCCGAGAAGGGCAAACTGATGTTCGGCACGGTCGACTCGTGGCTCATCTGGCGCCTCACGCGCGGCGAGGTGCACGTGACGGACGTGAGCAACGCCTCGCGCACGATGCTCTTCAACATCCATACGCTGCAATGGGACGAGGAGCTGCTGAGGCTGTTCGGCATCCCCGCTTCGATGATGCCCCAGGTGAAGTCGTCGAGCGAGGTATACGGCGCGACGAAGACCACGATCTTCGCCCACAAGGTACCCATCGCGGGCATCGCGGGCGACCAGCAGGCAGCGCTGTTCGGGCAGATGTGCGTCGAGCCCGGGTCGGTGAAAAACACCTACGGCACGGGGTGCTTCCTGCTGATGAACAGCGGGGAAAAGCCCATCACATCGTCGAACAACCTGCTGACGACCATCGCATGGAAGATCGGCGACAAGGTCGACTACGCGCTCGAAGGGAGCATCTTCGTCGGCGGGTCGGTCGTGCAGTGGCTGCGCGACGGGCTGGGGATCATCCGCTCGTCGTCCGAAGTCGAAGCCCTGGCCGCTTCGGTACCCGACACCAACGGCGTCTATTTCGTGCCGGCGCTCACGGGGCTGGCAGCCCCGTACTGGGATCAGTATGCCCGGGGAGCCATCAGCGGCATCAGCCGCGGCACGACGGCCGCGCATATCGCCCGCGCGGCGCTGGAGGGGATCGCCTACCAGACGCTGGACATCGTGGGCGCCATGCAGCGCGACTCGGGCATCACGCTCCGGGAGCTGAAGGTCGACGGCGGCGCGGCGCGCAACAACCTGCTGATGCAGTTCCAGTCCGACCTGCTGGACACGCGCGTCATACGCCCGGGCGTGACGGAAACCACGGCGCTGGGTGCGGCTTACCTGGCCGGACTGGCCGTAGGCTACTGGGGAAGCATCGACGAAATCCGGCAGCAATGGCAGGCGGAGCACGTATTCGAACCCACGGCCGACCGCTCGCAGATCGGGAAGGCCGTCGCAGGGTGGGAAGACGCCGTACGCAGGGTACTGCGCAACAGCAAAGACTAAAATACCGGGATTATGGAAATCACACTGTTTACCAAGTGCCTGTTCGAATTCATCGGGACACTGGTGCTCGTACTGCTGGGCGACGGGGTCGTCGCATCGACGGTACTGAAACAATCGAAAGGTTTTAACGGCGGATGGGCCGTAATCACAATCGCGTGGGGCCTGGCCGTGATGTGCGGCGTGCTGATCGCGGGCCCCTATTCGGGGGCACATCTCAACCCCGCGGTCTCGGTCGGGCTGGCCGTGGCGGGGTCGTTCCCGTGGGCGTTCGTGCCCGGGTACATCGCGGCACAGCTGCTGGGCGGCTTCTGCGGGGCCGTACTGGTCTATGTCTATTACAAAGACCACTTCGACGCCACGGACGACCCGGCGACCAAGCTCGGCGTATTCTGCACCATGCCCGCGATCATGGACAAGCCGCGCAACCTCTTCTGCGAATTCCTCGGCACGTTCCTGCTGGTGTTCGTGATCCTGGCCATCGGCAACGAACAGAACACCCCTGAAATCGGGATGGGAAGCCTCGGAAGCCTGCCCGTGACGATGCTCATCATGGCCATCGGCATGTCGCTGGGCGGCACGACGGGCTATGCCATCAACCCGGCGCGCGACCTGCCTCCGCGTGTGGCCCACAGCATCCTGCCCATCAGGGGGAAGGGCACGAGCGGGTGGGGTTACAGCTGGGTACCCGTAACGGGGCCCGTACTGGGCGCACTCGCCGCAGGGCTGATTTACGGATGCGTCTATATGTGCGGCTGACGGCAGCAGCCCCCATACCTCCTCCATGGCCGCTCCTGACAGGGGAGCGGCTTTTTCGTATCCGGCAGGAAGCGGGGAGGGGAGGCCGAAAGCGAATAATCATCATAAACCGTTACCGTGCCGGACATGACCGCGACGGAAACCGGTTTCCGGGGTGAATATTTCATTTAGTCCGCTAAATTTCAGATAAATAAAACAGGAGATGGATCCGGAGGCAAATCCGGGCATTAAATATTGCATTATCAGTATATTATATATAAATGACAGTCCCTGCAAATACGCTTCAAAGGCCACTAAAGCACACAATATCATCGACATAAATGCGGATAATTGGCTATAATTTTGTATCTTTGCACCCAGTGACCAACTCTTCTTATTAAATTTACTTGATTATGTATTCGCCAGATTCCGCCTTTACGGGGCGGCATCCGGTTGTCGGGCCATACCCGGCCAGGATGACACGCACCCGTAATTATGAATTCGACTTCATGTCGTGTTTCTCGAAACACATCTCCGACTACGAGAAAGCCGGGCGCAAAGGCTCGGCTGCGAACTACCGGTCGTCATACAGGCTGCTGCTGAGTTTCCTCGACGGCCAGCACCTGACGTCGCAACACCTCTCGGCCCGCTGGGCAGAGCGTTACGAACGCTGGCTCAGGGCACGGGGCGTGACAACCAACACGGTGACGTTCCACCTGCGCAACCTGAGGGCAGTCTACAACCGATCCGTAAAAAAACGGCTCATACCGGCCTCATTTCCCAATCCCTTCACCCATCTGACCGTCAGGCAGACCGTAACGCGCAAACGGGCGCTCTCACGCGAAACCATCAAACGGATATGCACGGCCGACCTCTCGGCGCTGCATCCCAAGTACTCCCTCGCACGCGACATCTTCATGTTCAGTTTCTTCACCCGCGGCATGTCGTTCGTAGATATGGTCTACCTGCGCAACAGCGACATCCATGACGGCGTATTGACCTATGCACGCCACAAAACGGGGCAGATGCTCTCGATGCGCATCGAGCCGCAGCTGCAGCACATCATCGACCGTTATAGCAATGCTTCGCCCTATATACTCCCCGTACTGGCAAAAGACGACAGCTATGACAATTACCGCCAGCAGCAGCGCGAGCTGAATAAATTTATCCGAAAAATCGGAGTCCTGCTCAATATCCCGGAACCGCTGACATTCTATGTCGCACGACACTCATGGGCAACTCTGGCCCGAGATTGCGGCACACCGCTCACGGTGATCAGCGCCGGGATGGGACACACGTCCGAAAGGACGACGCGCATCTATCTCGCACAACTCGACCACAACATCATCGACAAAGCCAATCGAAAAATCATCGACCTGCAGTAAAAGGCGGTTTCGTATAATATCCGGATTTTTCGGTTAGAAGGAATAGAAACAGGCAACAAAAAAATCAAGACCCATTATTACCAATAATGTATCTTGAAATCGTAATAAGTTGTATTATAGACGTTTCAATTCATCCGCAAAAATAGAATTAATTATATTCATAACCAAATTTTTCAGAAGGAAAAAACGCATACCTCAGCGTAATAAACTGAAAATAAGAATATTGTATCGTTTTATTTATCTTTTTCATCCGGACAGACCGAAAATGTCCTGAAAGCCCCCACCATGCCTTCGGGAAAGTGTCCAAACAGCGTATTTACCGACTGGTAACCAAGCACATACGCCAAAAGAGACCCATTATTGGTAATAATGGGTCACGAACAATGCACACAAGCCACTGGTTACTAACAATTTACATTCGATGTTTTCCGCAAGAATCCTGTGGGCGGTAAAGATACTGCTCGTACTGCACAAGGCGTCGGAAGCAGGGACTCCCCTGATGAAAGGACGCGAGTTGCAGGCTGCATGTGTAGGCCCCGATACGGACACCTATATGTACCGCCGTACTTTACGGGAACTTGCGGCCAAGACGGACTACCTGATTTGCGTATTCCAGTCGGGAAGAACCTTCTACCAATGGAACCCGAACCACCGCCCGACGCTGCACGACCTGATCCGCAGGCTGGACGGAGGCATGCATGAAGTCTCGCACACGTTCTGGACATACGAAAATACACGCACGATGCAGCCCCTCCAGAAAGTGTGCAAGGAGTACGACAACCTCATACAAACCTATTTATCAGAAATATACATAGAAGAATTGGAATCACCCGCCCTGTTCAGGCAAAGCCGGTTCCGGTTGCCGCAGGCAACGCCCCAGGTCACGGGGGACACAGGAACAGGCTCGCTTTAGCCCTCTCTCGTCAGCGAACAAAAACACATTCATGGAAAAACAAACAACCACCGACCATTTTCATCCTGTCGCTACCGGCAATCGCCGCCCCGGCATTGGCGGTAGCCGTAGCCTGCCACATGTACCGGACACGGCAGATAACACGAATAACGGACTCGCAACGAGACCACACATACCGGAAAAAATTCTAATCACTACAAAAACATTCAAACATGAAACGCCTCTACCTTATTGCCCTCTTTATCATCGTCAGCCTTGCCGCCACGGCACAGGAGAACGGCCAATCGCGCGATGCGCAGAACCGCATCGTACGCGGCCCCTATGAAACGAACCGCTTTTTCGACAACATCTTCGTCGGCGTCGCCGGCGGTGTAAATATCTATTTCGGCGAACACGACTCCTACGGCAAATTCGGCAAACGCATGGCCCCGGCACTGGACATCCATGTCGGAAAATGGTTCACCCCCTCGATCGGCGCCCGCGTCGGATACTCCGGCCTGCAGGCCAAAGGGTGGACGACCGCAGGCACCAAATACGCAAAGGGTGCCGACGGAAGCATGTTCAAGGAGAAATTCGGCGTATCGTACCTGCATGCCGATGCAATGTGGAACTTCTCGAACGCCGTGAGCGGCTACAAGGAGACCCGCACCTGGAATTTCGTACCCTTCGTCGGAGTGGGTTGGGCGCGTTCCTACGGCAACGACACCCACGACAACGAAATCGGCTTCGACGCAGGTCTGCTGAATGTAGTGCGCCTCTGCGATCTGCTCGACCTGACGCTCGAAGCTCGCTGCCTGCTGGTCAACCAGCGTTTCGACGGCGTGGGCGGCGGCCGCATCGGCGAAGGTATGCTCTCGGTAACGGCAGGGCTGTCGTTCAACCTGAACCGCCGCGGCTTCAAGCGAGCCTCGCAGGCTCAGCCCGTGGACTACACGTCGTACCTGGATCGTATCAAGCGGCTCGAAAACACCAACAACGAACTCGCATCGCAGAATTCGGAACTGAGCGACGAGAACGAGAAGCTGCGCAACATGCCGCCCAAGGTGGTTGCCGAGCAGAAGGTATCCGCATCGCCCGTGGCGCTCTTCTTCAAGATCGGCAAGGCCACGCTCGACAAGAAAGAACTGACCAACCTCGAATTCTACGTAAGGAACGCCATGAAGGCCGACAAGGACAAGACCTTCACGCTGATCGGCTCGGCAGACAAGGATACCGGCACGAAGGAGATCAACCAGCGGCTGAGCGAACAGCGCATGGAGTACGTCTACAACCTCTTGAAGGACAAGTACGGCATCGACCCGTCCCGTTTGGTCAAGAAAGCCGAAGGCGACACCAACAACCGGTTCGCAGAGCCGGAACTGAACCGCGCCGTAATCGTGGAATAAGCAAGACAAATGGAGATTGGCAAACCCTAACGGACTTTACCGCATGCCCCGGACAGAGACATCGACCGCAGCGGACACAACCGCCGGATCCGGCCGGGCGCCGCACTACCTGCTCGCATATCTGGAAGAAGGACGGGTTCGCGTATACGCCCCCGACAAATCCGACATATGGATCGGGGTGCAGCTTCCCGAAGCGGAAGAGACGCGCGTCGAAGCGGAGCTGCAGCGGATCCACCGAACGGGACAAAGGACAGGCATCGTCGAAATATGCCTGTCCGCGGCGGGGGTGCAGCGCGGCATGCGCGTGCTCTGCGTAAGGGCGTAGCGCCAACCCGAAACGGACATGGAATAAAAGCAACTACACATAATAAAAAAGACCATGAAAAAACAAACTATGACTTACGAAGCACCGGAGCTGTACCTGATCTCCGTATGCGTGGAAAAAGGATTCGCGGCAAGCAGCAGCATCGAACCGGGAACCGACGGCGGTGAGCTGGGCGGAACCAGGTCGCTCTCTTACGATGACTACGAATAGCGACGCATCCATTGGGAATTAACGACAAAAACAGAAAACGCACCATGAAAAAATTATTCGTTATAGCAATGCTCGCAACGGTCGGCATGGCCGCGTGCAGCAAGGACGACACGGCTCCGGCCGGCGGCCCGAAAAAGTATGTCCAGGTAACCATCCCCGAGGAGATGGTTTCCGGGGAGACCCGTACTTCCATCGACGGCACCACGACCAACTGGGTGGCCGGCGACAAAGTCGCCGTGCTCCTCTACGACGGAGCCGCGACGATGACATGCGAGTTCACGGCCGACAAGTCGGGCCCGACCACGACGTTCTCGGGCGACGTGCCCATCGGCTCCTACTCGCTGGCGGCGGCTTATTATCCGTACGACTGCAACGCCACGTTCGACGCCGTGAACAAGACCTTCAAGCACACCTGGGGATCGGAATACTGCACGGACAACCTGGCTGCCTATGACTTCATGTATACGAACATCTGGGAGGAGCCGTTCGAAATCAACGAGGCGACGACCCAACTGCCCGTACACTTCACGTTCAAACCGCTGATGGCCCGCATCAAGATCTCGCTCGGACTGGGTGCGAACGAAACGCCCAAGAAAGTCATCCTGGAGACCGACAGCAACGTATTGCCGACCTCCGGTACGATCGACGCCCAGGAGAACTTCACGGCATCGTCCGTAACCAATTCGATCGCTGTTCCCACGAACCGGAAAGAGTTCGTAGTGGGTCTGCTCCCCGTGGGCATCTACTCGACCATGACCGTGAAGGTGATGACCACCGACGGGCTGACCTACTCGGACAAGTCGTTCACGCTGGCCGGCCTGAAGCGCAACCACCACTACACGATGAGCGTACCCTGCAACAAGAAAACGGTGACGATCACCGTACCCGATGCCATCGACCAGAAGTACGGTACGCATACCTATCAGGACAACGGATTCTACACGGTCGATTCCCAATACGACCCGGAAGGAATTTTCAATGACTGGTATTTTTACCAGGCAGAGATCAAGAGCGACAAGAACGGCGACGACAAACTCAAGAAGAACCGCATCCAGCTGCAGGTTCCTGCGGGCTTCAACAACGCAAACAACGGCGCTTTCGTCACGGCTCCGATCCAGTGCGAGGGTTCGAAAACCGTGAAGGTATCCTTCGAGGTAGCGACCAACCGTATACGCAATATTGAGTACAGGATCGGCGTAACGGGCAACGGCCCGATCACCGAATCGTGGCTCCGCGACAGGAACAACATCCTGAACGGCAACGACCAAAAGTGCAAATCCGGTACGCAGACCCATACGTTTACGGTCACCAACGGACAGCGTATCATGATCAAGATACTATCTACCGCAGGATCTTACCACGTAGAGTTCGCGGACTTCACCTATACGGTCGAATAATTTCGATAAAATAATTTTTCAGATCGGGACGGAGCAGGATACCGTCCCGATTTATCTATAAACCGAATCTGATGAAAGCAGCATACATAAAGCCGGAATTGGAGATACTCGTAATTGCGGCCGAAGCAGGATTCGCGATTTCACAGCCGCACGGCGGCGAACTCGGGCCGGGCCCGGTGGATTATGCGGACGACGAGTATTGAATTACAAACAGCCAATTCGAACCTGACGTTATGAAACACAAACCTATTTTCCGACTCGCGCTGCTCGCGCTCCTGCTGGCCGGTTGCGGAAAGGATACGACAGAACTGCCCGAAGGGCCCGAAACTCCCGCGACAGGAGGCGATGCCATCGTCTGCCGGTTGTCGATCGGCAACGAAGCGCCCGACCCCACGGACGAAACCCGTACGGCTTACGGCCCGCTACAGGACGGTTATTACCCGATCTATTGGCGCAATGCCGACCGCGTGGGAATCATCTGTCCGCAGACGACCCCGCAATGGGCGGAGGTCGAAGTCAGCGTCTCCGGGGCGACCGAAAGCGAAGCCGACCTGAGCGACACGGGAATGCAGTGGGGGAGCAGTCCCAGCTACGATTTTTACGCCTTCTATCCGGCAGACGCCGTCCAGGCCAACAGCGGCTCGATCGTCGCGACGGCAATCCCGGCCGTACAGACCTACCACAACGGCGAATGCAACATGCAGTACGCCTATATGGCGGCATGCACCCAAGGGGTGGAACGCGGAGGGGAGGTGCCCTTCAGGTTCCGCCCGCTGATGACCACGGTTACGATCCAGGTGGGATTCTCGGAGGCCGCGGAGGTACAGAAGCTCGTGCTGTCGAGCGAGAACGGCCCCATAGCGGGCGGCTTCACGTTCGACATCGAAACCGACCGGTGCTCGGTTATCCCGGGCAAGGGATCGAACGTGCTGGCCCTGCACCTGATGTCGGGGGACGTCCCCTATATCCAGCTCAGCGCAGGGTCGAAGGTCGCGGTCACGGCGTTCATGCTGCCGCAGGACATCGAAGGGCTTACGCTCTCCGCCGTCACGACGCAGGGGAAGACCTACAGCTACACGACCCCGGCAACGCTCAAGGCCGGACACCGTTATTCGTTCACGATCGGCGACATGCAGGCGCAGGCGCAACAGACCTCGGAAGGTTATTCCGACTGGATGGCCTACCTGCCCGACAACACCTACCTGTCGCAGGTTTCCATCCCCGGGTCGCACGACGCCTGCACGATCTACGGTTCGCATTACGAGTACAAAGACGGGATGCCCGACGATAGGTACCATTTCAAATGGTTGCAGAACGTCGTATTCGGCTATATGAACACGACCAAGATCATCAAGGCACAGGAGCTATCCATCGAAGAGCAGCTTGCGGCCGGGGTTCGCATGTTCGACCTGCGCCCCTCCTCGTCGAGCTCCTCGGTGCGCGACCTCCCGATCCATCACGGCATAGCCCCGCTGGGCGACCCGACGCTGGGCGGCTACGCCCCGGGCAGCTCCGGCCGCCAGGAGCTTTCGCCCTTCATGCTTTCGCACCTGCTCGACCGTTTCGTGGGATTCCTCGACGAACATCCGGGCGAGACGGTGCTCGTGCACATGAAATACGAGAACACCAGCACCAGCGCCAATAAGACGGGGTGGGACAAAAGCGTGGTCAGCCTGATCAAATCGCATTGCAGCGGCTATGTGGCCGACTTCCACCCCCTGATGACGCTGGCCGACGCCCGCGGCAAGATACTCTTCGTGATCCGCGAGGATTACAAATCGTCGAACAACGGCCGGTATTTCGGCGCCTACCTGAACTGGACGCACGACAAGGTGGTCTTCGACACGACGCTCAGCGGCAACGGCGTGGGGAAGGCCCCGATCCGCGTGAACGACCTCTACAACATCAAGAACGGGGCATCGGACGGCAAGACCAAGTATGCGGCCATCGACGAGTGCATCGCCTATACCTATAATACGGACGACCCGACGCGGTGGTGCATGAATTATGTGAGCTGCTACGACACGGCCCATTGCAGCGTGTCGGGGATCAGCCTGTTCGGCGCAGTGGGCGACTACGACTACTGCGCGAACAAATACAACAGGTATACGGCCGACAAGATCGACAGGTACGATTTCCGCGGGAACGTCGGCATCGTGCTGATGGACTTCGCGGCGGCATCGCACGCCACGATGACCTACGGGCAGACCTACTCGAACATGCAGGTCTACGGCGACGACCTGGTCAGGGCCGTGATCTGCAACAACAACAAGTGGAACCTGCGGCGCAACGAATAACCCCCGGAGGCTCCCGCCGCCGGCACGCGCCCCGGCAGGACGCCGGAACGACACCGAAGAAAAACCTCCCGGGAAGCCCGGGAGGTTTTTGCACACACAAACATTAACAATACAAACAACGCAATGGCTGAATAGATCTGTTGTTCCGGATACAAAGGTGGGGGTAATTTCCGGGCCGTACAATCGCCATAAATGAGTATTTTACGTCCGGGCACTCCCAATTTATGGTGAAAGCCCCGGCGGAAGGGCGTGATCTGCAATTTTTTATTTTGAATTTCGAAATAATGCACTATCTTTGCAAGCAAATTCCAATGTCCCGGCGCCCGCCGGGGTTCTGAAAATCACTTTGAAATAGAAATATATGCAGGATTTGAAAGCGCTCGAAGGGAAAAGCCTCGTCGAACTGCGTGAAATAGCAAAAGCTATCGGTATCGGGGACACCACATTGAAGAAGCGCGAACTGATCGAGAAAATCGCCGGGTTCTCCGCTTCCGAAGGCGCCCCCGCAGAAAATAAAGAGAAAAGAGGACGAGGCCGGAAAAAGGAGGTTCCCGCAACGGAAATGCAGCAGACGGCAGCCATAGCCGAACCCGCCGCCGTAAAACGTTATCGCCGAATGCTGCCCGCCGCTGCCGGCAGCCGGATTTATGACTTGTTTATGGAATATGAAAACAAAAGCAGCCGCGAAGCACAGATTGTTTATGTTCTGGATAAACTGGAGGCTGATTTTCAGGCCTGCCGTTATGGCGATGTCCGCTATTGGGGAGAGGGGGCGAACGGCGACTGGTATTATCACTGCGTGATGAGCGGCGAAACCCCGGAAAAACCGTGGCTTGCCAAACTTAAAGAACCGCTGCTGGATCATCTGGAAGCCCAGTGTCTGAATATTTGCCGTATGGCCATGATTAAAAGCTGTGTTAAAACGAATGTTATTCCGTCAGAATTAAATTATCAGCGTCTGCCGTTAACCGATGCTTTGTCCGACTTTATGGATATCGTTGAAAAGCTGGCCCTGGTTAACCGGGATAACCTGTTGTCCGACGGAACGCCGGAAAGCGATGCCGACCATGTTGTTAAACTGTGTTTCCTGCTGTTGGTTCTTACCCCTTATCTGCAAAATCGGTTTGCTTGCGGAGAACTGCTGCGGCTGGCTTTAATCCATGATTTGCCGGAAGCGCTGGCCGGGGATGTTTCTTTGTCATCGCAGATTCGCTATCCGGAATTGAGAGTGCACAAAAAAGAAAAAGAAGCCGAAGCTGCCGCCGCTATCCGTGCCGTATTGCCGGCTCCGTTAAATCAGCAGTTTTTTGCTTTGTTTAGCGAATATGAAGCGGGAGTAACCCCGGAAAGCCGTCTGGTTAAATTGCTGGACAAACTGGAAGCAACCCTGCAAAGCAATCTTTATCATGACGGCGATGTCCGCTACTGGGGAAAATGTGATTGCGGCGACTGGTATTATCGTAACGCATTGACGCCGCATCCGGAAGTCAATGAACTGAATGAGCCCGCGTTATCCGCTTTGCAGGAGGAGATTATCCGCCTCTCCCGGGAAAATATTCTGAAAAGCGGCCTTTCTCTGCCTGAAACGGAAGCGGCCGCACAATAAAAAAGCCCTCCGGGGAGGAGGGCTCGGTCTTAACTGTTGCTGTTAAGGTTCTGAATTGCCAGCAAAAACGGAGAAATCAGCTTGGGTTGCGGTTTGGCGCCATAATGTTTTTCCAGCACCTGAAT
>ERZ836877.5714-NODE-5714-length-11683-cov-3.387943_pt1 | contig 11683 bp, 10 predicted proteins | sample MGYA00519469_ERZ836877 | MGnify/ENA primary metagenome ERZ836877 (study PRJEB31850, sample SAMEA3708809) | human gut metagenome | biome: human gut; feature: human-associated habitat; material: faeces | place: China | collected 2014 ... | reverse complement strand
ATCCTCGGCGAGGTTGCCGAGGGCAACGAAGGCGTTGTGCTGCGCTGAACGGGGAGGGGACAGCATGCGGAATATTGCGGTTCTCGTTTCCGGCGGCGGCACCAATCTGCAGGCGCTCATTGATGCGCAGGCGGCGGGAAAGATTCCCGACGGCCGGATTGTGCGGGTGATCGCCTCGCGTGAGGGGGTATATGCCCTCGAGCGGGCCAGACAGCACAATATCCCGTCGGTGGTGGTGGCACGCCGGCAATTTGCCGACCAGCAGGCGTTTGACGCGGCGTTGCTCACGGCGCTTGAGGCCTGCGGCGCCGATCTGGTGGTGCTCGCCGGCTTTTTGAGCATCCTTGGCGAAGCGGTGATCGCCCGTTACCGCAACCGGATCATCAATGTGCATCCGGCACTGATTCCTTCCTTCTGCGGGAAGGGCTTTTATGGAATCCGTCCGCACGAGGCTGTTTTGAAAAGCGGTGTGAAAGTAACCGGCGCTACGGTGCATTTTGTGGATGAGGTATACGATCATGGTGCGATCATCATGCAGAAGGCGGTTTATGTGAAGAACGGTGATACGCCGGAGGAACTGCAGCACCGTGTGATGGAAGAAGCGGAATGGCAGATTCTGCCGAAGACTATTGATCTCATTGCACATGGCAGGGTAAAGGTAGAAAATGGAATCGCAGTCGTAGAAGAATAATCATTTTCCGGCTGCTCGGCTTACAGTTACGAAGAGGCAGAATTACCATAATGGTTTACATAATGTGAAATCATAGGACAGGAAGACGGAGGAAGCTATGAAAGTATTGATCGTAGGCGGTGGCGGCAGAGAGCATGCCATTGCAACAAGTGTCGCAAAGAGCAGTAAAGTAGATAAAATTTATTGTGCACCCGGAAATGCGGGAATCGGTCTGATCGCGGAATGTGTACCGATCGGAGCAATGGAATTCGATAAAATTGTTGCATTTGCCAAAGAAAAGGAAATTGATCTGACGATTGTCGGGATGGATGATCCACTTGTCGGTGGACTTGTTGACCGTCTCGAAGATGCCGGATTAAAAGCGTTCGGACCCCGTAAAAATGCAGCAATTCTGGAAGGAAGCAAGGCTTTTTCCAAGGATCTGATGAAGAAATACGGAATTCCGACGGCTGCCTATGAGAACTTTGACAATGCAGAGGATGCCCTCAACTATTTAAAGACTGCATCGTTCCCGATTGTATTAAAGGCAGACGGATTGGCACTTGGAAAGGGCGTACTGATCTGCAATACTTTAGAAGAGGCACAGGATGGTGTGAAATCCATCATGCTCGATAAGCAGTTCGGAACTGCCGGTAATCGTATGGTAATTGAAGAATTTATGACAGGAAGGGAAGTTTCCGTTCTCTCTTTTGTCGATGGAAAGACGATTAAAACCATGACCTCTGCACAGGATCACAAGCGTGCAGGAGACGGGGATACCGGATTAAATACCGGTGGTATGGGAACCTTTTCACCGAGCCCGTTCTATACGGAGGAAGTGGATGAATTCTGTAAGAAATACATTTATCAGGCAACCGTAGATGCCATGGCAGCAGAAGGAAGAGAGTTTAAGGGTATTATTTTCTTTGGACTGATGCTGACCCAAAAGGGACCGCGTGTGTTAGAGTACAATGCGCGTTTCGGAGATCCTGAGGCTCAGGTGGTGCTGCCGCGTATGAAGAATGATCTGATCGAAGTAATGGAAGCCTGTATCAATGGCACGCTGGATCAGATTGACCTGCAGTTTGAGGATAACGCAGCAGTCTGTGTGGTACTTGCTTCTGACGGATATCCGGTCAGATATGAAAAGGGATTCCTCATTCACGGACTGGAAAGGTTTGAAGGGCAGGATAATTATTTCTGCTTCCATGCAGGAACGAAACAGACTCCGGAAGGAATTGTAACAAACGGGGGACGTGTTCTTGGCATTACAGCAAAGGGTAAGGATTTAAAGGAAGCACGTAAGAATGCCTATGCGGCAACCGAATGGGTTTCCTTTGAAAATAAATATATGCGCCATGATATCGGAAAGGCAATTGATGAGGCGTAAATTGTTCGTGGTGTGGAAAGGGTAATTTATGAATGAGAAACGGCGGCTGGTGGCTTTGAATGGCTTTCTGCGGCCAACAATCTGCAAAGCCTGCGGAGGAATCCTTATCTATAAAGGATTGGGAGAATACCAGTGTGAGGATTGCAATGCATGTGAATATGATGACTACGGAAAGGTAAGATCGTACCTTGAAAAGCACCATGGAGCTAACGTGGCAGAAATTTCCTCGCAGACAGGGGTGTCACACAAGGCAATCCGTGATATGATTAAGGAAAATCGTTTTGAGCTTGTTGAAAGTAAAGGCGGTTATCTGCGGTGCGAGATCTGTGGAGAGAATATCCGCAGTGGAAGGCTTTGTCCGAAGTGCGAAGCGGCATATCACAGGCAGATTGAAGATGAGGCGCGTCAGCAGAGGAAAAACTATAAGCAGATGTCCGGATTCAGCGGCGAAAGGCCGGAGGGTGAGAGCGGACGAAGGCGTTTTGAAAGATAGTGAAAGAAAGGTACAGGATAATTATGAAAAAAGGGATTCTTGGATTTGCAGTTGCAATTATGGTTTTTGGACTTTCTACCATTTCCAGCCTTGCAGCAACGGGAACCGTAACGGCCGGAACAGCGAAAATCAGAGAGAAAGCAAGCACAGACAGCTCAGTGGTGGCATCGACCTCAAAGGGGGCTAAGATTGATATTGTCGGAGCAGAAAAGGACAGCTCCGGAACCGTATGGTATAAGGTGCCGGTAAGCGGTGGCTCTTACGGTTATGTAAGAAGCGATCTGGTAGAAACAAGTGATAAGATTGATGTGACAGACAATAGTTCATCCTCGTCCGCAGATGCTTCGACCTCTGCTTCAGCTTCCAAACCGGAAGCAACCGTGCCGACCGCAATTGGTGAGCAGGCAGCGACAGTAAAGTGTTCTTCGAATGTCAAGGTACGTGCAGGTGCATCCACGAAGCATGATGTAGTGACCAGTCTGCCTGATGGAACAGCAATTACCCTGATCGGAGAGGCAAATGATGCAGCAGGAAATAAATGGTATCAGTTAAGATGCGAATATAATGGGAAGACTGTAGAAGGATACATTCGTTCCGACCTGATTGCAATTGGTTCGAATGCTTCTGCCGCAAATGGAACAGATAGTACGGATGCAGCACAAGCGGATGGCTCAGAAGCAGTAGACGGAGCAGAGGTAACGGATGGTGCCGAAGCAGAAAATCCGGATGAGGTGCAGGAAGGCGATGGGAGTGAAGAAGCACCGGAAGAACAGCCGGAGCCGGAGCACAATGATTATGAAGTGGTTTATATGACAGATACAGAGAATCCGGATACCGGAAAGTATTATCTGTACAATAACATTGATGGTACGATGGCAGATGTGGAGGTTTTATTTTCCTCTATTACGACAGCAAATGAGAATGTAGCGCGTCTGGAATCCGAGTCATCCCAGAAAAATATTGTTATCATTATTCTTGCAGTTGTGATCGTTCTTCTTTTCATCGGACTTACTATCCTGATCATCAAGCTGAGGGGTGCATATGAATATGATTATGATGAAGATGAGGAAGAAGACGAAGAAGAGTTCGATGAACCTGCTCCGAGAAGACGCAGACGTGATTATCAGGAAGATGAAGTAGAGGAACGGCCGCGCAGACAGGAGCGTGCAGGTAAGGCTTCAAGAGAAGAAGAAATGCGTCCGGCAAGGAGAGAGCGTGGACGCGAAGAAGCACCGGAAAGAGAAGGAAGACCTTCGCGTAACAGTAATCCGGAACGACAGAGACAGCCTGTGAGGAGACCTGTAGAAAATAACGAAGGAACGGTGAAGAAGGCGCCCCGGAAGGCGCAGAACTTCCTGACCGATGACGATGAGTTTGAATTTGAATTCTTGAACATGGACGATAAAGACATATAAAAAACAAAAGGAATAGCATCTGCTATTCCTTTTATTCAAAAGAATGGATTATTAAAATGATAATTGAAATTGATTTTAACAGTGAGGAAGCTTTATATCTGCAGGTGCGCAACCAGATTATTCATGGAATCGCCACGCTGCAGCTTCAGGAGGGGGATGAGCTCCCTTCGGTGCGGCAGATGGCAGATGAAATCGGAATTAATATGCATACGGTGAACAAGGCCTATACGGTCTTAAAGCAGGAGGGCTTTATCCAGCTTGATCGTCGGAAGGGTGCAGTAATCAGCCTTGATATGGATAAGCTCAGGGAACTTCAAAGCATGCGGGAGCAGATGAAAGGAATCCTTGCAAAGGGAATTTGTAAGGGAATTTGTAAGGACGAGGTCTATGAACTCGTCAATGAGATATATCAGGAATATGGAGGAGAATAAACGTGTGGTCAGGTAGTTTTACAAAGAACGCGCAGGCGGCGCTGACACTTGCAGAGAAAACGGCAGCCAGATTGCATACCGGTTATGTGGGTACAGAACATATTCTGGTGGGACTTCTTAAGGAAGAAAGTGGCGTAGCTGCCAAAATTCTGGAAGATAATGGTGCTGATGCAGATAAAATTCTGGAAATGATCCGGGATCTGATTGCTCCCGATGGGGAGACCGCCGTGAAAGAGCGGGGAATGTATTCACCGAGAGCACGGAGAGTACTGGAGGAGGCGTATGTGCAGGCTGAACGGTTTGGCGCAGACAGTGCTGGAACAGAGCATCTTCTGCTGGCCCTTTTGAAGGACCCGGACAATGCAGCGGTACGTCTCTTAAATACCCTTGGCATTTCGGTACAGAAGGTTTATGTTGATACGCTGGTGGTTATGGGGGCAGATCCGGCGATTTACAAGGAGGATCTGCGGAATAAGAAGAATAATAACAGGAAGCAGCCCTCAACACTGGAACAGTACAGCAGGGATCTGACCGCGCTTGCTGCGCAGGGAAAGCTGGATCCGGTCATCGGAAGAGATATGGAGATTCAGCGTGTGATTGAGATCTTAAGCCGCAGGACGAAGAACAATCCGTGTCTCATTGGAGAGCCGGGGGTCGGAAAAACTGCCGTGGTAGAAGGGTTGGCCAACCGTATTGTGGAAGGCAATGTTCCGTTTACGATTCAGAATAAGCGGTTAATGACGCTGGACTTGTCCGGAATGGTTGCAGGCTCCAAGTATCGTGGAGAATTTGAAGAACGAATTAAGAGAGTCATCCGGGAGGTACAGGAGGATGGAGACATTATCCTGTTTCTGGATGAAATTCATACCATTATCGGGGCAGGCGGTGCCGAGGGAGCAATTGATGCTTCCAATATTCTGAAGCCTTCACTGGCAAGAGGGGAGCTGCAGCTTATTGGAGCAACGACCATTGCCGAGTATCACAAATATATTGAAAAGGATGCGGCCTTAGAGCGCAGATTCCAGCCGGTAAATGTGGAAGAACCGACAAAGGAGGAGGCTCTTTCCATCCTTCGTGGAATTGCGTGGAAATATGCACAGCATCATCGTGTGCAGATTACGGATGAAGCACTCATTGCTGCCGTGAATCTGTCAGAGCGTTATATCAATGACCGGAATCTGCCGGATAAGGCGATTGATCTGATTGATGAAGCCTCCGCAGCGGTACGTCTGCAGCACTCCAAAGCACCGGAGGGCTTACAGCAGCGAAGAGAAGAGCTTCTTGCACTGGATGCTGTTCTGGAAGAACAGCTAAAGGAAGGAAGACTTGAGGAAGCCGCAGAAACTAACAGGGAACAGGAAAAGCTTCTTAAGAAATATCAAAGAGAAGAAGATCGTTATCAGAAGAAGCAGGCCGAAAGCCGGATCGAAGTGACAGAAGGTGACATCGCAAAGGTGGTTTCTACCTGGACGAAGGTTCCGGTAAGTAAGCTGACAGAGAAGGAGAGCGACCGGTTGCTGCGCCTGGAAAAAGAGCTCCATAAGAGGGTTATCGGACAGGAAGAAGCAGTGTCCGCAGTGGCGCGTGCAATACGGCGGGGAAGAGTCGGATTGCAGGATCCGAACCGTCCGATAGGATCTTTCCTGTTTTTAGGACCTACCGGAGTCGGAAAGACCGAGCTTAGCAAGGCTCTTGCAGAAGCCATGTTTGGCACGGAAAACGCACTGATCCGTGTCGATATGTCCGAATATATGGAAGGTCATTCCGTATCGAAAATGATCGGTTCCCCTCCGGGATATGTCGGCTTTGAAGAAGGCGGACAGCTGAGTGAGAAGATCCGGAAGAATCCGTATTCGGTAGTGCTTTTTGATGAAATTGAAAAGGCACATCCTGATGTGTTTAATGTACTGCTTCAGGTATTGGATGATGGGCACATCACTGATTCCAAGGGACGTAAGGTCAGCTTTAAGAATACCGTACTGATTATGACCTCCAATGCCGGGGCTCAGAGAATCATTGCTCCGAAGAACTTAGGGTTCCTTACGGAAACAACCAGGGAGCAGGATTACGAGAAAATGAAGTCCGGAGTTATGGAAGAGGTAAGAAAGATCTTTAAACCGGAATTTATCAACCGTATTGATGATATTATTGTATTTAAGACACTGGAAAAGAAGGAGATGCTGGAGATCGTGCAGCTTCTCAGCAGTCATCTTTCGAAGCGGTGCGAGAAGGAAATGGAGTTAAAGCTTCATTTCAGTAATGCCTTAAAGGAGCATATTGTGGACAAATATGCGGACTACAAGATGGGTGCGAGACCATTAAAGAGAGCCATCCAGAACGTGATTGAGGATCCGCTTGCGGAGAAGATCCTTGCGGGTGAAATCCATGCCGGGGATCAGGTTACGATTGGTTTCCGAAAAGGACAGATTTCCTTTGACGTCAAAAACTAAATAGTTTATACTTACCATAGATGAATCAGTTACGGCAAATGTACAATCAGGAGGAAATACAAATGGCTGTTGTAGAAGAATTACTTCGTGAAGAAAGTGATGGAACCATCAGCTTCGGCAATCATGAGCTGGCAGAAAAGAAGAAGCTTGAGGATTTTGAATACGAAGGTGATTTGTATAAGGTGAAGACCTTTCAGACGATGACGAAGCTTGAAAGAAATGGATTATTCGTATATGAATCGGTTCCTGGAACGAGCGTTTTTTACTTTAAGGAAACGACGGATAGTGTTGAATTTACAGTTTCCGGAAATGAAGATGCACAGATTACATTAGGCCTGTGCGAGGATACCGAATATGAGGTATTTGAGGACGGAAAGAGCAGAGGCAAGATGAAGACGAATCTCGGCGGTAAGCTGAATATCAGTGTAGAGCTTGAAAATGCAGAGGAAGTTCATATTAAAGTGATTCATTAAAGTGATTCATTAAAGAGATTCATTAAAGAGATAGTGTAACTATTCAGTACAGGTCGAAGCATTTACTGCCAAGACCGTAAGAAAATGATTCAGTAATGCAAAATCCCATCGGCGAAGCCGATTTGGAATGGATTTTGCATCGTAACTGTGAAGGTACTGAACAGTTACGAGATAGTTATATAAGATCAGAAGCGCTGTTTCACTGCTGAAACAGCGCTTTTTACTTCAAGGAAAGGATTTTATGGCAAAAGGAAAATCAACCATCTTTTTCTGCCAGAACTGTGGTTATGAATCGTCCAAATGGATGGGACAGTGCCCGGGATGCCGGGAATGGAACACTATGGTGGAGGAAACGGTAGTTACAGCAGGAAAAGGGAAAAGTACAAAGACTGCACATGAAAAGGCTGTTCCTGCTTCTTTTTCAGAAATTTCCCTGGAAAAGGAAGAACGGATGCAGACCCATATTGAAGAGTTGAACCGTGTTTTAGGAGGAGGACTTGTACCGGGTTCCCTTACTCTGGTCGGAGGAGATCCGGGGATTGGTAAGTCCACGCTGCTTTTACAGGTCTGCCGTGAAATGTCTGCAGACGGGCATAAGGTGCTGTATATCTCAGGAGAAGAGTCATTAAAGCAGATCAAGCTCCGTGCAAACCGGATCGGAGAATTCAGTGATAATATGCGGCTTTTATGTGAAACGAATCTGGAGATTATCGAAGAAACCTTAGAACGGGAGAAACCGGAAATTGTGGTCGTGGATTCGATCCAGACGATGTATCAGGAAAGCGTATCGGCAGCACCCGGAAGTGTTTCACAGGTAAGAGAAGCAACAGGAGTATTCCTGCGCCTTGCGAAGGGCTTCAATATTTCCATCCTGATTGTCGGTCATGTGACCAAGGAAGGAACGGTGGCAGGTCCGAGAGTGCTGGAGCATATGGTGGATACGGTGCTTTATTTTGAGGGGGACCGGCATGCGTCTTACCGGATTCTGCGCGGGGTGAAGAATCGTTTTGGCTCCACGAATGAAATTGGGGTATTTGAAATGGAAGCGGATGGACTGCACGAGGTAAAGAATCCTTCGGAATTCATGCTGAACGGTAAACCGGAGGAGGCAAGCGGATCCATCGTGGTCTGTTCAATGGAGGGAACGCGTCCGATCTTAATTGAAATTCAGGCACTCATATGTCACAGCAATTTCGGAATTCCAAGGAGGCAGGCAATCGGAACTGATTTTAACCGCGTAAATCTTTTGATGGCAGTATTGGAAAAGCGTCTGGGATTACAGATGGGGAACTGTGATGCGTATGTCAATATTGCAGGAGGAATCCGTATTTCGGAGCCTGCGATTGACTTGGGGATTGCACTTGCCATCATTTCCAGCTTTAAAAATAAGGTAATTGATGAAAAGACGATTGCCATGGGAGAGATCGGCTTGAGCGGAGAAGTGCGTGCCGTGAGCATGATTCCCGTGCGTGTACAGGAGGCAAAGAAGCTGGGCTTTACAACCTGCATCATTCCGGCCGTGTGTGTGGACAGTGTGAAGAATATCAGGGACATTACCATTCTGGGTGTAAAGAGTGTTGCAGATGCCATGCAGCTCATCTGAGGTTGGGGATAGGCAAAATTTTACAAATGTGTTACAATAAAAAAATGTGGTTCTTAATAGTTACAAAATGTGAATGATGTTACGAAGGAGTAACTTATGGATAAGAAGAAATGGATTCGGCATCTGCCACTTTATATCCTGGAACTGGTTGTACTTGCAGCGGCCATCGGGGCATTATATTTTGTTATGCATGCAACGAAGGCTCAGAAGCAGCAGATCAAAGAAGGAGACATTGCTGTGAATGAAGAAATCAGGCAGCAGTTTCAGAATGATACAGAGGAAGATCAGGAGCAGGATCCGCAAAAGCCTAATTTATCCGGAATATATCAGATAGCCCTGTTCGGCGTGGATGCAAGGGATGGAAGCCTTGGAAAAGGCAACCGCAGTGACACGATCATGATCTGTTCCATTGATGCAGATACCCATGAGGTGAAGCTGATTTCCATTTATCGTGATACGTATCTGAATTTGGGAAATGACAGCTATAATAAATGTAATGCAGCTTATGCCAAGGGAGGACCGGCACAGGCAATCAGCATGATTAATATGAATACGGATCTGTATATTACCGACTATGTGACGGTTGGTTTTGAGGGATTGATTAAAGCTGTGGATGCGCTGGGCGGCGTTGAACTGGAAGTTACCGAAAAGGAAATACCACATCTCAATAATTATCAGATCTGTATGGTCGGAACAAGCGAGGATGGTGTGAATTTTACAGCACAGGAGGATTCATATATACCGGTTACCGAACCGGGAGTCCAGACATTAAATGGTCTGCAGGCAACAGCATACTGCCGGATCCGATATATCGGAGATGACTTCCAGAGAGCGCAGAGACAGCGTGACCTGATTACGGCTATGATGGAAAAATGTAAGACGGCATCCTTTAATGAGCTTCGTCTTGCCGCCGAAGCGGTGCTTCCCTATATCAGCACCTCACTTGACATTAATGATATTCTTACCATGCTCAGCGTAGTAGGAGATTATCAGGTGACCGTCAGCGATGGCTTCCCGTTTGCGGGAATGCGTAACGGTGGAACCAAGGGTGGTGTCTGAGCATTCGTGGTACCGGTTGACCTTAAAACGAACGTGGTGAAGCTTCATGAACTGCTTTATGATCAGCAGGATTACGAACCCTCGGAAGAGGTAAAAGCATACAGTAAAATCATTAAAGAAGATACCGATGCATATTTGAAATATTAATCTTGACAAGGAAACCTTCTATAAGTTATAATAGCATTCGGTGGTTGAAACACCGGATAAATAGGGGCATAGTTCAAAGGTAGAACAGCGGTCTCCAAAACCGTCGATGTGGGTTCGATTCCTACTGCCCCTGCTTTTTTATTGCCTAAAATCTGATCTGTTAAATCTTTAAAAGTATTGGTTTTACTGATGTTTTAAGGATTTTGGTTAAAAATATATGACATGATTATGATTCTCTTTTTGTCTTATTATCATGTATTTCTATCGTGGATTAAGAGTCTGCTATACAAACAAAAGGCAGACAACCAAAGCTGTCTGCCTGCTAACCGAATGAAATAGGTGGGGTGGCAATCCCACATCTCTTTTAAGACCACTGGGGCGTGACGGCTGCCTGTTCCGTCCTCGGATTCCATTCGGTATAGTTTACTCATTTAATAACTTAATTATACAATATATTATTTTAATGTCAAGTATTTTGAGGTTCGTTCCATTTCCAGGAACTTCCCTTGCTTATGTAATATTTAATTGGGCATCTGTAATTGGATACATCGTTCGGTATGAAAGCGAACCAGAAGACGAAATTCGAATTGCAACAGATACATGTGCTGAAAAATCTTTAATGAAGGAAATACTATTGTCTTTCTTATGTAGTCAGGATTACTGATAATGAAAGGAATCCTTTCGAGACAGTTGTAAAATTCATTATCTGAGAAAAAATCATCTTTATGTAATTCTGTATGCCTGAGTCTGTCTTTCCAGAACAAAATTTCTGTTTCTGAATTTAATTGTCCTGATAAGGAAGGTTCTTTTTCAATAAGAAAAGAAACTATTTCGGGTCTTATCTTCCCTAATGAAATGAAATTTTTGCCGTTTTCAAAAGCAGATATATCTAATGAATTTATCATATGGTTGCCTATTCATTCGTGGTGGTTTATGAACTTCTATTAAATCAGAGGTTTAATGTTAACCTCATCTGTTTATTATTTTCTTTCACAGTTATTTAGTAGAAGCAGCAGCCTCCCCGGTCGATTCACGCACTACAAGTCGGGGGCGTAACAGGGTCATGCTGCAGGTGACATGCATGAGCAGACTGCACAGAGTAGAATAACTGCACTTGCCAAGATCAAGGCGGTTCTGGCGGATCGTGGTAAGGGGCGGCGTGGTTTTGGCAGAATCGGGCAGATCATCAAAACCGATGACGCTGACATCTTCCGGGATCCGGTATCCTGCCTTGAGGCACTCATGAATCACCTCGTAGGCAATGGGATCGTTGCCACAGAGGATAGCAGTAGCACCCAGTTCAAGTAATGCGGGAAGGTCTCCTGCAACACCACTTCCGTAGAAGGAGGTATGTACGATCAGGCGGTCATCAATCGGAAGGCCATGTGCTTTCATACTTAAATAAAAGGCCCGTTCCCGGTGCTCGGCAATCATGGAATACAAAGAACCGTTTAAAAAGGCAATTCTTGTATGATGAAGTGCTTTAAGATGTTCAATTGCGGTGTCAATTCCTTCAAAGCTGTCGGCACCTACATAAGCAATATTCGGATTC
>ERZ836877.5711-NODE-5711-length-11690-cov-3.290073_pt1 | contig 11690 bp, 6 predicted proteins | sample MGYA00519469_ERZ836877 | MGnify/ENA primary metagenome ERZ836877 (study PRJEB31850, sample SAMEA3708809) | human gut metagenome | biome: human gut; feature: human-associated habitat; material: faeces | place: China | collected 2014 ... | reverse complement strand
CAAGCCCGACGGCGACCGCACCGCCTCGCTCGGCCTGCTATATGATGTGGCATACGACGGTGCCGGCCTGAAAGTGGAGGAGGTTATTGCCAACGGCCCCTTCGACCGCGCCTCCTCAAAAATCTGCGAAGGATCAGTAATAACCGCCATAAACGGTGAGGAAATCAAACTGGGAGAGACCGGTGCCACACAGCTCAACAACATAGCAGGCAAGAAAACCCTCGTGGCATTCACCACTCCCGGCGGAGAAAAAGTGGAAGAGGTGATATTGCCGGTATCTTCGGGGCGCATCAGCGAGCTTATGTATGACCGTTGGGTGCGTCAGCGCGAGGCCGACGTACAGAAATGGTCGAACGGGCGCCTCGGATACGTGCACATCGCATCGATGGATGATGCCTCATACCGTCCCATGTATGAAGCGCTTCTTGGCAAATACAACAACTGCGACGGCGTGGTGATCGATATCCGCTGGAACGGAGGCGGACGCATGCACGAAGACATCGAGATGCTCTTCACCGGCGAGAAATATCTCACACAGGAAATCCGCGGCAAAGACGTATGTGACATGCCGTCGCGCCGGGGGAACAAGCCGTCGATCATGCTTGTGGCCGAACCATGCTACAGCAACGCCCACGGCACACCCTGGGTATACCAGCACCAGAAGATCGGGAAAGTAGTGGGTATGCCCGTGCCCGGAACCATGACATCAGTAAACTGGGTGACTATGCAGGACCCCTCCATGGTGTTCGGCATTCCGGTGATCGGATACCGCACTGCAGAAGGCAATTATCTGGAAAACACCCAACTTGAACCTGACGTGAAAGTAGCGAACGACCCTGCTACCATCGTCAAAGGTGAAGACACCCAATTGCGCACCGCAGTGGAGACCCTCCTCCGCGACATCGATTCGAAAAAATAATCCCCATCAGCATCCTATACATACAGCAGGCTCCGGAAGTGCAGATATTCTTCCGGAGCCTGCTGATTATTTTTCTATAAATAAATTTTGTAATTTCACACAAAACAAATAATTTTGCCGCACCATGAAATCCGGTATAACCGACAATTCCAAGTTACAACAACCTCATCAGTCCTGCTGACTGGTAAATCCAACCGGTTGGCTGCCAAAGGTTCTATAGACAACACGATAAATAACCAAAACGGCTGATATCGGATATCCCATTCCACAATGGCATATCCAACATGCGGCACATCAAATAATCTTTAAACAAAACCCATGAAAAAAACTTTTACTCTTGCCATGGCATTGTGCGGGCTTGCACTCGCACCTTGCGAAATGAATGCTGAACCGGTGATCGTAACCACATTCAATTCCGCAAACGTGATCCTCCCCTCGTCGGAATACACACCTGCCGACCGCTACACCGCACAAGTATGGGTGTACAACACCGGCACACGGTATGAGGATCAATATTACAACCAGATTTTCGCTACTCCCGAGCCTGATGCCGACGGACGCCAGTGGTTTGAAGCTGACTACCAGCTCACACCGGGTCAGGAAATAGAATGGCAGGAAGGTACATCTCCCTTCAGCTCAGACGAATTCTACAAAGACCAGCCCTCATTCCGATGGGTTACATCCGACATAATGGGCGATATATACATGCGCCGCACATTCACACTCGACGAGCTTCCTGCCGAAGATATCTTCCTGAGCTGCGGACATGACGACGCTCCCTCGGAATGGTACATCAACGGCGTACAGGTACACACCGTGGCCGACGGATGGTACAACGGCGAGTACAAACTTCTCACTCCCGAGCAGAAAGCCCTGCTGAAAGGTGACGGCTCAGAAAACGTGTTAGCCGTGCATGTGCACCAGAACTGGGGCGGCGCCCTGGCCGACTGCGGTCTTTACAAGGCTGACATGACACAGAATGAAATCATCCTCCCCACAAGACATGAAACTCCGACATGGGAGTGTGAATACTTCTTCCCCATCGACAACGAGGACCTGAACTACTACACAGATGAGGACATATGGTACTCTCCCGATTTCGTATTCCCGATGCCCGACTCGGAATGGATTTCAGGTGTAGGCCCCTTCAGCGACGAGTTTGACAAATTTGGCGGCACATACTGGGACAGCAGCAATGTTCCCATCCTCATACGCCGTTACTTTACTCTGACCGCCGACAACATGGCTGCCATCAACAACGGTTGGAATGTAGTGATAAGATGCTCGTATGACGAATATCCCAAAATGTACATCAACGGCAACTTCGTATGGAGCGCCGACGGATGGAACAATGACGACTACGCCGACGTAGTCCTGACAGACGAGCAGAAAGAATTCCTCCACGAAGGTGAGAACATGCTCGCCATCTCCCTCCAGCAGGGTGGCGGCAGCGGTCACGTTGACTTTGGCATGAACCTCTCATCGAAGTATGTACCCGGAGAGGTAGGCATCACCGCACCTGAGACCGACCGACTGATGCCCCAGATCAACGACAACCGCATATTCGATCTCTGCGGCCGTTACATGGGCACAGAAACCGACAACCTGCCCCGCGGTATCTACGTAAGAAACGGCAAGAAACTCATACTTGGGAAATAATCCCCTAACCCCTTGATCCAACAATCCCGTGTGCCGGAATTTCATGAAATTCCGGCACACCGTTTTTTATGCACTGATGAGGAGAATGTGTCACCTCCCTATCCGGAAATGATCAGATACGACGCAAAAAAACAGGAACAGAAGGGCGAAAAATTCAATACTCTTTGTATCTTTGTAAAAATTCAGGTATACATCGATTCCGCTAATCCACATATATCTGGCATTAGAGGATACTGATAATTTTAATAACCTCATAACTAAATTTCAACAACAAATTCTAACCATGACTAAAACTTTACCTGCAATTCTTGCATTTGCAGCGTTCATGCCCGCCACAGCCCAGACTGTCATAAATGTGGACATGAACAATGAGATCGGCCGCATTCCGTCGCTCATATACGGAGCCGGTGCCGAGGATGTGAACCATGAGATTTACGGAGGTCTATACGACCAACGTATCTTCGGTGAAAGCTTTGAGGAGAGTACCGTCTCTAATATCGAAAACTTCATCAGCTACGACAGCCCCTGGAGCATAGACGGTGATATTTTGCGCCTCAACACCTCCGGCCACGGCAAAATCGTGTGCCAGTCGCCTGAAACAGAAAACACATCGGCCGCAGTAGAGTTCAGGATCGACAGCCCCAACGCCATCTCGGGTCTCATAATGAACGTTACAGACGCGGGGGACGGCGCAGATGCATTCCGCGGATATGAAATTGGCTTCAATGCCGGGAAACGCGTTCTCGTCATTGGAAAACATGAGCATAACTGGCAGCCGATAGCAGAAGTCCCTGTTGACTTCGAGCCGACACAGTGGAACACCCTACGCGTGGATTTCAACGGCAGCAAGGCTACTGTATGGCTGAACGGCAACAAGATACATGAATTCGATGACACCAACAACCCGCTTGTCAAAGGACGTGTAGGCTTAAGAAGTTTCGACGGATCCGCAAGTTTCCGTAATCTCACCATCGGAGGCAACCAGGTAGCGTTCAACGCTCTTCCGGTTGGTGTCTCAAACTTCCGCCATTACGACTACAGCTGGACAACCGACGGAAACACCCTCTCTACCGCCACTCCCGGACATGCCAAGATCATCTACTCCGGAAGCGGGATGCAGAAAGGGAGCGCAGAAGTCGCACTGCGCCATGACAACGACCGCGCCATCACCGGCATTATTTTTGATGTGACCGAAGCGGGCAACGGCACTGACAATTTCCGTGGATATGAAATCAGCCTTGACGCAGCCAAACGTACCCTTGTGGTAGGCAAACATGACCATGACTGGAAAAGCATCGCCAATGTGCCTGTTGAATTCAATCCTTCCGACTGGAAAAAGCTGCGCGTGGACTTTGACGGAGCGAAATTCTCCGTAACGCTTGACGGCGCGGAAATCTATGAATACGAAGACACCGACAATCCGCTCATGAGCGGCAAGGTGGGTGTACGCACATTCGACGGTCCCGCCACATTCAAATCGCTCTCCATTAACGGCAAAGAGGTAGCCCTGCAGGCTATGCCAGTGGGTGTGAGCAGCATGTGGGAACCTGTAGGATCTGGCGTTTACACCCATGAAGGCACAGGATCTTTCAACGGCACATACCACCAGAAAATAACAGGCAAAGCGGGCGACGGCATCGCCAACTTCGGCCTCAACAAATGGGGCATCGGCCTGGAACAGAACAAAAAAATGTCGGGATACGTCTATCTCAAGGGCGATGCGAAAAAAGCATACGTGGCGCTTCAGAGCTGCGACGGATCCACAGAATATGCCCGCCAGGAAATCAGCGGCATAGAATCCGGCGACTGGAAAAAGTTTGAATTTGAACTCACACCTTCAGAAACAGACTGCGACTCACGTTTTGTAGTGGCGCTTGACAGTGAAGGCACACTGGCTGTAGACATGGCCATGCTGCATACAGACAGCTACCCCTTCCGCAGCGATATAACAGAGGCATTCAAAAAAGAAGGCCTCACATTCCTGCGCTACGGGGGCACCATGATCAACGCCCCCGAATATATGGTGAAAAACATGATGGGACCGCGCGACCTGCGTCCCCCATACATCGGCCACTGGTACCGCAACAGTACCAACGGCTTCGGTATCATCGAGTTTGTGGAATTCGCCCGTCTTATCGACACCGAGCCTACTTTCGCCATCAACATAGAGGACAATCCTCAGGATGTGCTCGCATTGCTCAAAGAACTTGAGCAATATGACCTCAAATACATCGAAATCGGCAATGAGGAGAATATCGGCGACGATTCACGTGCCGCATACGAACATTATGTAGAGCGTTTCAACACGTTATATGATGCAATCCACCCAGTTTATCCCGATCTCGTCTTCATCAATGCCGCCTGGTGGCGCGGCGACAAGCCGGAACTGATGGAATACGTTTTCAGAAGCCTCGACGGTAAGTCAGCGCTCTGGGACTACCATCCCTGGACAGATCTCGTATCAGAGGCCAAAGCGGTTGAAAACGACCTAAAGAATATCAAACGCCTCTTCACCACATGGAACCCCGATACAGACATGCGCATAGCCATTCTCGAGGAGAACGGCAATACCCACTGTCTGCACCGCGCGCTCAGCCATGCCGTAATGCTGAATGTAGTGCGCAAAATGAACGGGTTCGTGGAACTTGACAGCCCCGCCAACGCATTGCAACCGAACCGACAGAACGACAACGGATGGGACCAGGGACAGATTTTCTTCAACTCCTCGTCCACATGGTGCCAGCCCCCTTATTACGCACAGCAGATGGCAGCCTCGCACCATCAGCCGATACTTGTGAACTCGGAATTCAGAAACACCAGTCTCAATCTTACTGCCACACGCAGCGAGAGCGGAGACAAGCTCGTGCTCCATATCGTCAATTCCTCACCGAGAGCGCAGAAAGTGCAGATCAATGCACAAAATGCCGGAAATATCAAGTCGGTCAGCGGACTCTCGCTCTCCGGTGAGCTCAATGCCGCCAATTCTCCCCGCGAACCGGAAAAGATCGTTCCCAAAGAGTTCATCCTTGCGGAACCCTCTGTGACACTCGAGCCTTACAGCTACACCGTTATAGCTTTGGAATGCGACGGTACCGGCGCGATAACAGATGTCACAGCCGATCCTAAAAAAACAGACAACACCACATATTACAATCTTTCAGGACAAGCGGTGACAGCACCCTCGCATGGGATATATATCACGGGAAACGGTGAAAAAATATCTCTATAACTTTTTTTGAGCTAAACATTTTTACTAATTTTGCCAACAATATATTGTTGGCAAAATTTTTATCATAACCATACTGACCATGAGAACAAAACCACTACTATGCACATTGGCCGCAATGGCAATGACCATCCCGGTCACCGCGGTCGCACAACAGGGAAACATCACAAGCCATTTCAATGCGGCCAAACCGATCCTGCCGTCATCGCAATATACCCCCGATGCCCCGTACAAAGCCACAGTCTGGGTTTTCAATGACGGACGCCGATACACCGACCGGTATTATAACCAGATTCTGGGCGCGCCTGCCACCGATGCCGACGGCCGGGAATGGTTCGATCCGGAATATCAGCTTACCGACAACGATATCGCCTGGCAGGAAGCCACAGCGCCTTTCAGCTCCGACGAATATTACAAAAACCACAAGTCATTCAGATGGGTGGTTGCTGAAATAATGGCCGAAATGTACATGAGGCGCACTTTCACGTTGGAGTCACTTCCCGAAGGCACAGTCTTCCTGGCCTGCGGGCACGACGACGCACCGGCGGAATGGTACATCAACGGAGTACTGGTACACACCGTTTCCGACGGATGGAACAATGACGAATACAAACTCCTCACCGAAGAGGAGAAAGCTCTTCTAAAAACCGACGGCACGGAGAATGTGATTGCCGTGCACGTGCACCAGAACTGGGGCGGTGCTTTCGCCGACTGCGGCCTTTACGAAGCCGACATGAGAATCACCAACACCCTGCTCAATACCGTTGCCGACGGACCATGGGAGTGCAAATATTACATGCTCAACTACAATTCCGATATCGCGCAGGCCGAAGAATGTGAATGGTACTCCCCCTCCGAAGACGAATCGGACTGGATAACAGGGGTAGGCCCTTTCAGCAACGATGCCAACATGTTCTACACCACGGAATGGCCGAGCCAGGTGCGTCCTATTCTTATCCGCCGCCACTTCACACTCACAGCTGACGACATGGCCGACATAAAGAAAGGCGCGGAGGTATCGCTCACATGCAGCTATGACGAAAACCCTGTGATATATCTCAACGGCACAAAAATCTGGAGTGCCACAGGATGGAACGACAACAACTACGCCGAAATCATACTCAACTCCTCGCAGAAAGAGAAACTGCATGAAGGAGACAATGTGCTCGCCGTGTCACTCACACAAGGCAACGGCGGCGGACATGTGGACTACGGCCTGAAAATCACCTCCCCCTACGAGATGAACAGCATTTCGCTTCCAGACGCAGATAAAGAAAACCTCAACCACACAGACAGCCGCATCTTCAATCTTCACGGACAGTATCTCGGCACCTGCGCAGACACACTGCCACGCGGCATTTATATCAGAGGTGGCAAGAAACTTGTCCTCGGGAAATAACCCCGTAAAATAACCAACCCATCAGTTCTTATTGTATAAAAACACCAATCACACAATATGGCAAACATGCTCAATCACAAATTTCTGACCGCCGGAGTGGCGTTCCTTCTGGGAGCGTCGGCACTGGCAGCACAGAACAGCGTGTCGGTAGTGGACCGTCCGCTCGCAGGCACAAGCACCAACTATACCAACTTCCGTGCGCCTCTCCAGGCGGCTCCCCTTCTCAAGCTTCCTGTGGGGGAAGTGCAGCCCAAAGGGTGGCTCCGCAAGTATCTCGAACTGCAGAAAGAGGGTCTCAACGGCAAGCTCGGCACTGTCAGCGCATGGCTCGACAAACACAACAACCAATGGCTCGACGACCACGGCGACCACGGATGGGAAGAAGTACCCTACTGGTTGCGCGGATATTGCAGCCTGGCTTATATCCTCGATGACGAGGAGATGAAAAAAGAGGCTCAGGTGTGGTTCGACGCCGTGCTCTCAAACCTGAAAGATGACGGCTTCCTCGGACCGCGCAATTATGAGAACGGCAACCCCGAGGTATGGGCGCAGATGGTGATGCTCTGGGCTCTCCAGACCTACTATGAGAGCAGCGGCGACCAGAAGGTGCTCGATGCCATGACCGACTATTTCAAATGGGAAATGACCGTGCCCGACACACAGTTTCTCAAAGGTCTGTGGCAGGAAAAACGTGGCGGCGACAACCTGTGGAGCGTACTCTGGCTTTACAACCGCACCGGCGACGAAACCGTCCTTCCGCTCATAGAGAAGCTCCACAAGAACACTTCGGACTGGACACAGGCAGCCACCCTTCCCAACTGGCACGGGGTGAACGTGGCGCAGGGGTTCCGCGAACCTGCCACATACTACATGTACACCGGCGACGAAGCCATGCTCCAGGCCACCTACAACAACTTCAATATCATGCGCGAACGCTACGGCCAGGTGCCTGGCGGCATGTATGGTGCCGACGAGAACGCCCGCGCGGGATATTTCGATCCCCGTCAGGGAGCCGAGACATGCGCCATAGTGGAGCAGATGGCAAGCGACGAGATACTGATGGGTATCACCGGCGATCCGTTCTGGGCCGACCATTGCGAGAATGTGGCGCTGAATACATTCACCGCCGCAATGACCACCGACATGAAAGCGCTCCGCTATATCACATCCCCCAACATGGCCATCAGCGACGAGAAACTCCACGGCCCGAGCATCGACAACAACCTGCGCGGCATGCTGTCGATGAGCCCGTTCAGCAGCCGTTGCTGCCAGCATAACCACGGCATGGGATGGCCATATTACGCCGAGCATCTGGTGATGGCCACCACCGACAACGGCCTTGCCACCATGCTTTACGCAGCCAGCGAGACCACGGCGAAAGTGGCCGACGGCAAGAGCGTGAAACTCACCGAGACCACCAACTATCCCTTTGACGAGACAGTGAAGCTGACCGTGGCCACCGACGGTGCTGTCACATTCCCGCTTTACCTGCGCGTGCCCGCATGGGCAGCAGGAAGCAGCGTAAGCGTCAATGGCGAGCCTCAGGCCATAGCGGAAGCTGCAGGAAAATATATCCGCCTGGAGCGTCAGTGGAGCGACGGCGACGTTGTGGAGCTTACACTGCCCATGACAGTCAGCTCACAGGTATGGCAGCAGAACAAGGCCAGCGTGAGCGTGAATTACGGTCCCCTCACCCTCTCACTGAAAATAGACGAGAATTTCGAGCAGCATGACAGCCGCGACAAGGATTTCGTACAGGACGACTCACACTGGCAGGCAGGCGTGGATGCTTCCCTCTGGCCCTGCTATGTGCTGAAACCGGAATCCGCCTGGAACTACGCCCTGAAAGTCGATAAAGACAACCTCCCCCTGCAGTTCAGCGTCACCAAGAAAGCATGGCCGGCCGACGATTTCCCCTTCACCCTCGAAAGCGTGCCGTTTGAATTCACCGCCGTCGGCGTACAGATACCTTCATGGGGTTACGATGAAACCGGCATGACCGATCTGCTTCCCACAAAATTCGCACCCCGCAGCACAGAAGAGACCAAACTCACACTTGTGCCGATGGGCGCCGCCCGCCTGCGCATTTCGGCCTTCCCCCGCGAAAAAGCTGAATAAGCCCCAGTTTCTATACAACTGTTATAATAAAAATTCCCCGCACGTAATTTTCAATCAGATTACATGCGGGGAATTTTTATGTCGGTTCAAGCCTCAATAATCACTTTGAAAGTCCATCCTTGCTTAGCTTGAATACGACAGGCATCGTGTACCACACCGATACAGGCTTGCCGTCTATCTTTCCGGGAATAAAATCAGGCAATGAAGAGATCACACGCAGCGCCTCATCGTCAAGCTGTTTGTCGATACTTCTCACAATCTGGGGATCAGTGACCTTTCCGTCAGCAGAGACGACGAATCTAACTACCACCCTTCCCTCTTTTCCGGCTTTCATTGCTTCCTGGGGATACTTTATGTTCATCGCCACATATCTCATCAATTCAGCCTCACCACCGGGAAAACGTGGCATCTCCTGAGCCTGCAATTGTACTTCGAGGTCTGACTTTGACTTCGGGGTCTGTTTCATTTCAGAAGCAGCCCCATTAGTGGTGATATGTATCTCACTATCCTTGAAAACTGTCATGGATGCGATCATCGCAGGATCAAGAGCCTGCATTTCGTTTACAGTGGTTTTCTTGCCATCAATATAAACAGTCATGTTCTCCAGAGATTTGTCAGCGCTGCTTTTCTCTACAGGTTTATTTGCAGCCGGGGAGATGGAAATCTTGCCGTTCACAGATTTTTCACTACCTTTGTCATCGGGGAAGGGAACCTCAGCGACAGACGCCTCATGGATAAGCGCGCCTACTGCCGGAACGTTAATGGCGACAAGCGCCACCAATACTGCGGGCACAAGCGCGATACTGCGCATACGGCGCCCGTTCGAGGGACTTTTTTTGTACATCATGTTAACACGTTTTTTAAGTTTACTATGATTGAGGCTGTTGGCAAGTGACGGGAATCTCGTGCCGACAGCCTTTTTTATCAACAACATCTGGTATGATCTCATATCCGTCCCCGCACGCATCACAGCGTCGTCGGCCTGATATTCATGCACGGTCTTGAGCTCCTCACGCATGAGCCATGCCGCAGGATTATACCATTGGAAAATGGCCACACACTGTGCGAACAGCAGATCAGACCAGTGCGACGCACGCAGGTGTTTCAGTTCATGCACAAGGATCATATCCTGGTATTCGATAAAATCCTGACGCGGCATCACCACATAACGCCACCAGCTGAACGGTGCCACACCCTTATCGTCTGTAAGTATCAGTCTGTACTTACCGTCTAATCTGACATGCTCCCCTCTTCGTACTATCCCGACGAGCCGGGCTGCTACAAGTGCCGTATGGAAAAGACAGACTACAATGCCGGCAAGATAAAGTATCAGCAACACAGCCGCCCATGAAAACGATACCGGGCTTTCCTCCACTGCATCTTCAGTGATAAAACCGACAGTCACACCATCTATGACAACCGTAGCATCCACCCTGCCGCCAAACCCGAGTGTAAACGCCGGCAAAACTATTGCCGCCACATAAATGCCCAACAGTATGGCGCGGTTGAAACCATGCTGCCTCTCACCCGAGAGCACCCACTTATATGTCAGGTACATCGCCGCCAGAATGAGTGACGAATAAAGCGAATATGCGAAAAGTTCTCCCATAAATCAGTCCTCCTTCCCCTCACGCTTGCTCTCGATAATGGATATAATCTCCTTGAGTTCATCAACGGAAATCTTCTCATCCTCCACCAGAGCGGAAACGGCATTCTTGTAACTGTTATTGAAATAGTCGCGAATCACCTCTCCGAGCGACCGCCTGCTGAAATCACTTTTCTTCGCTATCGCATAAAAACGATGGGAATTGCCGAGCTTCTCATGCCCCACATATCCTTTTTCCTCCAGAATCCGCACCAGAGTAGCCAACGTATTGAAATGCGGTTTAGGCTCCGGATATAGTTCCACCATCTCGCGCACGAAAAGCGGTCCCCTATCCCAAAGCAACTGCATTATCTCAGTTTCTTTCTCTGTCAGCATCTGTCTTTTCCTGCCTGCTTTCATTGCAATTCTTCTTAATTCCGTGTCCGCGACAATATTGTCACGACGCAAAGCTACAACTAATTTATTAATTCAACAACTAATTAATTAGTTTTGTATTGTTAATATAAGTTAAAAACGCCGATTATATCACTAGCAGAATTTCGACGATACAATCATAGCCTGAATAAATACAAAATACCGGAAAAACACAACTCGCTATTTAACAACGTCATACCTCAATCGCATCCATCAGATCGCAAAATTATTAAAAAAATAATGGGATAAAATTTGGCAAAATGAAAAAACGGTTGTAACTTTGCACTCGCAAACGGCGGGATAGCTCAGTTGGTTAGAGCGTCGGATTCATAACCCGGAGGTCTCGAGT
>ERZ836877.5703-NODE-5703-length-11709-cov-2.819633_pt1 | contig 11709 bp, 11 predicted proteins | sample MGYA00519469_ERZ836877 | MGnify/ENA primary metagenome ERZ836877 (study PRJEB31850, sample SAMEA3708809) | human gut metagenome | biome: human gut; feature: human-associated habitat; material: faeces | place: China | collected 2014 ... | reverse complement strand
TGCTGAGGAACTTGTTGCCCAGACCCTCGCCCTTGGAGGCACCCTTGACCAGACCCGCGATGTCGACGAACTCGATGACGGCGGGGGTGAACTTCTTGGGGTTATGCTGGTCGCGCAGCCACTCGAGCCGCTTGTCCGGCACAGAAACGACGCCGACGTTCGGGTCGATGGTGCAGAACGCGTAGTTGTCCGCCGCAACGCCCGCGTTCGTGATCGCGTTGAAAAGCGTGGACTTGCCGACGTTCGGCAGCCCGACGATACCTAATTTCATTTTTCTTCACATCTCCTTTAATTTCAAGGGTTTTGAGGTTTCCTGATTGCCTCAGCGCACCAATTCCGCACCAATTTTTCGTTGACGCACCAATTATGCGCTTGCAGATTGATGGCTTTCAAATAGACGAATTGCTTCCGCCATTGAGTCGTCTGTAACATGAACGTACCGATCCATTGTGGTTTTTATGCTTGCATGCCCTAACAGTTTCTGCAGCACTTTCGGTTGCATCCCACTCTCAATTGCACGAGTTGCATAAGTATGCCGAAGTGCGTGCATACATAAATGCTCAATTCCGGCTTCGTCACACAGCTTGTAAAGGTGGGTATCATAGGAACTGTTCTTCGCTGGCTCCCCAGTCCGGTAGTTGATAAAGACTAGGTCTTTCATAACTAACGTCCCTGTTCTCCCAGTCCTGCGATCTATGTACTCCAGCACTTGCGAGAGAGTGTCCGATTCTTTTCTGGAATCGCGTTCATCATAACAGGATTTCAGAACAGCATACGCTCGATCCGTCAACGGAATCGTTCGATAGCTTTTCTCGGTTTTAGGCGGACCTGCACGCCAACATTTGTTTTTATGACGATATTCGAGCGTCTTATTGATTGTCAACGCGTGCTTTTTCCAGTCGATAGAATCCCATGTCAGTCCAATCAGCTCAGATGTCCGCAAACCGGTTTCGAGTAACAGAACATATTGTCTGTAGTTATGTGAGCGTTTTGCAGTTTCCAAAAAAATAGCCTGTTCTTCTCGTGTCAGGAAATGAATATCATCGACTGCGCGAACCGGTTTCGTATACCGAACACCATCCATCGGATGCTTGGCAATGATATCATTCATGATCGCAGAGCGAAACATTGTACCCATCGTGATGTATGTTTGCCGAATTGTTGAACCTGCATATTCGGTATCCATGCGATTGAGGACGGCCTTGCAGTGCATAGGTTTGACATCCGCAATTAACATGTTGCCGAGAACAGGTTGAATATTATGTGTGTAGCGTTCCTGATAATTCCGCCGGGTATTCGGTGCAAGGTCACAAATCAGATGATTCAGCCAAAACTCAAACCACACACCAACGGTCATATTAGGGTTGGCAACGACTAAATCATGCCGATCATTATACTGCTGATCGGCGAGCCAGTTTCGTGCTTCTGGAAGTGTGGAAAAATGCTTTTCTTTGCGTACACCATTTTTGCCGCAGAATCGTGCAGAATATTTTCCATCCTTTCTTTGGCAGATTCCTTTTCCACATTCCTTACCTTTTAGAGTTTTACCCATTATGAACTCCTTTCTTATGTACAAGAAAAAGAGCCCAACACATCTATTTCATTATAGAGCAGGACTCAGCTTTTTTCAACACACAGAGGTCAATTTTTATTCGCAGCAGCAATAACCGGCAGAAAATCAAATAATGAGATTTTCGCGTATAAATGTCTCAAATTCCTTGCGCTTAACAAGTTTGCGTGTTCCCACATAAAGAACAAAGGGGCAATTCGGCTGTTTCAGCATGGAATCAATTTTATTGATTCCGATGTTGCTATACTCTGCTGCCTCGCGAATGGTCAATAGCATCTTCAAATGAATTGGCAGCTTGCTTTCATTATTAAAATCCTCTCCTTGACCCTGAATAAAAGGTTTTGTCATATGATTTCCTCCAGATGTGAAAATGAAATTAGTTGTTTTTATAAGCCACCTGGCAGTCCGTTCCTGCGCTCCGGTCAAGAGCGCGTATTGCAGTCGCTGCTGTGCAGCGTTGGGCCGTGGGTACGCTCATATCGTCGCATACTGTCCGCGGCTGCTGTATCTCCCTGCCAGATGGGTGTTCGGTTGTCAAGGTACAGTGCTTGAAGGTTCTTACACTAAGAAAATAGGGCGCATTTCGATGTTTTCTGCAAAAGTGAGAAAAAATATTTTCTATGCTATGATTTGTGACGGATCAAACACACATAGGAGGTACTTATCATGATCTACACAAAACAGGAAAAACAGAAGCTGAAACGGGTGATCGCCGTTTTTGCGGAGCGGCTGAAGGAAAGCGATGCCTTTGACCTTGTCTGGTCGGACAAGGTGGGATATGTCCTGCTGGACATTTCAACGAATTATGACTATGTAGATAGTGCGCGGCGCATTGAAACGGCAGAAGGACTGTGCGAACTCATGCTGGAGGACATTGCGCTGGATGTGCTTCTGCTGACAGAGAATGAACATTCTATGGAAACGGCAGACCCGTTGGAGCGCGTTGAGATCGTGCGCCGTTGGCAGCCGTATTTTGAGCAGCTTCCGGAGTATGAATATCTCCGGGAAGAACTGACATCCGAGTGGCCGTGAGCCGCCTGTTCCTTGACAACCACAATATCTTGTGGTAAAGTTGCCTTGTAAATGAGATTTGTGCATATTGCTTGCGGCGCGTTTGCCGCAGCGTTCGGAGTATTCCGGCTTGCACACGCATTGTCAGGTTTTTACGATTTCCGGTAGAATTGCCATGTCCGCAGGACAGGTTTCTGCCGGATTTCTTTTTTGGGCGCAACGCCCACAGATTGCGGGAATGACCGCGACGCAGAAGAAGCTGCGCCGCCGGATGTTCCCGTTCTTTTTTTGCCCAAATGCCGAAAGGCTTTGAGGATATATTTTTACGAAAGGCGGTAACCAAATGAAAACAAGAAAGAAATGGCGCCCCGGAGGACGGCAGCGACAGTCTGCGGCGTATCATCGCAAAGCGGTTCACGAGCGAAAGCGTGTGGTACGGCTGCGGGCATGGAAGAAAGGAGAACGAAATGGTGCTGCGCTTGATGTATGAGCCGCAGGAGTTTGTAGACACGAGCAATCTGAGCAACGAAGAATGGATGTCCTACCGACGGAGTGGCATCGGCGGCAGCGACGCTGCGGCGATCCTCGGCATTTCGCCCTGGCGGACAGCGCGAGATCTGTACTACGACAAGCTGAGCGTCGTAAAGGCAGACATGGATGAGAACTGGGTCGCACTGGAAATGGGACATCTGCTGGAAAACTTGGTCGCGCGGATCTTCGCAAAGAAAACCGGCCTGCGTATCTTTCAGCGGAAGGTCATGTTCCAGCACCCGCTGTATCCGTGGATGCTGGCAGATCTGGACTACCTTGTGGAGCTTCCGGACGGCGACAATGCCATTCTGGAGATCAAGACGACAAATTATAATGCCAAAGAAAACTGGTGGTACAACGGCGAGGAGATCGTTCCGGTGTACTACGAATCTCAGGGACGGCATTATATGTCGGTCATGAATCTGGACAGAGTTTACTTCTGCTGTCTGTATGGAAACAACGAGGATGAGGTCATCATCCGCCATCTGGACAGGGATTATGCCTATGAGTCGGAACTGATCGCGCTGGAGGATGCGTTCTGGAATGATTTCGTGCAGAAGCGCCAGCCGCCGGATTATACGGAAAGCGGCGACCTCATTTTGCAGAGCCTGCAGAGATGGAAAGGCATTGACCGAAGAGATTTGCCGCCGACAGCGTTCGGCGCACCGCAGGTCACGCAGATCCACCAGTATTTGCAGCTTCAGGAACAGAAAAGCGTGCTTGCAAAACAGGTCACACAGCTGGACACACAGATGCAGCAGCTCAAAGGATTGCTTGTCAGCAAACTGGACGGCAAAGACTGCGCAACCTGCGCAGACGGTGAACAAAGCTACGTTATTTCCTACAATCCCATCCGCAGGCAGGGCATCTCCAAGGACAACTTGGTTCGCTTGCGGGAGGTTTATCCGGAGATCTACGAGCAGTTTGTAGAAACGTCGGAGTCCAGACGGTTCAGCATCAAAATCGCGGTGCAGCCTGCCGCATAAGTGAGGTGAAAAAACGAATGATTGCAGTTTATGACAAGCTCATCTACTTCAATGAAGCCAGCAAATACACCATCCTTCGGATGCGCACAGATGATCCGTCTGTACCAGAAGAGGCACGTTCCCAATATACGTTCCGTGACCGGATGCTTCGGTTCACTGCTGTCGGCTACGGACTGCCGCAGACGGACTCTGTCAAGCTGGAGATCGAGGGCGATTGGAAAGAGGGCAAATACGGTTTGCAGTTCCATGTAGAGAACTGGCACGAGCTTGTGCCGCCAACAACGGAAGGACTTCTGAGCTATCTTTCATCGGGTCTTCTCAAAGGCATCGGAGAAAGCACGGCCAGAAGCATTGTCCAGCGGTTCGGTACAGATACGCTCGATGTGCTGGAATACCATCCGGAAAAGCTGCTGGAGATCCGCGGCATCACGGAGCAGAAGCTGGAGGAGATCAAGACGTGCTACGCAGAAAGCCGTGCCATGCGGGATATTATGGAGCTGCTGACGCCGTTTCAGGTCACGCCTGTGACGGCGATGAAGATCTATCAGCACTTCGGCCCCGCCTGTACGGATATTCTGCGGAAGAGCCCGTTCCGGCTCTGTGAGATTTCAGGATTTGGATTCCGACGCGTCGATACGATCATCCGGAAGTCTGGCGGCGATCCGCACGACCCGGTTCGTATTCATGGCGCAATGATCTGTGCGCTGGAAAACGCGCGGCAGCATGGGCATCTGTATCTGGAGGTCAATACGCTGATTGCGGAATCCCTGCAATTCCTCAACGAACCGCTCTCGCTTCCCCAGATGCAGGTCAGGCGCGCAGAGGTGGAGCAGAAATTGCAGCAGATGGCAGAAGATAACGAAATTGTTTCGGACGGCGGGCGACTATACCTTCCGCACATTTTCATGCAGGAAGTGGAGACAGCAGCAAAGGCGGCAGCCATGCTCATGGAAAGCACGGCAAAAATTGATGTGACGCTTCCGCTGGAACAGGTCAAGCAGAAGCTGGGCCTGCACTTGACAAAGCGGCAGAGCCGCGGCGTTGAGGTGGCGATGGAGCGAAATCTCTCCATCATCACGGGCGGCCCCGGCACCGGCAAGACGACGGTGCTGAAAGCCATCATCGAGGTCTACCGGATTTTGCACCCCAAAAACCGCATCGTCCTCGCCGCACCGACCGGCAAGGCCAGCCGACGCATGGCACAGAGCACCGGTATGCTGGAGGCGCTGACGCTGCACAGTCTGCTTGGCTTGCAGGGCGATTTTTGCAGCAAGGACAAGCAGGATAAGCCGCTACAAGTTGATTTTCTGATCGTGGATGAGGCGTCCATGGTGGATATGTGGCTGGCGCATCAGCTGTTTACGCGCCTACAGAAGGACACGAAACTCCTGCTGTTGGGCGACGTCGATCAGCTGGAGAGCGTCGGTGCGGGCAATGTGTTCGCGGAGCTGATTGGAAGCGGCATCGTGCCGGTGACGGTTCTCGATGAGATCTTCCGGCAATCCAAGGACAGCCTGATCGCCTACAATGCCAAATTCATCAACGAGGAAAACAGCAGCCTGTTCTATGGTCCAGATTTTCAGTTCGTCAAGGCAGAAAATCAGGAAGAAGCCGCAGCGCAGATCCAGACGCTCTATCTGCGGGAATTGCAGGATACGTCCATTGGACAGCTTCAGATCATCTCGCCCTATCGGACGGACGGAGAAGCGTCCTCCAACGGACTGAACGCGCTGATTCGCGAGACGGTCAATCCGCATACGGAAAAGATTCCGGAGGTTGCGTTCGGAGAACGTATTTTTCGTCTGCACGACCGCGTGATGCAGACCAAAAACAATTACAATCTGGAAGGTTATGATTCCGCGTGCGGGCAAAAATTCAAGGGTGTGTTCAACGGCGACATTGGGAGCATTTGCAAGATCCTGCCCGATAAGCTGTGCGTGGATTATGATGGGCGCGTCGTGGAGTATTCCAAAAGCCAGCTCGGCGATCTGGAATCGGCATATGCCATTACGATCCATAAGTCGATGGGGTCAGAGTATGAAACGGTCATCATCCCCATTTTAATGGCGCACCGCATTTTGCTGACGAAGAATCTGATCTATACCGCCGTGACACGCGCAAAGAAGCGTGTCATTCTGGTTGGTCAGAAGCGCGCACTGTTTCTGGCGATCCACTCCGGCAGAAAGGTCAAACGGAACACCTGCCTTGCCGAACGGATCTTAAAGTACAATCAGGTATTCAGACAAAAGGCTCTGCCGCAGGGCGCGACAGAGCAGAAATTGAAAAAAGCCGGTTAAGTTGAGATGGATGTGCAGAATTTGCGCAGTCATCTCTTATTTTATTTATGGAAGGAGTTCTAAGAAATGAATGACAACAAATCCACCGTGATGAACAACGCCGCCGTGCAGCAGCTGCGCAAGGTGCCGGGCTTTGACCCGATGAAGCTCCTGCGCAAAACGATCTCCGTCAAAACCGGGCACCCGGTCTGGAAGCTGGATCTCCGCTATAAGCGGCTCTGGTTCCGGCTGGCCTGCCCGAACGGAAGGATGCTCTTAAAGCCGCTGCGCATCAGCGACCAGCTGGCAATTATCGAAGCGCAGGTTTATTTCAGCAAGGACGATCCGGTTCCTGCTGCCAGCTTTACCTCCGAACAGCGAAGGGAGAATGTCCCCGGCGGGGAATTTCTTCGCGCCGCGCAGGAGGATGCACTCAACATGGCACTAGAAAACGCCGGCTTCGGCATCCAGTTCTGCGACGTGAGCCGCGACTACGGCGGCGAGCTGTTCGGTTCGGAATTACCGGTCCAGACGGAAACCGCAGAAGCAGCTGCCGAGGAAACAGAGGAACCCATTGTGGAGGAAACCATCGTAGAAACAGCACCGGCAATGGATACGGATTCTGCGCTCGCTGAGCAGCCTGTCGTGGAAACAACGGCGCCAGTTGAAGGAGAACAGAAAGTTGACACCATACAGGATGAAACGCCTGACCTCCATGTTTTGCCTCTACAGCAGGAAGAAGCTGCGGAAGAACTTGCAGAACAGCCGCAGGCTGCGTCTTATACGGCAGATATGGATGTCAGTGAGATCGTGCAGCGTATGACGGTGGACGAAGCAAAGACCGTTGTGGTGCAGATTGGCACCTGCCGCGGCTGGACGCTCGAACAGGTCGCACAGCGTCGTCCGGCGAGTCTCAAGTGGTATCTCTATGGCTGCGATCAGGCGGACAATATTCTCAAAGCAGCGGCATCTGTTCTGCTGGACAATTTGCAGCAGAAAGCCGGATGAAGCGCCAAGTTTTTGATGAAAGGGTGTGGCCGTTATCAAAGCCGGTTCTTCGCAGTTTCCGTTCCATATTACAGACGTTGCGGCGCTGCTGCGGCTCAACATCCGCAGGCGCGGCCCGGATTTTCTGTATGTGGACTGCCCGCTTTGCGGCGATCATCGCGGCAAGCTCTACCTGAAAACGTCACGGGACGTGTGGCACTGTAATTACTGTCAGGAATCTGGCGGGATGCTGGCGCTCTATGCAAAGGTCTACGGCATCAGCAACGCGGATGCCTATCGGGAGATCTGCGAAGCGCTTCAAACCGGAGATTACGCGCCAGAGTACCAGAGCTACCAGAACCGGCAGCCGCAGGAAATCGCGCAGTCGGCCAGAGCGTCCAGACAGGCGATCCATCAGACACTTTCCATGCTGCTTTCCATGCTGTCGCTGACGCCGAAGCACCGTGCGCATCTGCGTGAGGTGCGCGGTCTGACGGACGACCAGATCGAACGGTTTGGCTTCAAAAGCACCCCGCCGCCTTATCTCTGCAAGAGTTTGACGGCGCGGCTTTTGAAGCAGGGGTGTACCCTGCAGGGCGTTCCCGGATTTTATCTGGCGGAGGACGGCAGATGGACGGTTCGCTTCGGAACGCGCACGGCCGGGATCTTGATCCCGGCCAGAAGCGCAGACGGACTGGTCTGCGGTGCGCAGATCCGGCTGGATATCCCCATCCGGGAGGAAAACGCGCCCGCCGATAAGGAGGGCACGAAGTACCTCTGGCTGTCGTCGAGCGGCAAACCGATGGGGACATCCTCGGAAAGCCCCATCCACTTTGTTGGCGATCCGTGTTCCAGAGTGGTCTATGTGACGGAGGGGTTACTCAAGGCTGACATCTGCCATGCGCTGATGCACCGCACCTTTGCGGCGACCGCCGGAGCGAACAACGTGTCCAAGCTGGATGAGCTGTTTGCGTTCCTCAAAAAGAACGGCACAGAGGAGATCATCGAGGCGCAGGACATGGACAAGTATCGGAATGTTCACGTTGAGAAAGGTGCCTCCAAGATCTATCTGATGGCGCGGAAGCACGGGCTGCAATGCCGTCGGCTGACATGGAACCCCAACTATAAGGGGTTAGATGATTGGCAGCTTGCGCTTCGGAAAAACGCCGGGAAAGCACCGAAAACAATGACGTTCCGGGAGCAGTATCTGTATGGTGTGTGCGAGGTTTCCGAGATAGACGCCTGCGTGGAACGATGGCACAAGGCACAGCCGGATGGTGTGCCCTTGCAGGCATACCTCGGCTTGCTGGACGAAGAATATCACGCTTTTCTGCAGCCCGGCGGCAACGCGCGTCTAGCAGAGCTTTTGAACGCACAGCGTAAGCAGCTTGGCTGCCGCATCTATCAGCTGGAATTTACGGACACGGAGAAAACGAAACCGTTCGCGTTCTCCGGGATCGACGCGCTCCACAAGGCAGGCTTTCAGCAACCGCCTGCAAGTGAGTACCGGCTAGTATGCGACGAAACACTCTATTGCGCGAAAGATGAGCCGGACTTGGCTGTGCTGGAACGTGTCTTTGAACGCTATAACGGCAAGCTGCCGGCGGACTATCCGGGGCGCTGCATTGCGCCGTCCGATGTGCTGGAGCTGCACGACGCGGAAAAGCGGCGGTATTACTATCGGGATATGAAGCAGTTCGTGCCGGTGGCGTTTTCTCCGCTGCTGGTCAGACCAATGCTACGGAAAGATGGATATGGATGAGAGAAATGAGATCGTGCAGCTTCGCACATTCTGCCAGGATCTTGGTGCGCACGTCCGCGAAGTGCAGGACGGCGCCAGCTTTACGGCAATGCTCTGGGAGGACGCGGACAGCGTCAGTGAACGCGACGCCGCTGAGATCCAGAGGAAAATCAAACGAAAGACCGCAGAATATCCGGAATTCGTATGCTACTGCTTTGACGCATTCAGCACACTGATCTATCGGGTATAACACATGAATGGGCGCAGCAGAATCGCTGCGCCCATTTTCTATCAGAAAGGAGCTTTATCATGGGCGTATTTTCAGAGCTTGATCTGGAAAACCAGCAGACAGAATTGGACGGACACGATTCCAAAACGGCAGAAATGCAGACCTTGCAGGCAAAGCTGATCCAGCAGCACGAGCAGAAAAAAGCTGCCGCCGCTGTGGAAGTGACGGGCAAGGAGCCTGCGGCGGAGTCGGTTGCCAAAACGGAAGCAGAGCAGGAAGATCCTGCGGCAGCAGAAACAGAACGGCGCCGACGGCACGAGGAAGCAGAAGCTAAACGGAAAGCGGAATGGGAGCGGCAGCAGGCGGAAAAGCGTACTGCTGAACAGGCTGCGCTTGCAAAAATCGAGCAGATGAGCGAGACGGAGCTGATCAAAGCATCAATGGAACGCATGAAAAAGGAAACCGAGCGGCTGACGCGGCGGAACCTCAAGGAGTGTGTTTCCGAGTATGTGCAGACGCTCTGTCTCAGTGATCCGGCGTTCGCGCGGATGGTCATGCACCCGCGCAAGAGTATGGCACATTGTCTGCAATTCATCAACCGGAAAGCGCGGGAGTATCTGCTTGCGGAAATGAAGGATAACGGCATGGAGCCGCAGCCAAACGGCATTTACGGCGGCGATGTGCCGGAGGATACCTGTTATGACTGGGCAGAGGAATATTTCCGGGATGCAAACGCCGAAGAGGATGAGATCAAGGAGGAACCGTTTGTTCCAAAACCGTATCCGGGTGCGCCAGTCAAATCCAAGCGTCAGCCCAAAAAGGAGAAGACAAAAGCTGAGACAAAGACTGCAAAACCGGAGCAGGTCATTCAAATGCCGCAGCCGGAGAAATCGCCCGATGAAGAACAGTTTTCTATGTTTGATCTGATGGGAGGCATGGCCGGATGATCGCTTATAAAGGAATGTGCCCAGGTATGGTCTGCCTTGGCTATCAGCTAAAGATGGGCTTGAATGTAACGGAACAGGCAAATTGTCAGGCGAATGGGTTTCACTGCGCAGCAAACCCGATGGACTGCCTGCGCTATTATGGGGATTTTCAGAACTCAGAATACTATCTGGTTCGTCCGTGCGGCGATCTGGATGAGGATGCAGTAGATTCCAGAATCTCCTGCACGCAGCTCTGGGTGCTCCGAAAGCTGGAGCCACAGGAGTTTTTCCTGCATGCGCTTGCGTATATGGCAGACCATCCGCAGATGCCGGATGGCTGTGATGTCAAAAGAGAACGTGCGCAGGCATGGAATGGCTACGCCGTCGTGCGCGGCAAGCACCCGCGCGCAAAGGGCAAGCTCGGAGATATTCTGGCATTTGCCAGAGAAGCTGTGAACGGACCGAAGATCGAGCATCTTTCGCTGTGCGTGATCGACGGCAAGGAGCGTCTGCCGGATACCTGGTATGATGACAATTTTGAAGAATGTGAGGCGGTATAAACGAATGAAGCGAAAAGAATTAGAAAAATTGCCTGTTCTGCGGGCAACGACTGCGATGCTGAAGCAGGCGGAAAACGAACCGATGATAGAGAGCGGATATTTCCGAAAAGAACTGCGCTATGAACACGAGCACTACACCAGATGCAAGCGGTTTGATCGGATTCTGAAGGTCGCAATCTATCTGACAAAAAATCTGGCTGCCGGCGGCAGAAAGCCAGTGTATGAGCTGTTTCTTGACTATGATGCGCAGGATTTCCTGACATACAGCTTTATGGAAAAGAAGTGGCGTACCGCGATGCTTCGCAATTTACCGCAGCAGGGATTTGGCATCTCTGACGCGCAGATCTCATCCCGTGATTCTGCTGTGATCGGTCAATATCTGCATTCCAAATGGGAGGCGATTGTGGCGATCCGGGAGTTTCAGGAAGGGATTCGGGAAAAGCAGCTTCTGGCCCGGCACAAGAAAGAAACCGATCCGTGGGATGCGGCAATGGCGCTTGTGCCTCCGCTTCCGAAGGACTGGGTCAGATGGGTCAGCAAGGTCGGCGTCGAGCAGAATTATATGTTCTATCAATATCGGCGCGACGGCGCCAAAACCGGCTATTGCAGCTACTGTGACCGTGAGGTTCCGATTCGGAATCCGAAGCACAATGCGGTTGCCAGATGCCCCAGATGCAGAAGAACGGTGCAGTTCAAATCCTTCGGCAAGATGGGACGGGTGCGCACAGGGCGAAATATCCTGTATCTAATGCAGCCTTATCCGGGCGGCTTTGTGATCCGGGAATTTTGGGCGGAACGAACCTATGACAAAGAGAAATACAGGAATATCGTGTCCGAAAGCTTCAGCAGCGGCATGACGAATTGGCCGCCCGCGGAGAGGAAAAGCAGTTGA
>ERZ836877.5699-NODE-5699-length-11714-cov-3.160305_pt1 | contig 11714 bp, 8 predicted proteins | sample MGYA00519469_ERZ836877 | MGnify/ENA primary metagenome ERZ836877 (study PRJEB31850, sample SAMEA3708809) | human gut metagenome | biome: human gut; feature: human-associated habitat; material: faeces | place: China | collected 2014 ... | reverse complement strand
GCTCTCCTCTTCGAGGCCGAGTTATCAAATTTGTCCTTGTGCCGGCGGCTTGCCGCAGTATGAAACTACGGCTTCAGCCGTACAAGCTCTTAGAATTAGAACCTTTATCCATAGCATGTGTTTGTCGGCTATGAAGCTATGAATGAGCGATTAGTCCCTGAGGTTGCCGGGAGTCCAGCCGCCGCCGAGGGCTTTGTAGAGGTTGACGATGGCGAGGTAGCGGTCGCGGACGGCGTTGGTGACGCCGATGCGGGCGTCGAAATAACGGCGCTGGGCGTCGAGGACGTCAATGTAGTTAAGCGTGCCTCCCTGATACTGGACTGTGGCAAGCTTAACATATTTAAGGGCGGCGTCGCGGAGGGCGCCTTTAAGTTCGGCGGCCTCACGTGTCTTGTTGAAAGCGACGACAGCGTCGTGGACTTCCTTGAAGGCTTTAAGAACGGTCTGCTCGTAGGCCAGACGTGCCTGCTCACATGCGGCGACCGATGCCTGCCAACGGCGTTTGCGGCGGCCGAAATCAAAGATTGTACCACTGATATTTCCCATGACGTATGAAAACGGTGACTGGAAGAGATGGGGGACATCGTCATTCTCCCATCCGCCGGTCAAACCGATGCGCAGCGACGGGAAACGGTCAGACCAGGCAACACCGACTTTTGCGGCGGCGGCTTTGAGCCGCTGGGCGGCAGCACGGATGTCGGGTCGCCGCTGCAGCAAGGTCGCGGGCAGTCCGACGGGAAGTTTCTCGGGCATCGTACGGTCGAGCATGAGGGTGCCGCGCTCGAACACCGCTTCGGGGAAACGGCCCGTGAGGAGGTTGATGGCCGTGCGCGCTGCCTCGATGCGGCTCTCGAGGGCCGGCACGAGCGAGGCTGTCGAGGCATATTCGACGAGTGCCTGCTGATAGACTGTCTCTGACGTCAGTCCGCCTTCATAACGCAGCTTGGCCATTGCGACAGACTCCTTGCGTGTCTCGAGGGTGTGCCGCACGACGGTGAGTTCGGTGTCGAGAGCTATGAGATTGAAATATGCGGTGGCTACTTCGGCGACGAGGGTCATCTCCATTGCGCGGCAGTCTTCGACCGAAGCGGCATATTCTGCGCCGGCCTGACGCCGCGCCGCCGATAGACCGCCCCAAAGATCAATCTCCCAGCCCAATGTGGCCTTGAAATCATATTCGGGATCTTTTTTAAAAGCCTCGTCGTGATAATCGTTGGTCTCGTAAGACCCGCCGACAACGCCGGTGACGGTCGGCAGCATGTTGAGTTTCTGCACGCCGTAGAGACGACGCAGTTCCTCGACCTTGGAAGCCGCCGAAAGCATATCGCGGTTGTTTTCGAGAGTGAGGCGTATGAGCTTGCAGAGGGCCGAGTCGGTATAGAAAGCATACCACTGACGGTCGGCAATGGTCAGCGAGTCGTCGGCGCCGGCGACAAAACGCCCGGGTATGACGAGCCGTGATTTTTCCACATCCTGCGTGACTGAACATGAGACTGCCATCACAGCCGCTAAGGCGCCGAGGAGGGCGATGACAAAGGTTTTATGACTGAAGAGACTTTTCATTTTTCTTAGCTTTGATTCTTGCTTTTGCTTTAAAAACAGCGTCGAAGAAGAAGGGTACGAATACGATGCCGACGGTCACGGCGACAAGCATGCCGAAGAACACGCCGGTGCCGATATCGCGGCTTGCCGCCGACCCCGGGCCTGAGGCGAAAACCATGGGCAGAAGGCCGAGCATGAATGCGAGCGAGGTCATGACGATAGGTCTGAAGCGCAGGCCGGCGGCCTCGACGGCGGCTTTGCGCGGCGAAAGGCCGCGTTCGACGCCTTCTTTTGCAAACTCGACGATGAGGATGGCGTTTTTAGCCACAAGGCCGACAAGCATCACAAGACCGATCTGGAAATAAATGTTGTTCTCGAGACCGCAGATGAATATGCCGAGATATGCGCCGACGCCTGCTATAGGCAGCGAGAGTATAACCGCCAGGGGCACAGCCCAGCTCTCGTAGAGCGCGGCCAGGAAGAGGAAAACAAATATGAACGCCAGGCCGAGAACAAGGCCGGTGTTGCCCGACTCGTGTTTCTGCTGATAGGAAAGGCCGCTCCACTCGACGCCGATGTTGTCGGGAAGATGTTCGGCGGCGATGCGGCTGAGGGCGTCCATTGCCTGACCGGTGCTGTAGCCCTGCGCCGCCTCACCCGAGATGGTGGCGCTGTTGAACATATTGAAGCGTTTGATAGTGCCCGGACCGGTAGTGTAATATGTCGTGCCGAGCGATGTGACGGGTATCATGGCGCCCCCGGTTCCGCGGACAAAGAAGAGGTTGAGGTCGTCACGGGTTCCACGGTAGGGAGATTCGGCCTGGATATAGACGCGATAGATGCGGTTGAACATATTGAAGTCATTGACATATATCGACCCTGTAAAGGCTTTCATCGTCGAGAAGATATCGCTCAGGGGAACACCCTGCATCTGGGCTTTGTCGCGGTCGACATCATAGTAAAGCTGAGGTATATCGGCCTGCATCGACGACGAGAGGTCGCTGAACTCGGGGCAGCGGCCGGCATAGGCCCTGAGGGTGTCGACGGCCGCCTGAAGGTCGGCATAGGTCGCGTCGCCGCGGGCCTCGAGAACCATCTCGAAACCGCCGGATGTGCCGAGACCGGGGATAATCGGCGGAGTGAAGATGTAGACGCTGCTTTCGGGATAGCGTGACAGCTCGGAGCGAATGCGTTCGCGCACCTCGGTTATGTCTGACGACGAGCGCTCGTTCCATGGCTTGAGAATGACCGTCAGACTGCTGTGGGCCTGGTTGGTGCCTACGCGGGGCGACGAACCTGTGACATTAAGGACGTGGTCGATGTCGGGATCAGACATCAGATAGGCCATTGCGCGCTCGGTCACCTCGCGCGTCCTGGCGATAGTGGCACCCTCGGGCAGCTCGATTTCGACGGTGAAATAGCCCTGGTCTTCAGGCGACATGAAGCTCTGAGGCGTATAGCGGTTCATCAGCCATATGAAGACGAGAGCCATGCCGAAAGCCACATACATGCGCCGCGAATGGCCGATGGCCGAGACCACACGGCCGCAATAGAAGCGGTTGCCTTTGGCGAGCCACAGGTTTATAAGTCTGAAAATCTTTGCCTTTTTATGTCCGCTGTCGGGACGCAGAAGCATCGAGCACATGACGGGCGACAGAGTCAGCGCCACGACGGTCGAAATGATGACCGAGACCGCGATGGTGATTGTAAACTGGCGGTAGAGCTGTCCGGTGATGCCGGGCAGAAAGCTCACGGGCACGAAGACGGCGCAAAGCACCAGCGACATGGCGATGAGCGCGCTGCCGAGGTTTTCCATGGCGCGTCGCGTGGCCTCTTTGGGACCGACACGGTCCTGATGCATGATGCGGTCGACATTCTCGACCACGACAATGGCGTCGTCGACAACAATGCCGATTGCGAGAATCAGACCGAGGAGGGTAAGCATGTTGAGGGAGAAGCCGAAGACGAGCATCACGCCGAAGGTACCGATGAGCGATATGGGCACGGCGATAATCGGGATGAGCGTTGCGCGCCAGTTCTGCAACGACAGGAACACGACGAGAATCACGAGGACAAGAGCCTCGAAAAAGGTGCGGTAGACATGGTGTATCGACTCAGAGATATAAGTCGTCATGTCAAACGGTATCTGATAGCTTATGCCGTCGGGAAACGAGCGACTGATTTCTTCCATCTGCTTCTTGACGGCGTCGGCGACCTCCATGGCGTTGGCGCCGGGAAGCATCGTGATGTTGATGACAGCCGCATTGCCGCCGTTGATGCCGCTCTCTGTCGAATATGACGAGGCCTCGAGCGACACACGGGCCACATCTTTCATTCTTATAAGCGAACCGTCATTGTTGGCACGGATGACGATGTCCTCAAACTCGCTGACCGACGACAGACGTCCGCGGGCGACGATGGGCACCGTGAGATCGACGTCGTCGATAGGCGCCTGGCCGAGAACGCCGGCAGCAGACTCGCGGTTCTGATCCTTGAGGGCGTTCTGGAGGTCTTTGACTGTCAGACCGAGGTCGGCCAGCTTGGCCGGGTCGACCCATAGCTGCATGGCGTAATAGCGGCTGCCGACATTCGAGACGCTGCCGACGCCCGGGACACGTCTGATAAGGTCGACGACATTGAGGGTAGCATAGTTGCTCAGATATATCTCGTCATACTTGGGATCGTCAGACAGGACTGTAATCGTCATCAGACGGTTGGCGGTCTCTTTCTCGACCGTGATGCCGTTCTGGACGACTTCGGCGGGAAGGCGGCTTTCGGCCTTCTTGACGCGGTTCTGGATGTCGACGGCGGCGAGTTCGGGGTCGGTGTCGATATCAAATGTGACAAGCGCCGTGAAACCGCCGGCATTGGAGCTGGTAGAGCTCATGTAGATCATGCCGGGGGTGCCGTTGAGCTCCTGCTCGATCGGCGTCGCCACGGCCTGTGTCACTGTCAGGGCGTCGGCACCCGGATAGGAGGCGGCGACGCGCACGACCGGCGGCACGATGCGCGGATACTGGTCGATGGGCAGCAGCGCCAGACCTATCGCACCGACAATGACGATGACAATAGATATTACTATTGAAAAGACCGGATGGTCAAGAAAAAAATTTCGCTTCATCGTTCTGTGGCAGTTGAGTCGTTAGCCTCTTTTCTTTCTATCATCGCGAGCGGCTCGGGGTCGACCTTCATGCCGTGCTTTAGTTTATGGTAACCCTCGACGACGATGTTCTCGCCGCCGGCAAGGCCGCGCTCGACGATGATATTGTTGCCGGTCTCGGGGCCTGTCTCGACAAAGCGTTTCTCGACAATGCTGTCGGGCTTGACGACAAAAATATATGCGCCGCCCTTCTCTATCACAAGAGCCTTGGAGGGAACCGTGACGGCGTCGTGACGGACGTCGAGAAGCACCTTGACTTTTGTAAACTCGCCGGGAAGCAGCACCCGGTCGGGATTCGGCATCTCGGCACGCACCGAGAATGTTCCTGTCTTGGGGTCGACCTGCGGGTCGGCGAAATCGACCGGACCGCGGTAGGGATACTCGGTGCCGTCGGCGAGGGTGACCGTGACATAGGGCTGCCACTGGCGCGACGAGTCCTGTTGGCCGATGTTCACGTTGCGGGACTTACTCTTGAGATAGTCGAGCGCCGTCATCGAGAAATCGACCTTGACGGTATCGCTCTTGACGACTGTAGCGAGCAGAGAGTTGCCCGACGGACCGACCAGTGTGCCTATGTCGGCGCTGCGCTCAGAGATATAGCCCGAAATAGGCGACTGCACGGCCGTGTAGCTGAGTGTCAGTTCGGCTTGGGTCAAATCAGCCTCGCTGACGATGACCTCGGCTGTAGCGCTCTCGTAGGCCGCCACGGCGTTGTCGAGATCGAGCTGCGAGGCGGCATTCTGGGCGTAGAGCGGACGGATGCGGTTGAGGTCGCGCTCGGCTTTCTGAGCCACGGCACGGGCTTTGTTGAGCTGGGCCTTGGCCTTCTGGACTCTCGCACGGTATAGCGTGGGGTCAATGATAAAAAGCGTCTGCCCTTTCTTTATATATGTGCCTTCGGCAAAAAGCATGGACTCGAGATAGCCCTCGACACGGGCACGCACCTCGACAAACTGCTGGGCGCGGATGCGACCGACATATTCGCCGTAGATATTTACCTCGCTCGTGGTAACGGGCTCGACACCCACAACAGGAAGTACTTCGCTGTGAGGTCTAGGCTTGATCATGAAATATAATCCTATGCCGATCGCTATCGCGACTATGGCGACGGCTACCCAGAACACCGGTCTCTTTATCAAATTTGGCACACTGACATATTTTTTCATTGCACTTTAACTATATAATCTGACTGATGAATATTGTTACACTAAATAGAACCGTTAGTAATATAAAAAAGTTTGAACCGTTTATTTTTGGTGCAAAAATACTATATCGTACGTTTGGCAAGTAAGGTCAAAGCCCGATTTAACGAATATTAAACAATTATCTGACACTTTATCACAAAAAACCGATAACTTTGCGTCAGAAATTGTTTATAAAACTTGAACGGGGACTCAGCCGCCTGGCGGCCGGGTTTCTTTATTTTTTATTTTTAAATCAACCAAACTGCCAAGAAAAAAACATCACTATTATGGGAATCACCTACATGACCAAAGAAGGTTATAAGAAGAAAATGGAAGAAATCGCTTATCTCGAAAACGTTAAGCGACCCGAAATATCACGTGCGATAGCCGAGGCCCGCGACAAAGGCGACCTCTCGGAAAACGCCGAATATGATGCTGCAAAAGAGGCTCAGGGTATGCTCGAAATGAAGATTTCACAACTCAAGGATCTGGTGGCCCAGGCCCGCATCATTGACGAAAGCAAGCTCAACAACGACGAGGTGCAGATACTCAACCGCGTCAAAATCAAAAACGTCGCCAACGGCATGGTGATGGAGTATACCATCGTGGCCGACTCCGAGGCCGACCTCAAAGCCAAGAAAATCGCATCGTCGACCCCCATCGCACAGGGTCTTCTCGGCCACAAGCTCGGCGAGATTGTCGAGATAAAAGTGCCGTCGGGTCTTATGAAATTTGAAATCGTCGAAATCTCATTCTGACAATGGCAACAATATTCTCACGCATAGCCGCCGGCGAGATACCGTCATATAAAATCGCCGAAGACGACCGTCACTTCGCCTTTCTCGACATCAATCCCGTAGCTCCGGGTCACACTCTCGTCATCCCCAAACAGGAGACCGACTATATCTTCGATCTGAATGACGACGACTATGCGTCGCTGCAGCTCTTCGCAAAACGCGTGGCCGAGGCGATGCGCCGCGCTATGCCCTGCAAGCGCATCGGTGTCGCCGTCATGGGCCTCGAGGTGCCTCACACCCATATCCACCTCATCCCCATCAACGCCGAGAGCGACATGAACTTCTTCAAGGAGAAACTGTCGCTGCCGGCCGACGAGATGGCATCGATTGCCTCACGAATAGCCGACGAATTCCAAAAGCAATAACCTCTACCCCTATGAATAAAAAACTGATATCAATAGCCCTCACATCGCTGGCCCTCATCGCCGGTGCCTGTTCGGGCGAAAAGGGCTGGACTGTCGACGGCGTCGTCGAAGGCGGCGAAGGTCTCAGACTCGCGCTCGAAGGCTTCAACAACAGCCGCTGGTATGTCATCGACTCGATAAGCGTCGCCTCGAACGAGACATTCGCCTACCACTCGGCCAAACCGGCACCCTACCCCGAGATTCTGCGCCTGACCCTCGACGGCAACAGCATCTACTTTCCCGTCGACTCTGTCTCGACTGTAACCATCAATACCAGAGCCGATAATTTTGCCGGCGCATACAGGCTGCAAGGCGACGGCGAGACTGCCGGATTCATGCGGGTAGATTCGCTCATAGCCGCCTCACCGCGCGGCGAGGCCCGCGCCGACTCGCTGCTCAAGCGTCAGCTCTCGCAGATGGTCGTCGACCCCAATGCCGGGCTGATGACAGCCTACTACATCGTCAACAAGCGCATCGACGGCAAGCCCCTCTTCGCAATCGAGAACAACCGTGACCTCGCTGTCATCGGCGCCCTCGCCCAGCGTTTCAGCACCGAACGTCCCGACGACCCTCGCGCCAAGATTCTCGCCGACATGTTTATCGCAGCCAAATCGGCAAGACTGCCCCGCGTAGAATCGACTGTAGATGTCGTCGAGACCAATCTCCCCGCCGAAATCAGCGGCTATGACGCCAAGGGCACCAGACACAGCCTCAGCGAGACCGTCGGCAAAGGCAAAGTCACGCTGCTGAGCTTCACGACCTACTCGGCCGAGATGTCACCGGCCTATAACGTCATCCTCGCCGGCCTTTACGATAAATATAAAGACTCGGGTATCGAGATTTTCCAGATTACCTATGACCCCGACGAAGTGGCATGGAAGCAGACCGCAGTCAACCTGCCGTGGATTTCAATCTGGAACTCGCCCAACGATGGCGTCGAATCGCTGATGAAATATAACGTCGGCGGATTCCCCGTCACCTATATCATCGACCGCGCCGGCGACATCCGTCAGCGTGTCGACAATCCCGAGGAGCTCGCCAGGGCCGTGGCAAAATATATTTAATCGAGCAATCAGATAGTATAAACCCGATAATACAAACCCGTTTAACAGGTATGATTACCCAAGAACAATTAAAAGAGACTTTTGAGCGCAAGCTGGCGCTGAGGAGGTATCTTTGACATCGACAGCAAATTAATCGAAGTCGAAGAAGAAGAACTGCGCACCCACGTGCCCGACTTCTGGGAGCATCCCAAAGAGGCTCAGGCGCAGATGAAAAAAATCAAAGACATACAGCAGTGGATTGACGGCTACAAAGCGGTCGAGAGCGCTGTCGACGAACTCAGCGTGGCCTGGGATTTCCTTAAGGAAGGTCTCGTCGAAGAGGCCGAACTCGACGCACTCTATGCCGACGCCATCTCCAAGATTGAAGACCTCGAACTGCGCAACATGCTGCGCCGCGAGGAAGACAAGCTCGGCGTCGTGCTCAAGATCAACTCGGGCGCCGGCGGTACCGAGAGCCAGGACTGGGCCTCGATGCTGATGCGCATGTATCTGCGCTGGTGCGAGAAACAGGGCTACAAGACCTCAATCGCCAACCTGCTCGAAGGCGACGAGGCCGGCATCAAGTCATGCACGATCAACGTCGAAGGCGACTTTGCCTACGGCTATCTCAAGAGCGAGAACGGCGTCCACCGCCTGGTGCGCGTGTCGCCCTACAACGCCCAGGGCAAACGCATGACCTCGTTCGCATCGGTCTTCGTGACACCGCTCGTCGACGACACCATCGAAGTCAAAGTCGACCCGGCCCTGCTTTCGTGGGATACATTCCGAAGCGGCGGTGCCGGCGGACAGAACGTCAACAAGGTCGAGTCGGGCGTACGTCTGCGCTATCAGTTTACCGACCCCTACACGGGCGAGAAAGAGGAAATCCTCATCGAGAACACCGAGACGCGCGACCAGCCCAAGAACAAAGAGAACGCCATGCGACAGCTGCGCTCGATACTCTACGACAAGGAGCTGCAGCACCGCCTTCAGGAACAGGCCAAAATCGAGGCCGGCAAGATGAAAATCGAATGGGGCTCGCAGATACGCAGCTACGTCTTCGACGACCGCCGCGTCAAAGACCACCGCACCGGCTACCAGACCGCCGACGTCAACGGCGTCATGGACGGCAACCTCGACGGCTTCATCAAAGCCTACCTGATGGAATTCGCCGCCACCGACACCTCAAACGACTGAAACATAGTCCAATCAGGATTTAACAGAACCTCGCTGGCCTAAACAGACAGCGAGGTTTTTTATGGCCAATTTTCAAAAAGGACTCCTTTCTCGGTCGATTTATTCCGGCAAGAATACTATCCTTATCGAGATTTATCTATACCTTTGCGATATGACCTTAACGACCGAAAACGATATGGATGATTTGGCTAAGTTCAAGCAGATTCTTTCGGGATTTAATGCGCTGCCGAAAATTAATACCAATCCGACATTTATGGATTTATGCCAGCTTGGGGGCGACCGCTTTGAAGAACGATGCAGCCAGATTTTGAGGTTTTATCTCGACCCAAAGGCTCAGCATAATCTCAAGACGCTCTTACTCACATCACTTCTTGAGGCGATGCAAATGTCTGACGTCCGGTTTTCGCCGTCATGCACCAAAGTGCTGACGGAAGAGATGACCGACGACGGGAAGTATATCGACATCACGGTTGTGTCTGATTCAATGGTCATTGCCATAGAGAACAAGATTGGGGCAAGCGTTTACAATCCGCTCGACAGCTATGTCAAATATATCAAGAAGAATTACTCCGACAGAGAGACAAAGCTTTTTGTCGTGCTCTCGGTAAAGCGCATCACCGACAGTGCCGAATTGCGAAAAATGCACGAAAATTCTTATGTCTACGTCAATTACTCGACCTTCTTCGCCTGCATCAAGCGCAACTTCGGAGCATACGCGTTAGACGCTGACCAGGCTTATCTCACCTTTCTTCTTGACTTTATCCGAACCATTGAAAACCGATATTTCAACAGGAATATGGAACTCAAAAAATTCTTTTACGACAACCGCAGCGACATCAACCGTCTTATCTGGCATTACGAGAATTTCAAAAACGAGATTCATCAGCTGCGCAAGGAGCAGATAAGCACTTATAAGTCACTCATCTGTTCTGCCACAGATGCCGACTGGTGGGTTTATCAGGGATGGGACTTAGGCATATCGTTCAACGATAAGAAGCACCGCATCGGCATCGAGAGTTCATTCAAAGACGGCAGTCTTGATAATCCGTTGGGGCAGTTCCATATCTACATAACGGTCTGGCGAAAGTCCCATTTCTTCACATACGAACAGGATTTGAAAGCGACCTACCCCGGCTGTTACATCGACTATGACGCCTGCGACGGGACTCGCGTCTTCCTTCATGTCGCAACCCTCCCGCCCGACAACACGGACAACATCATCACCGCCCTGACTGACACATACAACACGCTGAAGAGCATAGCGGACAAGTATAAATAAAATTATTACATCTGAATTATGTCAAATTCTCAATGGAATAAAATCATTAATTGGCTCAAAAGAAATTTTACGCTTAATTTCTTAGTCGCAATTATTACAATAGTATCTGCATGGTTTGGATATGATCAATATCGTAGAAATAACGGGGGCAAAGTTATTCCTGTCATTTTCTCTAACTACGCTTTAGACAACGACATTAAACATTTTACCCTGGTTACGACCGGTGATTCCATTGTAATTTCGCATCCTCAAATTGCGCCATTTTATTTAAATTGTTCTGACTATCCTATTGAGAATATTAACGTTAACTACATGGTAAAATGTCCTATTAACCTTAATGTTGCACCTGTTTTAGACCTTAATGATGGTTTCTCGATTAGGACTCAGACGTTTAATTCCTACAATGCCTTTGAATGGAGTTTTGACTATAATAAATCTGTACTTTACCCAAATGAAACCACACCACATCCATTCAAAGCTATAAAGATATACCCTAACGAGTTAAAGGATTCTTTATTTAATTATTTCGACATTGAATCTTACATCGTCTTCAATGGCAAGAAAACAGATGTATTCACTTCTCGCGTACACATAACAAAGTATCCCGGACAATTCACTTCATCGATAAATCTTGATAGCATTAAACCCGAGGAATTTACTGGATGGATATCGGGAGTAGCAAGTGATTTAAGGAACAGAATCAGTTCGCAAACAGATATAATATTTGCTTTCCACACATATAGTGATTCTACTAATTCAAAAGGAGCATTTACTCATTTAAAAAATATTGCTCCCTCAGATTTAGATTCTTTGCTTAACACTCCAATATCGCCAATATTTCTTAGACATCACCTATATGCGTTTAACGAAGATATAGTTACTCCTAATGGATTTAAATGGTTTGATATAGCAATCGTAGGATTTCTATTATTGGCTTCAATTTTTTTCGGATTTTCCGCTTTAAAAAACAGAGATTATAGACCGAGGGCAATCGTATTATTCTCTATATCAATGTTATTATTGGCTTTATCCTATTCTCTTTCACAGTCAATCATTATACATTATAATATTAATTTGCCCTATTTGAACTATTCTTTCTATACCTTAG
>ERZ836877.5698-NODE-5698-length-11714-cov-13.063299_pt1 | contig 11714 bp, 3 predicted proteins | sample MGYA00519469_ERZ836877 | MGnify/ENA primary metagenome ERZ836877 (study PRJEB31850, sample SAMEA3708809) | human gut metagenome | biome: human gut; feature: human-associated habitat; material: faeces | place: China | collected 2014 ... | reverse complement strand
GTGGAGCAGGAGGGGGCACTCACACCGCCCTACCTTGGGAAGGTGTATTTCAGGTTGCGGTTAAGGGGCAAGGGCTGATCTATCCCTAAGTTTTCGGAACGGTCAGGAACGCTCTCTACAGTACAATTTATAATGGGCAATTCTCAACCTCCAATTTTCCCTTCAAGTTTCCTCCAATCTCTGCCAAATCTCTCAACAACAAGCCAAACCGAAATGGCAAAAAATGCGCGATTACAATACCGGATGATTGGATTAAGAGATTGCAAAGAACATTATCGGGGTAAATGTTTAATCATTTGATAAAAACAGGAATAAACCATTCAAAAATGTTAATAAATACCGCCAAAGAGTCACCGCACCGCAACGCAAATAATGTGCGAAAAACAGGTTTCAGTTGATTCAAGGACAAAAATTTACCTAGAAACCGCTCTAATTAACTATGCAAATTCTGGCAACTGTGATATAATGTATATACCTGAATGTGTCGGAAAGGCTATCATTTGCGGGATCAAGGCATGCAGCCGGTACAACGTTTTGTCAGCCGCTGTGCCGGGGCCAAAAGCCCCAAAAGCAGGCCGCAGCCCGGCAGGGGATCGCCAGACCGAGGGGGCATAACCAGGCGTTTTGCAATCAACACCTGCAAAGTGCCGCACATCTGCCGTACCACTTTTCACACAAAAGGGGAAAGTAGTAACACTTAAGGGAGGATAAAACTATGAAGAAAAACCTTCAGCGTTTTGGTGCATCCGTGCTGGCAGCAGCCATGGTTGCCCAAAGCGTGGCGCTTCCCGCAGCAGCCGAAACTACCAAGATTGATTCTTCGGTAGCGCAGTCTGTTGCAGCTAGCGCAGCAAGCGCGGCCAGCGCTGTGCAGTCCCTGCCCAAGTTCACCAGCACCGCAGACCTGATCAAGCAGACAGCCCAAACGCTGGCTGCCCAGGGCGAAGTGCATGAACTGGAGCAGGACGATGCCAAGCTGGAAGCGACTGCACAGAGCAAGGCGGGCATGAGCCTTGCAGCGTTGGAAAATGCATTGGCCGATGCCATGTATGCCAACGCCGCAGCCGGCAAGATCAACACCGAAGCCTATGGCCTGAACAAGGACGAGATGGCATCGGTGATGGCTGCCACCATCAAAACGTATCATCTGTCCAGCGCCGTTACCGACCTGGGCTATGAGACGAACGCCGCAGGCGTTGTGACCGCCGTTACCTTTACCGGCAGCTCCGGCATGACCTCTGCGATGGAGTCCATGACCAACAGCGATGATGAAGTGATTGCGCAGCAGGCTGACAGCTACGCACAGGCTTACGTTGCTGAAAACTCCGATACCTTTGCGGCCAGCGCCGCTGCGGACGGCCATACCTATGGCGAGCCGAAATGGTACTGGAATGACACCAACCCGGAGGATGGCCACACCCATACCTGGAAGGAAACCCCCGATGGTTACTGGACCAAGACCGATGACGGCTGGGCTTACACCGCTGTGTATACCTGTGAAAAGGGCGATGCCTACCAGAAGGTAGAAGGCACCGTAACCAAGGATACCACCGAGGCAAAGCCCGGCGTTGCCGGCAAGACCGTTTACTCTGCCAGCGTGCCCGCTGACAAGAGCCCGGTTAAGAAGGAATACAAGGAACCCACCACCCGCACCGACGACATTGCCGCCCTGCCCTGCCAGAACCATGCCGTGCCCAAGGATGCAGATGGCAACTTTGTTGCTACCTTCAACTGGGAAATGAAGAAGGTCGAGGGCAAGCTGGAAGCTGACTACAGCAACGCCCAGCTGTTCTATGACAGCGAAACCGGCAAAATTTCTGCCAGTGCTCCCGTTACCATTGACTGGGAATGCACCAGCGTCACCTTCAAGTGCGCTGTCTGCGGCGAAGAAATCAAAACCCAGCCGGTAATGACCATGCCGGTCAGCGTTGTGGTAGACCAGAATAACAATTCCGTCTACATCAATGTGGGCGGCACCCCGACCCTGGATACCACCTCCGGCGGCACCGGCGTTACCCTGGTGTCCGCAATGGATGGCGGCAACTGGTACGATATGCAGAACAACCCGGTTGACGCAAGCAAGGTGAACTTCACCTATCAGAGCGGCGACAACAAGGGCAAGAACAGCCTGCTGCTGTACGACAGCCAGAAGACTGCCGTGTATGTGGACGACCAGGGCAACCAGGTCACCAATACTTACGATGTCTCGACTGCGCAGATGAACTACTACTACTTCCAGCTGTCGCAGTTCAACCAGGACGAAGCAGAGTACTTCGGCGTGGTTGCCCCGTTCTGGACCTCCAAGGGCGTTCAGAAGCAGGGCGAGGATGGCAGCATCACCGGCACCATGGGCGCAATCAAGATATTGTGCAGCATTGATCCGAACGATGATGTCCCGCCGACCACCATGGCATTCATGCTGAACATGCTGCCGCAGGCGTTCATGTCTTACGTCATGAACTATGGCGAAGCTCTGAAAGCCATCCGTGATGCAGGCTTGGCACAGGTTGCCAAGCTGGGTGACGCTGACTATGTCACCAAGCTGCTGATCCTGCACGACTGGATCTCCCAGGTTGCAGAATTCGATATGGGCTCCATGGGCGATATCACCGGCGGCGGCAACAACGACCCCATCCAGACGACTGCTTTCGGTGCCCTGCTGGGCGGCGAGATCGGCGCTAAGGGCGTTGAGTATGGCTGCATCTGCCTGGGCTATGCAGCTGCATTTAACTACATGGTCCAGAATTTGCCTGACAACAAGAGCATCTATAAGAATGATGACGGCAGCTGGAAGACCCCCGATGAAGTAGGCGATAACGCTGTTGTTGACTTTGCCCAGATCCTGTATTACTGCGATACTTCTGATACCAGTGTTGCCGGTAATGCGTTCGGCGGCGGCATGTTCAACAACGTCCACTACTTTAACGCAGTCAAGGTCAACAAGCTGCAGGGCGACAGCAACTCTGCTACGATGACCACCGGCGAACCCAACAAGAACTGGTACTATGTTGACGTCTGCTATGACGACGTGAACACCGAGTGCATGGCCCAGACCCGCGTTGAGAACGCAGGCGACCTGCGCCATGTCAACTTCCTGGTTTCTCCCTCCGGTCTGGAAGGCCGTTACAGCAAGTACTATGATTACATTGACTCGCTGTACGATGGCTACACCTACACCAAGAACAAGAATCCCGATGTGGATAAAGACGGCAATGTTGTGCTGAACAACGGCAAGCCGCATTACTCTTACACCAAGGCGGAGAACAAGAACGAGACCCGTTACACCGATACCTGCTACGAGGATACCTGGTTCACCTCTATCTGCAGCCCCATCTACTTCGACAATAATTACTTCTATTACGTTGATACCACGACCAACCAGAACCTGTATAACAACATGCGCCGCCAGCAGGCCGAGAACGGCAACAACGGCAGCTCTGGTTCCGGCAGCTCTGGTAACAACTCCCAGATGCAGCAGTTCATGAAGAAGATGCAGAACCAGGGCCCCGATACGCTGGAAGCACGTCCGCGTAATGCGAACTACTATATCCGCAAAGAGGATTCCAGCAGCAGCAGACCCGGCGGCTTCAGCATGAGCAGCTTTACCAAGACGGATGACCCGTTTGATATCATCCTGATGTACTACAACGATCTGAAGGAAACCAGCAGCAACTTCAATGATGACGACAGCAATGCCAAGGTTCTGGCCGAAGCTGGCACCATCTATAAGATCGATACCAGTGCAAAAGATAAGCATACCAAGGTTGAAAACAACCTGAACACCGAGTGCCTGGCAGACGCTGCTGCAAAGCGGATCTACCCCGCACTGGTACACTCTACTGCACTGTATGATGGCAAGCTGTACTTCAACGTCAACAACGCCATCTACCGTATGGACCCGACCACCGGCGCAGTGGAAGAAGTGAAGGAATACAACACCGTCTATGGCGGCATTAAGCTGACCAAGGATAAGGACGGCAACATGGTTCCCGATACCCACTTTCCCGGCATGAGCATGGTTATCATGGATAGCGCCCAGGATACCAGCAGTGTGAAGTATCTGGGCACCTTCAAGAACCATCCTCTGGCTGGCCTGACCCTGCGTGACAGCTACAGCTTTGCTACCACCACCCAGCAGGGCCAGACTGTGATCACCGGCATCAACACCACCAAGGATCAGCTGGTCGTTTCTGTCGGCACCAACCTGTCCAACACCTATAAGAGCCTGGACGAGCTGGATTCCGATGGCAAGCCGGTTGTTAAGACCGATGCCTCCGGCACTTCTTATGCAAACCGTAAGAGCTACAAGACCGAGTCCTGGAACTACAACCCGAGTTACAACCAGAACATGGGCAGCTCTGACGAGAAGAACAAGAACGAAGAGTTCATGTGGTGCGCTAACCTGGTTGAAACCATGCCGATGTCCGACATGGTCAGCGACCTGAGCAGCGGCGCAACCACCAATGTTTCCGTTGAAGCATGGTGCGATACCCCCGCTTACACCCAGGACCGCACCACCAAGTACGGCCTGACCAAGGGTGAAAAGAAGTACGCTGACGGCGCACTGCCCAAGGGCCATACCTGGGCTCTGGACGAGCTGGAAACCAAGTCCGTTGGCAACAATGTGTACCTGTGCTCTGATTGCCATACCGCAACCGAAAGCACCCCCCACACCGTTACCTGGAATGAAGTTGAAGGTGTTAAGCTGACCCTGGGCACCATCAACAACACCTACATCAAGGACGATACCGTTACCCTGACCGTAGAAAAGGAAGGCACCGATATCGTTACCGTTACCGCAAAGAACGGCGATACCGATGTTGCTCTGACTGAAGTTCAGGAAGCAGCGCAGGACGAAGCCGCAGCCCAGGCTACCACCGAAAAGGCTAAGACGGTTTACACCTTCACCATGCCGGACGGCGATGTGGCCATCAGCGTTACCAAAGACGCCAAGACCTATGCGGTCAATGTTGCTCCCCTGACCAATGGTGAGATCACTGCTTCCGCTAAAGAAGCAGCTGAGAAGGAAACCGTAACCCTGACTGCTAAGCCCGCAACCGGCTATGCCCTGAAGGCTGGCAGCCTGAAGGTTACCTACAAAGACGCTGACAACACCGATAAGACCGTTGAAGTGAAAGCTGGTACCGAAGCCAACACCTACACCTTTGCAATGCCTGCTTACCCTGTCAACGTCAGCGCAGAGTTTGTTAAGGAATACAAGGTTACCGCAGCTCCTGCTGAGAACGGCACTGTTACCGTAGACCCGGCCGCAGCTGTTGAGGGCACCGATGTTACCGTTACCGTTACGGCAGCTGATAACTACAAGCTGACCGCTGACAGCCTGACCTACAGCTATCAGATCGGCGAAGATAAAAAGACCGAAAAGCTGACCCTGACCGATGGCAAGGCTACCTTCAAGATGCCTGCTGCTGATGTTATCGTTAGCGCTGAGTTTGAGGCCGTTAAGGTTGAAACCTACAGCGTTACGACCAACAGCACCGAATACGGCAAGGTGACGGCTGACAAGACCACTGGCGTGAAAGCTGGCGAAACTGTTACTCTGACTGTTGAGCCGGTGGATAACGATTCTATGCTGACCAAGCTGGCTGAAAACGGTCTGGCGATTAAAGACAGCAAGGATACTGTTATTTCGTATAAGGCCGGCGAGAAAGCCAACACCTACACTTTTGAAATGCCTGCTGACAATGTAACTGTCACCCCACAGTTTACGATCGTTGAGTATGGCATTACCACTAATGCGGAACCGACCGAAGGTGGTACGATTAAGGTTACCGTTAAGGGCTCTACTGAAAGCATTGTTCGTGCCGCAGAGGGGACTACGATTGTTGCTACCTTTACCGCTGCCGATGGCTATCAGCTGAGCGAAGCTCGCTGCATGCAGGGAGCCACTGGCGGCTCGATTACTCTTGATGAGAATCGCGCATACGAGGTCATCATGCCGGCCAACCGTGTGGATTTTGAAGCGACCTTCGAGAAGAAGGAGACCACTGAACCCACCAACCCCAGCGAGGGCGATAACACCAACAAAGGCGGCGAAGAAACTCAGGCTCTCGAAGCCGAGGAGCGCACCGCTCATGGTGCCGCTGAAAAGACTACCGTTACCGCAATGGCTGTCTTTACCTGCACCGATAAGAACTGCGCAAGCGCACAGTTCGTGGATGCAACTGTAAAGCAGACCAGCGGAGTTACCACCGCTGCTGTCACCTTCAACGGCAAGGACTACACCGCCAAGTACGGCGAGAAGAACGGCTGGGTTGAAGAAAACGGCAAGAAGTACTGGTACGAAAACGGCGTGAAGCAGGGTACTGAGGGCCGCGGCAAAGAGATCTATGATCCCAATTCCGACGCCTGGTACTGGCTGGATGCTGTCCAGGGCGGCGCAATGACCGTCAACAAGGACGTTTACCAGGAATCCGCCGCCGGCCAGTGGGCTGATAAGCCCGATGGCACCGGCAAGTGGGTCCGTTACGATGAGAACGGCCACATGGTCAAGGGCTGGCAGACGACCGATAAGGGCACCTACTACTTTGACCTGATCACCGGCGCTATGGCTAAGGGCGCAGGCGATATTGACGGTGTACCTTGCGCATTTGACGAGTACACCGGTATCGCTCTGGACGGCCAGTGGCTGACCATCAAAGGCGCTGACTTCTGGTACGAAAAGGGCGTTCGCCAGGGCCTGGATGGCCGCGGCAAGGAAATCTATGACCCGGCTTCCGACGCTTGGTACTGGCTGGACGCCGTTGACCAGGGCAAGAAAGCCACCAGCAAGGATGTCTATCAGGAATCCAAAGCTGGCCAGTGGGCTGACCGCGCCGATGGCACCGGCAAGTGGGTCCGTTACGATGCACAGGGCCACATGATCAAGGGCTGGAGCGCGGACAAGCGTTACTATTTCGACCCGATCTATGGCACCATGGCTAAGGGCGATGCAGTCATCGACGGCCGTACTTATCATTTCGATAAGAACACCGGCATTCGGCAGTAATCCCACAGCCGGAACAATGAGCTGTAACCCAGCCCATTAACCCCTAAATAGAAATGCCGCAGCAGATGTAACAGTCTGCTGCGGCATTTTTGTATTTGTGGGCATAGGTTCGGTGAAATATTTGCCAGGCCAGTAGGGCGGGGGACCCCATGATTGTGGTGGCTCCCCTGGAGGGGAGCTGGACGCGAAGCGGCCTGAGGGGTGGTTCCTTGCCGCAAACCTAAAGCAATCGAATCCAACGCCTTGGAACAGTCACTGCGCCCGCAGGCACCTTGCCCTGCCACAAATCCCATCACGACCAATCGGACAAGGCCTCGGAACGGTCAAGACCGTTCCCTACAGAACAAATTATAATGGGGAGCACACCCTTAAACAATCAGTAGGGCGGGGGACCCCACCCTGCCGAAAGCTAGAAATAGTACACGATTAAAAAATCGCAATTTACCTTACCCGCATAATAAAGGCAACACACAAAAACATGGCGAACACATCAGGCCGGTGCAAGGGCAAAACCTACTAAAAAGCTGCGGCTAAATTTGGCAAATATGGCGCGCGAAGTATAATTTTTGGAGGATATCACAAGCAGAACAAACAAACTTTGTCAGTTCAAACAACAAAAAAGCAACAAACTGGCATGAATGCCAAAGAATGCGGCTGCGAATTGTGAAAGATTTTAATATATTTTCTTCGTTTTCTCCTTACCTGTTATCATTTGAATTTGCAATCGAAATATGGAACTTGTATAATAGAATGAAAGAAAAGTGCAAACTAAATGGGTGAAGAGGATTTGGTGCAATGGATGATAAAAATAGATTCAGTATTCTGCTGGAGCATTTGCTGGAAGTTGCGGAGGTCAAGAACTATACCCTGGCCAAGCGCCTGCAATACGATGTTTCCTATATCAGCAAATGGGTCAGCGGCCGCATGCTGCCTGCCAAAAAGACTGAAAAGCGCGTGATGGAGGGCATCAGTGCCTGCGTGGTGGATGAAGCCACCGATGATGGCCGTAACCTGCTGCTGCGGGAATACAGCGTTAGCATCCCCAGTGACCTGAAAGCCGCCATTTATGATAACCTGATTGCTGAATATGATTATTTGCAAGAGGAGCTGGACAGCGGCGAGGCGCGCATTGGCCCCTATACGGACTTTTGGGCCGAGCTGAACATGCTGCAATACCTGACCAAAATGGCGCACCCTGTGCTGCGCCGCGTCAGCCAGCTGGACATTGTGGCTGTGATGGACCTGATGGAAATGGCGCGCGAATACCGCCTGAAAGTTGCCAACCTGCAAAACGGCCAGCTGGTGGACCAGCGCAGCTATGATAACGTCTATTTCAAGCTGATGATCGATATCAGCCGCGAAAAATGGGACCCCATCTATGATGCCGCGCTCATTATTAACGTGCTGACCAACTTCAGCCATATTCATTTCAAGCTGTTTGGCAGCACCGCGGCTGCCGGGCGCGCGGTGTTTGTGGTCAAGGGCGATTTTGCCATTACCGGCCTGCTGGTCAGCCACAGCCGCTGCGCTGCCGTTACCGCCACCGAGGATCCGCAGAACTGCGAAAGCCTGTATGATAACTTCTCCAAGCTCTGCGTGCGGGATGACCAGCTTTTCCGCGATACCAGCATGCGCCAGCTGATCAGCCAGTACGACTATATGCACACGCTGCTGGCCTCCAATCTGCGGTGGATGTTCGGCCACCTGAATGAGCTTCTGCTGCCGGATGACTTGTTTGAAGAGATCCTGACCGCCCACGAGGCCGAGCTGAAAGATTTTTTGGGTGCTACCCCTGCGGAGCTGCGTGGCGTACACAACCTTGCCAAAGGTGTGGTGGAGGAAACAAACATCCGCATCCTGATTTATGAAGCTGCATTTTCCTCCATGGCGGTTTCCGGCGAGCTGGACTTTTTCAGTTACAAGGTCAACCTTACCCCGGACCAGCGCAGCCGGTGCATCAGCTATGTGCTGCAGCTTTGCAAGCAGCGTGAAAAACTTGAATTCCGCTTGATCAGCGGCCGCATTGTGAACGATTTCCAGTATGTGGCGGACCCCAATATGTTTCTTTCTGGCGCTGCATCGTATCTTCGGCTGGATAACAACTGCCCCATCAACCGGATTGCAATGGTCAACAACAGTGTGATGGAAGACCGCCTGAGTGAATATTTTGATCAGGTCTGGAATTTGGATGACCAGAACGTGACAAAAGAGCGCAACGCCATTGCGGAGCACATCCATCATGTCCTGCAGGGAATCCATCTGATTACCCGCGCCAAAAGTGATGAAATGGAAGAACTGCAAGAGAGCTGGATGAACAAAATCTAAAAATACAACATACATACGCATAAACATAAAGCCCTGGCTGCTGCGGTAGCTGGGGCTTTTGTTGCACCAAGGAAAATAAAATTGCAAGAAAACTCCATGCCAAAGCGTGAAAATCCATGTGAAAAAAGTGAATCATGCGGAATCAATTTCTGGAAATTTGTGCCATGGGATTCTCGTGCTTTCCGTAAACAGGAATGGTATACTATGTTCAGAACCGAAGATAATTATAGCATTATGGTTCGGCGACGCTGTGCAACGATGTGCACAGCAGGGGAAAGTGCCATAAAGGTTTGGCGTGATTTGATTTGGATAATTTAATTCCCTGCAACTATAAGGGAAAGACATTTGGAGGAAATTGCAATGAATGAAAACGCGATGTTGACTGGCAAGCCCAGCATTGACCGCCCCTGGATGAAGTTCTATCCAGATGTTCTGCGCGGTATCCAGGTTCCGGCCTGCACCGTGGAGCAGTACCTCTCCGTGCGCGCTGCAGACCCTAACGTGATTGCCATGCACTACTATGGCGTGGATATCACCTGGGGTACCGTGTTCCGTAAGGTGGACGCTACCGCCCGCGCTCTGCAGGTGCTTGGCATCAAGCAGGGGGACCAGATCCCCGTGTTCCTGCGTTCTGTGCCGGAATTCATTTATCTGCTGCTGGCAGCCGAGCGCATCGGCGCTTCGCTGCTGTGCCGTGACAACACCCTGGAAGAAAACATTGAAGCTGTTCAGAAAGCCAATGCCAAGGTGATTTTTGTTCACGACTTCTTCTCCAAGGCCGAAATCGAAGCCTACCGTGAGCAGACCAACGTGAATACCTATGTTATCGTTCCCGCTCTGGAAAGCGGCGACCGCGCCGCTATGCCGGTTTACCTGCAGCATTCCCTGGATGCTCTGTATCCGGATGTTCCCGCCCGTGGCTCTGATACCATGATGTGGGCTGATTTCTGTAACATGGGCCAGCGTTTTCGCGGCTTTGTGCCCGCTCCTGTCAACATTGACCGCCCGCTGCTGCGCGCCTACACCAGCGGTTCCACCGGCCCTTCCAAGCAGGTCATCCATTCTGCACACAGCATCATCGGCGTGCTGACCCAGATGAACTTTTATGGCTCTTCGGATAAATTCCGCCCCACTTGGCTGCTGACCATCCTGCCCCCGGCTCTGATCGCTGTTGTGGTTTCCATGATGCTGCTGCCCCTGGCCGGCGGTATGCTGCTCATTCTGGATCCGTTTGTGGATGTGTACGATGTTGACCTGGAAATGATGCGCTACCGCCCCAACAACTGGCCCCTGATCCCCATGTTTGTGGAGGTTATCCGCCGCAGCAAGCGTCTTCCGGCTGACTATGATATGTCCCACATGCTGGCCATCGGCGCCGGCTGCGAGGCATTCAACAACAAGCAGCTGCGCAATGTTGAGGAGTTCCTCAAGCAGCATAACTGCAACCTGCGCTTTACTGCCGGCTACGGCAGCAGCGAGGCCGGCTCCAACGCCACTCTGCCCATGGCTCCGTTCCCGGTGCGTGACGGCAACGTTGGTGTGCCGATGATCCACAGCGTCATCAGCATCTTCAAGCCCGGCACCCAGGAAGAGCTGACCTACAATACCCCCGGTGAGATCTGCATCACGGGCCCCGGCGTGATGCTGGGCTATGACCGCCCCGAAGCAACCGCCAAGGCACTGCAGGTCCACGCAGACGGCAAGACCTGGCTGCACACCGGCGATATTGGCTATATGTCCGAGGACGGTGTGCTCTACACGATGACCCGCGGCGCATCCCCGCGCTTTGGCGGCGGCGACCTGATGGTGCAGCCGCTGGAGAACATCGTGGCCGATGCCGACATCAAGGGCATCAAGGACGAGTTCTTTGTTATCGTGCCGGATGATGAGCACGAGGGCTGCTTCCTGCCGTACCTGTACGTCCAGCTCAAAGATGGCTACACCTTGGACGATGTGCGCGATAAGATCAATGCCTGCCTGCCGGAACGTTACATGCGTCCGGTGGAGATTTTCACCGTACCGGAACGCCCGTTCTTCCACTTCAAGACCAACCGTATTGGCCTGAGCAAAGAAATCATCGCCAAGCGCAACCAGCAGAAAGAGAAAGCCAAGCGCAACAGCTTTGCCGATGGCTGCATTGCCTGATGACTTTGGCGTGATAAAATCATGATAATGTAACGGCATGTGCCCACCTTATGATAGAGATAAGGGGGCACATGCCTTTTGTTTTGGGGTGGGGGAGCGGATGAAGATGAACGGTACGCGCGGTTGGGGGATAGGGGAGAAGGGCAATCGGATTCCGGTGCGGGGGAGATACTTGTGAAGTTGTAAAGGCAATACCGCATAATTCTAAGTGCCGATACGGCGAGCGAGGTGCGGC
>ERZ836877.5689-NODE-5689-length-11727-cov-3.117718_pt1 | contig 11727 bp, 7 predicted proteins | sample MGYA00519469_ERZ836877 | MGnify/ENA primary metagenome ERZ836877 (study PRJEB31850, sample SAMEA3708809) | human gut metagenome | biome: human gut; feature: human-associated habitat; material: faeces | place: China | collected 2014 ... | reverse complement strand
TCCGGCAGGATGGCACGGAGCAGGTGGTCTGGTTTCATGCTACAAAGATAACACTATATTCATGACTCATCTTCAGCCCACCGGAAAAATCCGCTGATCCGAAGTTATGTTATCCTATATTGTTGATACGATTGGCTCTCCAATCGCTATTCTTTGCGATTATGCGTTGCAAAGTTACGCATTTTTTCCGAGGTTGTCAAGCCTCGTTCCCATCGTCGGGGTTGATATGGTGCTTCTTACGGAGCTTATAGAGGAACCTTTCCGATATTCCGAGCAGTTTTGCCGCGCCTTTCCATGTCCCTGCTCTTTGATAGGCTCTGACAATCTTCTCTCTTTCTTCTTTGGGATTATGATGTGTCAAATCTTCAGAGATGTCAGGGTTGGATTTGTCAAAATTGAGATCTTCTTCGCCTATCGTGTCGCCTAAGACATGGAAGGCGGCGAAAAGAATAGTGTCCTTCAACTCGCGGATATTGCCGGGCCACGGATACAACTTTAACGCCTTTATTGCTGATGCGTCCAGTCTCTTTTTCGAGTGTTGTTTCTTCTGGGCATACTTTGTCAGAAGGTAGTCGGCGATGTCGGATATATCCTCTGTCGTTTCTCTCAGCGGTGGCACAACTATACTTGTCTGTCGTAGAATGAAGAAAAGATTATCGCGGAATGTTTCATCGGCAACCATCTTCAATAAAGACGAATTGGCGGTGCAGATGATACGCACGTCGGGGTGTTCCTGCTCCAGAATATGGAGAAATACCGATTGTTTTTCAAAGTTGAGCAACTGTACATTCTTAATCACCAGCGTACCGCCCTTTGCCTCTTGAAAGTAACCCTCGATGCGGTTATACATCTCGCTGCGGTCGGATTCCGGATCGTGTCTGCCGACAAGAGCTGCACCTCCGGCTTCTAAGACAATCATCGGCTTCTGCGTCCGTGAGCTTTGGAGATAGATTTGCCGTGCAATCTGCTCCTTGCCCATGCCGCTTTCGCCGAAGATGATACAGTTGGCATTAGTAGCCGCCACTCTTTCGATAGACTGCTCAATCTCGCGGAACGCTTTGCTACTACGCGGAATAAGCGAGTTGCCGAGTTGAAGCACGATGTTTTCCGGCTTCGCATACTTACAGACTGTTTCCACAAGCTGCTTGTCAATCGCGGCTCGTTGGATTACGTTCACTGCACCGCCATCGCTCATCACTTCAAGCAAATCGGCTCCATTCAGATTGTTTACTATGGCAATAACCGGGAAAGAAAATCCCTCTTCCTTTTGCCAGTTTACTAACTCTTTCGCGGAACCATCAGGCAATTTATGGTCTGCCACGCTAACCGCGCCGGGTGGCAGCTTTGCCACTTCTTCTTTTGCCGCCTCCATGCTCTCTATTTGAATCGGCTCATATCCGGATTTGACAAGCAAACCAGACATGAGCCGACGATTAGATTCGGAGACATCAACAATAAGAATTTTGTTCATATGGAATATTATAGATCTAAAAAAATATTATGATTTTCTCCATCTGACAATACTATATTGATAATGTTTATATTACAATCTCGGCCTTAAAATAGCAGAAACGATGCTATGTAGCATGTGACATTGAAGCTCCATGATTAACCTCAACATACACATATGTATGTGAAAAAAAGCATATTCAACAAGAATAAATAAGGTTTATTCCGACCATTCAAAAATGGGATTATTGATAGTTATTGAGCTTCCAATAACAAAATTCTTGATGCATATGGGACGTGAAGGTCTTTGCCGTTGTTATGCTCGGTGGGCAATGTCAGGCCGTTGCTCATAAGTAGATCACCAGAAAAAAGTTTGCCTTCGACTGCCAACGGGACTACATCAATCGGGTTAAGCTCGGTTATTTTGTAAGATCTATCAGGGGCAAGTCCTGCAAGAACAGTGGGCGGGAGTTTCTGACCAGCGAAGGTTTCTGTTTTATACCAGAACAACACAGCCTTATCGCGATTATTTGAGACGTACATCAGCGAAGCGACACCCTTGTTGTCGTAGGGAGATTGAAGCCGATACAGATTCCCGTGCTGCACTACATCACGGATGCGCTTATAATCTGATATGGCCAGCCGACATTGTTCTTTTTCCGCATCGGTCATGTCTTTCGGCTGGATTTCCATTCCGAGCCGTCCACTCATAGCCACATCAATTCGGAATTTTAACGGAATCACGCGCCCTGTCTGGTGATTGGGCGCCGCGCTGATATGTGATCCCATGGCAAGAGCCGGGAAGAAATGGCTTGTTCCCCACTGGAGATAAATACGTTGCAGAGCGTCGGTATCGTCGCTTACCCAAAATTCATCGAACCAAGGAAGTATACCATAGTTAGCTCTACCACCGCCACTGGCGCACGCCTGTATTGTAACATCAGGATATTTGTTCCGTATACGTTCCATTACATTCTTAAAACCGCGGTGGTAGTTTATGAACAGGTGCGACTGCCGGTCTTTGTCGAGATATTGCGAGCCACGGTTGAGCACCGCTGTGTTGGCATCCCACTTTATATAGTCAATTTCAGGATAATTGGTCATCAGCGTATCGAATACTTCAAAAACAAGATCCTGGACTTTCGGATTTCCGAGGTCCAGCGCTACCTGCGAACCGCCTCTGCCAGGTATTATTTCGCGTTTGTCTGCTTTAATTACATATTCAGGATGTTTTTCAAACAGCTCGCTTTTAAAATTCGTCATTTCAGGCTCAATCCATATGCCGAAATCTATGCCGTTCTGTTTCGCCCTTTCCACTAGACCCTTAATGCCGTGTGGAAGTTTAAGTGTATTGATAGTCCAGTCGCCGAGCGATGTTGTATCGTTGTCACGCGGATATTTGGCACCGAACCATCCATCGTCCATTACAAATAGCTCGCCGCCCATATCGGCGATGTCTCTCATCATATCTGCCATCCCGGTCTCATTGATGTCAAAATAGACACCTTCCCACGAATTCAGCAGGATTTTACGGTCTCTGTCGCCATGGGCGATCTTGTGTTTTTTCGCCCAATTGTGAAACGAACGGCTTGCGCCGCCCTTTCCTTCTGTGGAATAGGTAAGAGCCAGTTCTGGAGTAACGAATGTCTCTCCAGGTGCAAGTATGTATGATGAATTATCCTCATTTATTCCGGCAAAAAAATGATGGAAATCCGATTCATCGGTATCAACTCTAAGTTTGTAATTGCCGCTGTAGCATAACGCTGCGCCAATCACACGACCGTGGTTCTCGGCAGGTTTGCCGTCAAGAGAGAGCATTATTTCGGCATGAGAGCTCTGGGAATTGCGTACCCCGTCGGTATTATAGATTTCAACCACGCCGTGAGTGAGCGGGCGCTCCTCCAGTCTGGCCTCGTTAGCCCACGTTCCATAGAGCGATGAAAGATACACATCGCCATACGGAATGGGTAGATGGGCCGACGCGAACTCTCTGAGGACTACGTTTCTTTTAGCATTGTTGGTTATCTCCGTCCATATCTCGATTATGTCACAATCGGGAAATGTCTTCAGACGGAGGTCTACGTTCAAAGGATAAACCTTATCTCGCATGCGGACAGACGTGATCGCACCGTCGGTCACAACGGTATCTACCGCGAGGTCAAGGGTCATGTTTCCATCAGGCATCGTTGCAGCAAGGGCAGTCTTACAGCTGCCACCGAGACCATAGACCGGATAAAAATCAGTTTGCGATGAAGTCGCTGCAACTGAATTCATATCATCTGTCGTCAGTTTCTTGCCATAATACAGATACTTTAGTGCTTTGCCTCTTTTTGCGTCAAGCAATATGGTTGATGATGGTGTGGATACATTTATAATTTCCGCGTAAGTTTCCGCCGATGTAAGGGCAGCAAAAAATAACGCTATAATGCTTTTCTTTATGAATGTCATGGTTTGTTTAGATGAATCATTAAAGAAATATCTCAAATGGCGACACGCAATGACGATGACTGCCGCCGGGATTTAAATTTCGCTATATCAAAATGATAGTAACGGCAGTTTACTCAAATGCCGTCGCAATTTGATCAGAGCTCGCGATAGAAGGTTCATTGAGGACTGTTCTTTCATGTGGAGCAATACAGAGACTTCCTTATGTGACAAGCCTTTGAAATAATGGAGATAAATTGCCATGCGCTGATTGCCGTTGAGACGCTTAAACGCATCGACAACCTTTTGCCGACGGTGCATCTCTTCATCGCTGAATTGCTCGGAAACAGACATTATAAATAAATCCTCGTCAATTCCGGCGAAAGGCAGATCTTCGAGAGATATGTGGGTTTTAACAGTTTTAAGCTTGTTGAAAATTATATTCCGAAGTGATATCAGCAGCCACGATCTCACATATTTCACGCCTGAGAATAGCGAAGGATGACATATCAGTTTTTCAAACAGATCCTGAATGCAATCCATCACAAAATCGCTGTCGTTACTATATTTGAGACCAAAATTGAGCATCAACTCATAGTGACGCTTATACAGCATCTCTATTGCCGTCAATTCACCATTGGCGGCAAGTTCACAAAGCCGGCTGTCATCAATATATTCCAAGAAGGGGCTTCTAATGCTTGTTCCACTTATGATTGAGAAGAGTTATGAAATAGGCGCCGACCACAGAACGATTACTGAACATTTGGTAATTCGGACGGTCAGTCCAAAACCAGTCGGTCATCGGAACCCGGTCGACAGTCTCGTTCATAAACTTCCACACTGGATGTATTAGTGCCTGAAAATCGTCTGGAGAGTCGGCCATCGTCGCAGTCCATAAAATCCAGTCTGTTTTTGAATAAGTCTCGCGCGAATCGAGCGGCAGTCCGTAACGATTCATTTTGCCGAGATAATATGCGATTTCCTTGTCGTAAACCTTTTTCGGGAAGAGATTCCAGCCAAAAATCCTATCCCACACCAGATTATACTTCTGGCTCCACGTATCGGGGCGGTCGAAAGTCAGACGGTAATGGTCGCCGTCATCGGCCATCTTTTCCCACTCGCGTGCCATGCTTGCAGCTTTCGCCATATATTCCTTTCCAGATCTCTTGTCGCCAAGCATATCTGCGAGATAACCGTAAGATGCGATGCCGAGAATGGCTTTCCCAGAGAGATTGGCGTTATGGGCTACATGTCCGGCAAAATCGTCGGTACAAAGCTGATTTTCCGGATCAAGACCATATTTCTCCAGATATTTTACCCATTTGGTCAAAGTCTTCCAATGCTTGCGTGCAAAATCGGGATTTCCCTCCGTCCGGGCTATCGCTGCCGCCATGATAAGCATGTTGCCGCTCTCCTCGACAGGCATATCACCACCGTAATTCTGGCCGATTGCGCGGGGATAACGGCCGATATCATGGGCGGCGAAATCCTTGTTCCACTTATCCGAAGCGCAGTAATCAAGAATCGGATTCATCAAACCTTTTGCCAACTCGGTATTGTAAAGCAAAAACAGGGGTACTGACGGATAAGAAAGATCGACTGTACCAATCGAACCGTTGCTGTTATTCTCTTTCGACAAGTAAAGCAGTAGCCCCTCCGGAGTTTCGAGCAATTTATGGGCGGCAAAAGACTGACGCCATGCCAGAACACATAGGTCGGCATACTCAGATCCACCGGCGCTCGTTGCGTCGGCTATCAGCTCGTCGTTGAATCTCGAACACTGATCCATTACCGAAGAATACTCTTTTTCGGCTTTCACAAACTGCCCGGCGATAGTTTCATTGCCGGTGCGGTTCCAATATGGACGGATTGGGCGATCCATATAAAGTATTGCTTGCACATCGTCATATCCCGCCATAACGAATCCGCATGCGGCGCTTACATTCCCCAGGTCGCGGTCAAGTGTAAGGCGTTTGTCTGCAATGGAGAAACGGGTATCCTTGTCGTTGGCGGCAAGGTAGAAATATCCCCAGTCGATACGGCGGTCGTCACCCCACTTCTCGAGAACGCGTTGACCGGTCGTACCAGTACGCATAAGGGTTAGACCATCATATTCCATAATGGACTCCTCTGTGGGCTGTCCGACATAATCACAGGCAAAGAGGGGCGATGCCGAAAGCATGAATGACACCTGATGTTTTTCCCCATCGCGCGATTTCACATCATACGATATATAGTTCACCGGACGCCCGGTCAACTCAAGGTCATCAGGCAGGAACGGGGCCGTAAACGTCACTTCAAGGTCAACAGGCCCGCAAACGAAGCTATAGCGGGTCTGAGTTGGGAGGAAGTCTACACCGGTCTGTACTGCTGTTTTCCAGAACTTCCTGTTGACTGGTTCCCTGGCAATCAGAGCGAAGTCTATAACCCCGTAGCCTTCGTTGTTGACAGCCTTCACCGCAATGACATTCTTTCCCGGCTGAAGAGCCTTAGCCGCGTCACCGGTAAGAGGTATCAGACGGTGATCCTCCGGAGAGGTGCCGGAAAACGACCTGACGCCGTTAACATAAACATCTGCAGCATCGTCATATGTGACTTCAAGAAACATATCCTTGCCCGCAATATCGTCCGGTAAATCAACAGTCCTGCGCACCCAGATATAGGGGGTGACCCATTTAGTCCGCGCCCCGGTCTTGCAAAATTCGTTTTTAATCATAACGAATCTGCCATCTTCTCCCTCAGTTGCAAAAGCGCCCTCTCCGATATTCCACGAACTATCGTCAAAATCAACATCGGCCCACCCGGCTAAAGGTGTTGCAGTGGTGAATGACGCATCCCATTTGCCCCATTCCGAGTTTGGCGCGACAGATTCAGCTACATTGAACTCCTGTCCGAGAAAGCGGTAGGAAACGCCGTCGACAGTGAGAACACCCAACAGAGGCTGTTCGCGTCGCGTCCAATGACGTGTAGCGTCGGAATGCAGAGTGTCGCCCATCGACCAAAGATTCACCGACGGGTCAAGCGAAAGCAACGGGTAAGCCGGTGCCCGCAAGGGAGTACGGGCACCGTTACCGTTAAAAGCCACGGCCATGACAGCCATAGCCAATAGCGTTTTTTTCATATAGGTCTGATTCATCTTACTTTGCCGGGGTAATTGATGCTATTGAATTCGGCTCCATCGACAGAATGAGCGCGCCATTTTTTACTTTGACTGTACGAGGTTTGCCAGTCCCGTCGGGAGTGACATCGCAAATGTCTACAGCTTTCACATTACTCCAGCCCTGAGGGAGTTTCCATTCTCGGTCGTTGTAGCCGTCCTGAGAGTAGGCCATGATTTCCTTGTTATCCTTCCAGGCAAGCGGGAAAAAAATGTTATTGTTGTCGCGCAGCAAAACGCCATTCCAGGTCACGGTTTTATTCTTCCAGTCTGAGACAACACCTCCGGAATATGTTACCTTCTCGTTTTGTTCGTCATATCCCTTAATCTGGAGTGTGTTGAAAAAGAGGTAGGGAACCGTACGGGTCGCAATTCCCAGCTTGGCGCGATCCCAAGCCTTGGTGTAATCCTTGTCGTGATAGATGTCGACGAAATTGAAGTCATCTTCTGCCTGATAATTGTCGCCGAAAAGGAATGTTTCCTTGAGCCACAACTTACCGAACTTGCCTTCCTGACCACCGGCGATAAGCGACGCGGGGAATTTGGCGCGCTCTACGGCGCTCATGTCAATCCACCATGCGGCAGGGCTCAGGCCGATCATCTGGTCGCAGCGCTGCCCGTTATGGAGGAATTCAATAGTCACATCGATGCCTTTGTCGCGCATATAGCGAAGCATTTTACGCATCGCTTCCTCCTGCTCGGCCATATTTGCCGCATTATACGGGCTCATACGCGCATAGAAAGCGTCGCAGTGAAGCGTTCCGGCTTCCTTGATATTTGCGAGTTCCACGACCTCGTCAAGACGCTTTTGAAGCATTCCCTTGTTCCATTCTGCGGCAAGGTTTACGTCATACATCGGTACACCGTTGAATACCGCGCGGGTAATCAGGTTACCGTCGATATCACGGCAAATCAGGTCATTGTCGACATATTCCTGCCACAGAGGCGAATCCGGCTCCGCATCCTGAACGAGCAGATGCACCGACACGGTTGTGTTGTATTTTTTCGCCTCCCGCTGGAGCCACAGATAGCTGTCGCGGGCAGTGACGTCCTCCTCACGTTTGAGAGCAGTGTTAAACTCATGGAAAGCCGGATACTTACAGTCATGCCCTTCATACTGCCATCCTACCAGATAGACAATCTTAGGCACTCCACGGCTGAGATTATCCATTCCCTTGATTACTTCCAGCGCATCTGCAAAAGTCATACCGACATTTGAACCACCCTTCTGGTCGGGACGTGCGAGAAAGAGTTTTTGCATCATCAGCTTGTCATACTGATGCATATAGGGGCGCTCGGGTTTCATGGTCGCGGTATAGTCGTATGGAGCACCACTTACGGTCTCCACGGCATTAGCCGGCACAGACGTAAACACGAAGGATGCCGCGGCCAGTATGTTTATTATCAGATGATTCTTCATTTTTTCTGAATTGAAAGGAATGTATTTGCTTCAAGAGAAAGTGTTATCGCGCCGTCAGTGACATCAATCTCACGACCTTCGCCGAGGCCGTTCTCCGTAACAGCATACGTCATAACGGTTGTTACGCCGGCCCAATCGGCGGGGAGTTTCCACTCTTTGCGGGCGTAACCGTTTTGCGAATAGGCAAGAATCTCCTTGTGGTCAGTAATCCACGGGAGCGGGAAGAAGATATTATTATGATCGCGGAGCGTCACCCCGTTCTCTTTTACCGTCAGATTTCTATAGTCTGCTATCAGACCGCCGCTATAGGTCACTGTCTGCGCCGATGCGTCATAGCTTTCAACCTTGTGACGGTTGAAATACATATAGGGAATGGTATATAAAGCTATTCCCTTACGGGCGGCCTTCATCGAGCGTGCCAAGTCCTTGCTTAGGCCGTAATCAATATAGTTGAAGTCTGACTCAGCCTGATAGTTGTCGCCGAAGAGAAATGCCTCAGGCTCCCAGTAATTATTGAAACGTCCCGCTTTACCCCCGGCAATGAGCGACGCAGGAAGTTTGGCGCGTTCATAGGCGGTGAGATCCAGCCACCAGGCTGCCGGATTAAGGCCGAACATCGGGTCTACGCGCTCATTACCATTGTGCATGAACTCGATTGTGACGTCAATCTCCTTATCGCGCATATAGCGGAGCATCTTGCGCATAACTACCTCGGTCTGTTCCACTGTCACACCGTGAAACGGACTTTCGCGGGCATAGAAAGCGTCGCAGTGCAACGTATGAGTCTTATCGAGACGAACAAGTTCGGCAAGCTCGTCAAGGCGTTTCTGGAGATATCCTTTCTTCCATTCGTTGACGATATTGACATCATACATCGGAAGGCCGTTGAAAGTCGCACGGGTAATAAAAGCTCCGGCAGCGTTTTTGCAGATGAAGTCGTTCTTGACATACTCGTGCCACAGCGGTGAGTTAGCTTCGGCATCCTGCACCAGAATGTGGACTGACACCGTAGTATTATACTTCGCGGCTTCATCCTGAAGCCAATAGAAACTTTCTCTGGCATTAGCATCCTCCGGGCGCTTAAGAGCCTCGTTAAATTCGTGGAAGGCTGGGTATTTCCAGTCATGGCCCTCGTACTGCCACCCCACGAGGTAGACGATTTTCGGCAAGCCGCGGGTTATGGCATCCAAGCTCTTGATTACTTCGAGGGCATCCTCAAACGTCAGATTGACGTTTGAGGTGCCGTCGGCGTTGGGCCGGGCCATGAATAATTTCATCAGCATCGCCTTATCATATTGGTGCATGTAAGGGCGTTCCGGAGCCATTGTCACGGTATAGTCATATTCCTCGCCCGAGATATTATCCTTCCAGTCAGGGAGTTCGGCCACAGGCTCCATCACCGGAATGTCGGCATCATCGCTACACGAGACAGCACAGAACCCGACAGCGCAGATGAAAGCAGTCAGTAATATATTATATTTCATCGGTTTTAATGTTTAAAGTGATTCTCCATCGATAGCTGACACACGGTCAACATACACCTCGCTGATTTTAACGCGGTCGGCCAGCGACTGTGCGGCAGGGAATGGGATTATTACAATCTTGATATATTGTCCGCGATACTGAGCCGACAGCACACTCTCGGGAACGGAGACTTTCATCACGCCATTGCATTCCTGAGTCTGCGACAGCCCCGTAAGGGTAGCGAGGTGAATCCAGTTGACGGTGCTGTCGTAGGTTCCGGCTCTCTTAACCAAAGACATAAATTCGTCAGAGTAGTCTCTATCGGCATCCGGCGAGAGGAGCTGCCCGGTTTCAGAGGCACTAAGGCCGGAATCAAGATAATCCTGCTCGGTGGTATAGAACTCTACTGCCATGGGGTTGGTGTCGTACCATCCGTCGCTCCAGGCCAGCTGTACTCCGCACTGGCCTATCATCACACGGCTTCCGAGGTCGATTACCACATAGGGGTTGCCTATATCCTGATAACCCGACCATCCCTCACAGATATGGGAATACCATCCTGAGGTATCCTCAAGTCCGTCGATGATGTTTGTGAAGCGCCCGTAAGGCATTGACGGGGTTCCGTAAACTATGCTCCATGCGCTCTTGTCGCTCATGGCCGAGAGCGTGTATTCGTGGAAGTTACATTCAATCAGCATCTCGCTGCGCGACACCTCCGCACCTTCTGTCAGAGAGATGAGTTTAAGCGGGAGCACCATCACGCCGTTTCCTGACGCCGCGCGAATTTTGTCAACGTCAAACGTCACGGTGTGGGAATAAAACTCGGTCGACACCGCGATTGTCGCGGTCTCTTCCATCGAATACATCTCCGGAGACAAAGCGACGTAATTGATGCCGGAGGGAACGCTGTAATTCTCTTCAAGATATTCCTGCGACATAACCTCAAACCTGACATCGGTCGCGATATCGCCGCTCTTCTGAACCACAAACCCGGCATGACTGACCGACTCATGATCGGGCAGCTTGACAGCCATTTTTTCCATATCGAAACCGATCACAGCCGGCGACACACTGCATTGCAGAATGACGACATCCTTATCGGTCCTGACCGTGTTTGTTGCCGAGGCAATTCTTATCGGGAGGATAAGGCTCTTGCCGGTGTTTTCCGGCTTCTGCATCTCGGCATAGATTTTCGGAGCATCGAAAATCACATGCACCGATTTTCCGGTCTCACCGGATCCGATCTCCAGATGATAGTCTGTTATGCGGTACATCGACGCAGAGAGAACCTTGTAGTTAGTGCCCTGCCGGTCGTTATAGTTCTCGTCAACCCAGGCCTGCCCGGGTGCCTCGACCATAACTTCCACCACTTCGTCAGTATGCAGACCGCCTTTGAGAATCGACACTTCACGGTCAAACCCCGTGTCGGCAATTGACATTACCACATCCTGTACGCCGTTTTCCTTAAGCGAAATGATTGTGTAGTAGCTGTCGGGCACAATCTCGTCGTAGTTGCTGTCAATGTCATCGCAACCACACAGAGGTGTCATACCGACCACCGCCAGCATAATCGCGCCTATGTTTTTATATCGATAATTTTTCATTGTCTGTGTCACGATTGGTTTTATCCTCATCCGGCATCAATAGCCGGGAGCCTGAATAAGTTGGGGATTGCTGTAAATCTCGCTTGAAGGAACCGGTAACAGATACATCCGGTCACTCCAGCTGAAAGGTTGGTCGACTTTTGTACGCACATTGAATTCTTCAAAAGTGGGGTCGGTTTTCGACAGAGCGTTCAGACCTTCGCGGGCAC
>ERZ836877.5687-NODE-5687-length-11729-cov-4.766747_pt1 | contig 11729 bp, 10 predicted proteins | sample MGYA00519469_ERZ836877 | MGnify/ENA primary metagenome ERZ836877 (study PRJEB31850, sample SAMEA3708809) | human gut metagenome | biome: human gut; feature: human-associated habitat; material: faeces | place: China | collected 2014 ... | reverse complement strand
CCCGGTGTCCCAACCTCTGGGACACCGGGGTCTGACCCCTGTCCCAAATCAGTTTTCCATAGTGTACATTACATGGATGTCCTCATCCGTGAAGCTGAGTCCGACAGCCCTTCCGACCTCATGGTAATCCGTTGTATGAATCTTGTAATCACGGCGGTCGGTTCTCACGATTATCTCATAATGTACACCCTTAAACACGATAGAGGCAACCTTTCCCTTCAGCATGCTCTTATCAGGCTCAACTATATCTATATCCTCAGGCCGAAGTACTACCTCAACCTCCTCGTTATCCTTAAAACCTTTATCAACACAAGGGAACTCTATGCCATCGAAGCATACAAGGCAATCCCTTATCATATTTCCTTCTATAATATTTGAATCTCCGATGAAATTCGCAACAAATCTGTTCTCCGGCTCATTGTAGATATCCTCCGGGGAGCCAATCTGCTGAATGATACCATTATTCATTACAACAACGGTATCGGACATTGAAAGTGCTTCCTCCTGATCATGTGTGACAAATATAAATGTGATTCCGACTTCCTTCTGAATCTTCTTAAGCTCGAACTGCATCTCTTTTCTGAGCTTTGCATCAAGAGCGCCAAGCGGCTCGTCAAGCAAAAGAACCTTCGGTTCATTCACAAGCGCACGCGCAATGGCGACGCGCTGCTGCTGTCCGCCGGAGAGGAGTGTGACATCCCTCTTTTCAAAGCCTTCAAGTCCCACAAGCTTAAGCATTCTGCTCACCTTCTGGTCTACAACAGACTTGTCAACCTTCTTAAGGTTAAGCCCGAATGCCACGTTGTCATGGACATCCAGGAAAGGAAAAAGTGCATATTTCTGGAAAACCGTATTAATCTCCCTCTTGTAAGGCGGAACCTTGGAAATATCGATTCCGTTAAACAGCAGTTCGCCCTTACTTGGCTCCTCAAAGCCCGCTATTATTCTTAATATCGTAGTCTTACCGCATCCGCTTGGACCAAGAAGCGTAAGAAATTCATTCTCATATATATTCAAATCGATACCCTTAAGTACCTGCTGGTCATCAAAGTTCTTCGTCAATCCCTTTAACTCAATTATCTTGTTGCTCATTTTTTCCTCCCATACCACTTAATAGATTGATACTGAAAATATCCTTAAAAGCTTGGTGGTGAGCTTACCCATATAATAACGGCTCCGCTCTTCGACTCTATATAATGCTTATACTTAGGCTCAAAATAGAATGATTCTCCCTTTTTCGCCTTATATCGCTTATTCCCGACAATAATGCTTATCGAACCCGACAGCACATAACCGAACTCTTCGCCCTCATGCGGATTATCTGGGTAGGTAGAACCGCCCGGTTCAAGCGTAAGCCTTATCGGCTCCATTATGTTCTTCTGTGCATTAGGGATAATCCATTCAATTACATTGTTCAGCTCGGTATCCGTCTTTTCAAAATAATCTTCCTTCTTAAATACAACACGGTCATCCTCCGTGTCATCAAAAAAGGTCTTAAGGTCCGTGCCAAGGCACTGCAGAATATCCACTAAGGTTGCAATTGATGGTGAAGTCAGGTCGCGTTCCAGCTGTGAAATGAAGCCCTTCGACAGCTCTGCCCTGTCTGCAAGCTCCTCCTGCGTAAGACCCTTCAACACTCTTAGTTCTTTTATCTTACTTCCGATCCGCACTGCCTGTCCCTCCCAGCACATAATGCAAATAATTAAACAAAAAGTTTAGCAGAGCTAAACCATCCACTATTATACATGATATAATCTGCATGTCAAGATACAACTCAAATATTTTGAGACTGCGTAGGCTGTGGCGGCTTGGGACCCCAGTGTCAGACCCCTGTCCCAAGGCCCTGCGGCTGATGGGACAGGGGTCTGACACCAGTGTCCCAAGCCCCTGCGCCCCAAAAGCAAAAGGGCAGCTACAGGATAATCTCCCATATCTGCCCTTTTCATCATTCATTAAATTCACATGTCACGAAGAATCCCCTCGGAGTCTCCTCAACATCAATCACTTTTCCCTGTCTCGCCATAAGCCTTTCGGCAAGACGATAATTGCCGGACATTGCCACAGCAGGCTCTATTGTATAATAGAAGCTGGACGGAAGCTTTCCCTCAGTGATATCCACTATCTGTCCGACCTCCACCTGCCCCGGTCTTTCCATCTTAAACTGCATGGTACGCACCGCATGCCACCTCTTATTCTGCTACATTAAGGTTCTTTCCCTTGAGTCCGATAAAGCTTCCCTTAGGAAGTCCACCCTCCTCATGTCCTATAAGCCACTTGTTAGTAGCTGTTATAAGTGCATCCTCACCGCCACATACCGGACAGTCAGCATGCTGTGTTGTAAGCTCATAGTTCGTTCCCTTCGGAAGCACTACAGCTACCTGAAATCCCTTGTTATCAGGTCCGCATGGTGCATAGTGAAGTGTTGTGGCATACAGCTCAACAGCTGTTCCGGCAGGCACTAAGAATGCCTCCATCTTAGCTGTATCGTATGTAAAATCGTCCTCTACATCCCAGAGATTTCCAAGAATAAGAATAGCGTCTGTTGCCGCAACATTGATTTCTGAGCTTCTGTGATACTCTGCTGCATTTAAAAGCTGGTTGTGGCCGTTGCAGTATCCAATCTGTATAGGAAGCTCACCGAAAAACTTATTCTTAATCTCCTGTGCTGCCTCAAGACTCTCAAGCTGCTCAACCGATGGCTCATATACAACCCCCTCAGGAACCTCTGTCTTTTTCATCTCTTCAACCAGTGAGCTGAAATCAATGTTCTTAATAACCTTTCCATACTTTTTAAATCTCTTGTCTGCTACCGAAATGATTTCCATTTCAATGTACCTCCTCAAAATATAGTTGCTTTTATTTATATAATTTTCGCTCCGGACAGCCCCATACCATACGGATATGAAATTATATCTCTGAAATTATCCCTGATACTTTCTGATGTGCTCATCGATAAGAGCCTGATCTGCAAAATAGTTTATCTTCATTGAGTTCTTGACATCGTCAAGTGTCTTTGCGGCAACCTCTCTCGCTGCCTCGCTGCCCTTTTTCAATATCTCATATACATAGGCGATATCCTTCTCGTACTCTTTTCTTCTCGCACGAATAGGATTTAACTCTTCGTTCATAACATTTATAAGGAATTTCTTGACCTTGACATCGCCAAGACCACCGCGCATGTAGTGAGCCTTGAGCTCATCAAGGTCAGAGTAATCCGGAAGGTACTCTGCGAAGTGCTCAGGCTTGCAGAAAGCATCAAGATATGTAAATACCATATTCCCCTCAATATGTCCCGGATCCTCAACCCTGATATGTTCCGGGTCGGTGTACATGTTCTTCATAATCTTCTCCTTTACTTCTGCCTCAGACTCGGAAAGATAGATACAGTTGCCAAGTGATTTGCTCATCTTTGCCTTTCCGTCGATACCCGGAAGTCTTAAGCAAGCCTTGTTATCCGGAAGAAGAATCTCCGGCTCAACAAGCGTATCGCCGTATATTCTGTTAAAGCTTCTCACAATTTCCTTGGTCTGCTCAAGCATAGGAAGCTGATCCTCGCCTACAGGAACAGTGGTTGCCTTGAATGCCGTTATATCGGCTGCCTGACTTATCGGATAAGTAAAAAATCCGACAGGAATACTCGTCTCAAAACCACGCATCTGTATCTCGGACTTCACTGTAGGATTGCGCTGAAGCCTTGATACCGTTACGAGATTACTATAATAGAATGTAAGCTCTGTAAGCTCCGAAATCTGCGACTGTATAAATAAAGTGGATTTAGCCGGGTCAAGTCCGACTGAAAGATAGTCAAGTGCAACCTCTATTATATTCTGTCTTACCTTCTCCGGATTGTCAGCATTATCCGTAAGTGCCTGTGCATCGGCTATCATTATGAAAATCTTGTCATACTCACCTGAATTCTGAAGCTCCACTCTTCTTTTAAGAGAGCCCACATAATGACCTATATGAAGTCTTCCTGTAGGTCTGTCACCCGTCAAAATAATCTTTCCCATATAATCTCCTCCGTCCTGCAGGCGCATATCCATGCCGCATGCACTATACATTTTCTATAAAACACTTAGCAGGATTCGTATGTCAAAACATGCTATATACACTCATACATTAAATTGGCATATTTTGACACACGAATCTTATTAGTAAATATATCTCTATTTCTTACATTAGTCAATGTGTTTCAGTTCAAACCTCTGAAACCTTTTCCGATAATCTCACTGCTGTTGGTTATCATAATAAATGTATCTTTTCCGTGGTTGAGCTTGATATAATTACGAAGCTCGACCGCCTGTCCTCTCTTTAATACGGTGAGAATGACATACTTCTGCTTATGTGTGAATGAGCCCTCAGCCTTGAATGTGGTCGCGCCCTTTCCCAGCTCATTATGTATGAAAAGCACAATATCATCCGGTGAATCCGTGATAATCGTAAAATATTTGCACAGGTTGACGTTCTCAATGGTTCCGTCAATTACAAGCGTCTTTGCCATAAGTCCAACGAACGAAAACAGACCCGTCTCGATATCAAATACCATGCAGGCCGCTATGGTGATTGCCAAATCCACAATAAAAAGAGCCATTCCTATATTGAAGCTTGTATATTTCTTAAGAATCATCGCAATTATATCCGTGCCGCCGCCTGAGGCATTCATATTAAACATGATTGCTGCGCTGACCGCCGGAAGAACTATAGCAAATATAAGCTCAAGCACAGGCTGGTTGGTGAGCGGACCATCCATCGGAAAAAGCTTCTCACACAGACTTAAGCCAACCGATGTAAGCACGCTCACATACACCGTCTTTATTCCGAAGCTCTTCCCAAGAAAGATAAATCCGATAACAAGAAGAACCATATTGATGACAAATGTAAACCACGCTGGTGAATACGGCAGAACCGCACCTAAAATGACAGATATACCAGTGACTCCCCCGAACGAAAAATTATTCGGGAACTTAAACACATACACACCAACTACCAGAACCAGCGTTGCAAGAGTAAGCATAAGATACTCAAGCACAGCCTGTCCCATTTTACTTTTTACTTCCATAACCTTTATTCCTATCCTTATTTTTCCATCAAAAAATAATTTCGTTGTTTTGACAGTTTTGTTATTATAACATATATACATTTTATTTTCTATAATTTGTTGAAATTCTGTCACACTTCCGGCTGGCATAATACATCTATTCAATATGCTCCCATAAATAGCATGATGTTGGGGTCAAAACATGCTCTATACACTTGTCATTAAATTGGCATGTTTTTTCCCCAACATCATAGCATTTAGGTATTGCCACGCACACTTTATTGTGTTAATGTAATAGAAAATATTAATTTTTTATAAATTTATCAGGAGGATTTATTATGTTTTGTCCAAATTGTGGAACACAACTTGAAGATGGTGCATTATTCTGCGGCAGCTGCGGAGCCAAAATAGCCGCTCCGGCTCAGACTGCTGCCACTTCATCCGCTGCCTCTGCTCCTGCTGCACCGGGCAGACCGCTTGTATCCTTTAAAATCGGAAACATGGATTTTTCAATTGTAAAGGAGAACATTTACTTTTCAGGGCTTATAGCCGCTGTAGTTGCATTTATCGCTCTTTTCTTACCTTATCTTACATGTAAGGTAGATTTTTTGGGTGAGAAGGCAAAGCAGTCCGTCAACTTCTTTTCCGGAACAACAAGCAATGCCGTATTTATCACCCTTGTGCTTCTCGTATACATAGCAGCCAATTTATTCGGCAAGAAGCTTTTTGCAAGAATTACATCTTATGTCGCTCTGGCATTCTTTATTATAACATTAATAGGTATCAAGAGTGATATTTCAGATGTGCTTGGCGGTTTTGAATATTTTTCGGATGCAATAAAGGTATATCCTAGCATCGGTTTTTATATTGAGCTTATCGCAATGATAGTAATGTCATTCGGCTCACTTATAAAGTCCAAACTCCTTCCGCTGATAATAAAGAAATAACTAAAAGCGTGACGCCAATCCGGTTTCGGCAGAAAGCCCCCGAAGCCGGAGATATGATTATAGAATTTAATTTATTGAAAAATAAATCTGCCAATTAAAGATAAGACCTTGAATGAATACAGTTATTTGCTGCATTTCATTCAAGGTCTTATTTGCTGCCGCGTCACCCTAAGAGGCATTTCCGAAGGTTATTTTTCCTACCGCGTCACCTCTGCCGCAAGCTGTAGGTCATAGAGCTTTCTGTACACGCCATTCTGTGTAAGAAGCTCCTGATGATTTCCCGATTCAACGATTCTTCCCTTATCCATGACCATAATCTTATCGGCATGCTGGATAGTTGAGAGCCTGTGAGCTACCATGATGGTGGTTCTTCCGGTCATCAGCTTCTCCATAGCCTCCGTTATAAGACTCTCTGTCTCGGTGTCAATGTTGGCTGTAGCCTCATCAAGCACAAGAATCGAAGGCTTGTACGCAAGTGTTCTTGCAAAGGATATGAGCTGCCTCTGTCCTGCCGAGAGCGTTGAACCTCTCTCCGTAACCGGCTCATCATAGCCGCCCGGCATTTTGCTTATAAAGCTGTCCGCATTGACATATTTTGCCGCAGCCTTAATCTCGTCAAGAGTTATATTCTCATTTCTGAGTGAAATATTGCTCTTTATGTCACCGGTAAACAGGAACACATCCTGCTGTACCTGCCCTATCGCACCGCGCAGCACATCCGTGTCAATATCCTTGATGTTGACGCCGTCAATAAGAATCTCACCCTTCTGTATATCAAAATAACGTCCTATAAGATTGAGAATTGAACTCTTTCCGGCACCGGTTGCACCGACAAAAGCTACTTTTTCGCCCGGATTGATCGTAAAGCTTACATCCTTCAATATATACTCGTCCTTCTCATAAGCAAACCATACATTCTTAAACTCAATTTTTCCGTCAACCTTGACATCGACAGGGTGTGACGGATTGACAATTTCAGGCTTCACATCAAGAATCTGGAACATCTTCTCAGCCGAAGCAAGTGATGACTGGAGTGTTCCGAACTGCTCTGCAAGCTCCTGAATCGGGTCGAAGAAGGAGCTTATATAGTTTATGAAAATATAAAGCGTACCTATTGAGATTGCACCTCCGAGCACAAGGCTTCCTCCGCGTCCGATGATTATGACAAGTGCCACAATCGACAGGAAGTAGATGACAGGTCTGAAAATGGCAAATATCATTACCTCCCTGAAGCCTGCCTTGAAGAGTCCCATGCTCTTCTCCTCGAACTGGTCATATTTTTCCTTCTCCCGCGTGAATATCTGGATAAGCTTCATGCCCGATATATTTTCCGAGAGGAATGTATTTATATCCGTAATCTTATTTCTTGTTATTCTGTACGCCTGCCTCGACAGATGTCTGAACACGAATGTGAGCACGCCTATTACCGGCAGGAGTAAAAATGAATATCCCGCAAGCTTTACATTGATTGAGAGCATGACCACCGCATAGCCGATAATCTTTACAATATTCTTAAAAAGTCTTACAAGCACACCTGAGAACATCTCATTTACCGCCTCGGTATCATTCGTAACTCTCGTCACCAGCTTGCCGACAGGCTGTGTGTTGAAAAAGCTGAGTGAAAGGCTGTGAATATGTGCAAACAGCTCCTCACGCATCTTATATATGATATCCTGTCCAAGCTTCTGCAACAGATATGTCTGCAATGCATTCAGCACAAATCCGGCAAGCAGTGCCCCAAGATACAGGAGCGCGGCGTGGCATATCCCGGTAAAATCAAAATGTCTCAATTCCTTCAGCTCATCCCTTGAAAGGCACCGCGCGCCGTCGACATAGCCCGAAAGCACCTCCGGTCCTGCCTCCTTTAAAGTCAAACATTCGTCCGTTGTTATGTTCTCCGCCATATAGTAGCGGTCATTGTACAGAAACATCTGGTAGAATGGTCCATCATAGGAAGCTGCGTCATAATTTTTGCTGATATATACATCGCCGTAGCGTATAGCTCCTGCCTCCTCCTCATCGACGATGGCATAAGGATTATAGTAACCGTTTATATAGTAGTCTATAGCGTTACCGATTATGATAGGCTTGTAAAGCTCAACCACTGTTATGAGAAGCACCATGACGGACACAATAACCATTGTAAGCACATGTGGCTTAAGATATTTTAAAAGTCTTTTCATTATTCAGCCACCTCCCCGCTCGTCTGTCCTTTTGCCGCTTCAAGCTGCTGCTTGTCGAACATGCTCTTATAGATTCCGTTTTTAGCCATGAGTTCATTGTGATTTCCTATCTCGGCAGCCTTTCCGTCATCAAGCACCATAATCACATCCGCATTCTGAATTGTAGAAATTCTGTGTGCGATGATTATGGTTGTCCTTCCCTTTCTGTTCTCCTTCAGGTTGTTGAGGATATGCTCCTCTGTGTCGGTATCGACAGCCGAAAGCGCATCGTCAAGGATGAGTATAGGTGCATCCTTCATCAGTGCCCTCGCAATTGAACTTCGCTGCTTCTGTCCACCGGAGAGGGTCACTCCTCTCTCTCCGACTATCGTCTCATAGCCATCCGGGAAAGCCACAATATTGTCATGTATGCACGCCGCCTTGGTTGCCTTTATAACCTCGCCCATATCATCGCCGTCCGCACCGAAGGCGATATTGTTTCTAAGGCTGTCTGAGAACAGGAAATTATCCTGTGGAACATACGCGATATTGGCTCTCAGAACATTTAACGGAATCTTATTTATGTCTCTTCCGTCTATAAGTATCATTCCCGGCTTCGTGTTGTACAGATGCAGCAGGAGGTTTACCAGCGTACTCTTTCCGTTACCTGTTCTTCCGATTACAGCAAGAGTTGTACCTGCCGGCACATCAAGGCACACATCATTGAGTGTCGGCTCAGTATGCCCATTGTGTATAAATGTAAGGTGGTTAAAGGTTATGTGTCCTTCAATCCTCTCGACCTTGTCCGCCTCCGGAGCATCAAATATCTCCGGCTTCTCATCTAAGACCTCCTTCACACGCTTGGCCGAGGCAAGTCCCTGTGATATTGAGGTAATGCTCTCGCCAGCTGCAAGCATAGGCCATACAAGCATAGTCACATACTGGTTGAACGCGACAAAGCGTCCAAGTGTTATATCTCCCACAAGTGCAAGATAACCACCGTAGAGAAGGGTTATAAGGCTGCTCACACCAATGATGACATCAAGAAGCGGCATAACCACCGCCTGAAGCTTTGCGACGCTCATATTCTTATCTCTTGTGCTGTCATTATACTTTAAAAATGCCTTAAGCTCCGCTCTCTCCTGAACAAATGCCTTTATAACACGGACCCCCGAAAAGCTCTCCTGGACCATATCGGTCAGATCCGACAGAGCCTCCTGCTTCTCCTTGAAGCGCTTTTCCATAATGGCACCATAGTAGAACTCACCTGCAAAAATGAATATCATAGGTATAATTGCAAGCAGCGTGAGCTTCAAATCGACATAAAATATCATCTGGCATATAACCATAACAGCCATTACCGTAGCATCAAACGCTGATATGACAGCCATACCTATAGCCATACGGATGGAGTTGAGGTCATTGATAAACCTTGACATCAGGTCTCCTGTCTTGTGCTCGTTATAGTACTCAACCGACATCTGCTCAAGATGCATGAACATATCGTTTCTTATCTCATACTGAATTTTTCTCGCCGCACCGAACAGGAAAAATCTCCACAAGAAACGTCCGACAGCTATAAGTGCTCCGGCAATCAGTATTGCCGCAATAATCTTTAACAGCCCATTAAAGCTGAGTGTATGTGCAGTGAGTCCATCGGTTGCTTCTCCCGTAAACCTAGGCACATATATATTCAAAAAGTCCACCACAAACAATGTAGCTATACCGCCGATATACCGCCACTTATGCCGCGATATATATTTCCATAAAAACTTAAATTCCTGCATACGCTTCCTTCCTTTGCTTTGGTTGGGACAGGGGTCTGACACCGGTGTCCCAATCCTGGGACGCCGGTGTCAGACCCCTGTCCCAGCCATCCGCAACGCTCAAATAAGAGGAGCCCCGCAATCCGGAACTCCTCTTATTTCTATTTGTTACAAACCTGACTAACCTGATACACCGAATAATAAATAACTGACACCTTGACTTGCCTGATTTTTCATCTGCTGCGTTGTCGTCAATCGACGTAGCCACCGCTGCGCCCCATTTCTCCGCCTTGCATATGAAACAGGCATTCGGCGTCAATGTATCAGAAACTTATTTTCCGGTGTAACAGACACATAAATTAAGCACCATTTAAAGAATCTGCCCATTGAGCACAATTACATAATCTCGTAAATCCAGCCCTTATGTGCTTCAATACGACCCATCTGGATACCTGTAAGTGTGTCATACAGCTTCTTTGTCACAGGACCCATATCGCTCATGCCGCTTGGAAGGCAGATTTCCGTACCATGGTCAACAATCTTACCTACAGGTGAGATAACTGCTGCTGTTCCACAAAGCCCACACTCTGCCATATCCTTAAGCTCTGCCTTTGCAACAGGTCTTTCCTCAACCTCAAGTCCAAGATAATCCTTGGCAACTGTGAGAAGTGAACGTCTTGTGATTGACGGAAGGATACTTCCGGACTTAGGTGTTACAACCTTGCCATCCTTGGTTACAAAGATGAAGTTAGCACCACCTGTCTCCTCAACGTATGTTCTTGTAGCCGGATCAAGGTACATATTCTCATCATAGCCATGCTCATGTGCATCTACAATGTTGAAAAGGCTCATTGCGTAGTTAAGACCCGCCTTGATATCACCTGTTCCGTGAGGAGCTGCTCTATCCACATCAGATACTCTGATTGTGAGCGGCTTGGCACCGCCCTTGAAGTAAGGGCCAACAGGTGTTGTGAATATTCTGAACTGATACTCTGTGGCAGGCTTTACACCGATTACAGGGTTGCTTCCGAACATATATGGTCTGATATAAAGTGTAGCACCGCTTCCGTAAGGTGGAACGTAAGCTGCATTGGCTTCAACTGTCTTTAATACGGCATCAACGAACTTCTCCTTAGGGAAAACAGGCATCATGAGCTTCTTACATGAATTCTCCATTCTCTCACCGTTAAGGTCCGGACGGAATGTAACAATCTTACCCTGCTCAGTTGTATATGCCTTGAGCCCCTCAAAGCATGTCTGTGCATACTGGAGAACGCCTGCACACTCACTGATAACTACCTTATCATCCTCTGTAAGCACACCATCATCCCATGCACCTTCCTTATAATTAGAGACAAATCTCTTATCGGTCTTGATATAACCGAAGCCGATATTTGCCCAGTCGATATTCTTCTTTTCCATATAACAAATCCTCCTTGTTTTTGCGAAGCAAAAATCCGAGCTCATGCGAGGAGAGGATTCTGCCTCCTTGTTTTTGCGAAGTAAAAATTCTGATACATATTAAACGTCGTACTTATTTGCGTGCATGTAGTGAATTTTTCTCCTTGTTTTTTAAGGAAAACGCGTGCCCTACGGCAGAGGATTTTCCCAGTGATAAAACAATTGCCGCAGCGCGGCTATGTTTAAATAATACCCCCATGTTTCTACTGCGTCAAGATACATCATTAACTTTTTAGCGTATAAAGCATACTTATTTTAATGTATTGCAATCCCATCCATGTTAAAAAACATCAATTTTTTATTTTGGGACACTGGTGTCAGACCCCTGTCCCAGATTGTGTGGGACAGGGGTCTG
>ERZ836877.5670-NODE-5670-length-11766-cov-3.673213_pt1 | contig 11766 bp, 9 predicted proteins | sample MGYA00519469_ERZ836877 | MGnify/ENA primary metagenome ERZ836877 (study PRJEB31850, sample SAMEA3708809) | human gut metagenome | biome: human gut; feature: human-associated habitat; material: faeces | place: China | collected 2014 ... | reverse complement strand
CTGGATCAGGTGCTGTTCACCCAGCTGGATTCCGGCCGGGAGATCTCCAATATCGTGCTGATGGGCATTGGAGAGCCTCTGGACAACATGGATACCGTGCTGCGGTTTCTGACGCTGGTGAACCACCCCAAGGGGCTGAACATCGGGATGCGGCACATCAGCCTGTCCACCTGCGGCGTGATACCGGGCATCCGGCGTCTGGCGGAGCTTCAGCTCCAGCTGACGCTCTCGGTGTCCCTCCACGCCCCGGACAGCGTGACCCGTTCCCGCATCATGCCCGTGAACCGGGCCTATGACGTGGAGGAGCTGTTCGCCGCCTGCCACGATTACTTCCAAAAGACGGGCCGCCGCATCTCCTTTGAGTACGCTATGATCGACGGCGTCAACGACCACGACTGGCAGGCGGACCTGATCGCCAGGAAGCTCCGGGGGATGCCGGGCCACGTGAATCTGATTCCCCTGAACGACGTGGTGGAGAGCCCCTACAAGCCCTCCCGCCGGATCGGGGCCTTTCAAAAACGGCTGGAATCCCACGGCATCACCGCCACCGTGCGGCGGAGCCTGGGTGGAGATATCGACGCCTCCTGCGGACAGCTCCGCCGGAAGGCCATGGAAGAAGCGCAGAAAGGGGAGTGTTCCCAATGAACCAAATGAACGTCTGGGGCATGACCGACATCGGCCTTGTCCGGAAGGAGAACCAGGACGCCTACGTCACGGCGCAGCACACGGCCTCCGGCCGCACGGTGGGCGTGGTGTGCGACGGCATGGGCGGCCCCGCCGGGGGCCGTGTGGCCAGCCAGATCGCCGTCTCCGTCTATCTGGAGGAGCTGGAGAAGCTCCTGACGGCGGATCAGACCCCTCAGCAGCTGCTGGAGGCATCCGCCCAGGCGGCAGCCCTGGCCAATCAGGCCATTCAGGCGGAGGCAGAGCGCCGGGAGGAATGCCGGAACATGGGCACTACCCTGGTGTCCGCCATCTCCTATGACGGCGGCGTGGTGGTCACCAACGTGGGGGACAGCCGGGCTTATCACATCACGGAGGACGGCATCACCCGCATCACCAAGGACCACTCCCTGGTGGAAAGCATGGTAGACCGGGGAGACATCACCGCTGAGGAGGCCCGCCGCCACCCCAGCCGCAATCTCATCACCCGGGCCCTGGGACCGGACATCTCCGCCGACTGTGACGGGTACATATGCCCGATGAACGCCGGGGAGTACCTGCTACTGTGTTCCGACGGACTGGTGAACACCGTCACCGATCAGGAGATGCTCTTCGAGGTCATCCACGGGGACGGGCCGGACACCTGCCTGGACCGGCTGCTCGCCATCGCCAAGCGCCAGGGCGCGCCGGACAATGTCACGGCCGTCCTGATGCAAAAACAGTAAAGGGGGGAGACACATGGAACACAAGGACCCGTATATTGGAAAAATGCTGGACAACCGCTATGAGATTCTGGAGCGTATCGGCACCGGGGGCATGGCGATTGTGTACAAGGCCAAGTGCCACCGGCTGAACCGCCTGGTGGCCGTCAAGATTCTCAAGAGCGACCTGGCCCAGGACGAGGACTTCCGCCGCCGGTTCAACGCAGAATCCCAGGCAGTCGCCCAACTGTCTCACCCCAACATCGTATCGGTGTACGACGTGTCCAAGGGCGGCGATATCGAGTATATCGTCATGGAGCTGATCGACGGCATCACGCTGAAGCAGTACATGGAGAAGCGGGGGCAGCTAAACTGGCGGGAGTCGCTGCACTTCATTACACAGATCATGCGGGGCCTCAGCCACGCCCACAGCCGGGGCATCGTCCACCGGGACATCAAGCCCCAGAACGTGATGGTGCTGCGGGACGGCAGCGTGAAGGTAGCCGACTTCGGCATCGCCTGCCTGGAGAACGCCGCCCAGACCCTGACCCAGGAGGCTCTGGGCTCCGTCCACTACATCTCTCCGGAGCAGGCCCGCGGGGACCGCACCGACGCCCGCAGCGACATCTACTCCGCCGGCGTGGTGCTGTATGAGATGCTCACCGGCCGCCTGCCCTTTGAGGGGGACAGCGCCGTATCCGTGGCCATCCAGCACCTGAGCTCCGTGCCCCTGGCTCCCCGGGAGGTGAATCCGGACATCCCCGAGCAGCTGGAGCTGATCTGCATGAAGGCCATGGCGCCGGATCTGGAGAAGCGCTACCCCTCCGCAGACGCGATGATCGCAGATCTGGAGGCCTTTCGGAAGAACCCCGGCGTGAATCTGGACTTCGAGCTGTCCGACCTGCGGCCGGAGGAGACCGACGAGCCCACTCAGAAGCTCCGCTCCGCTGTGCCGCCCCAGCTCCACCGGCAGGGCCGGGAGCCCTCCTATGAGCGGGGACGCCGGTGGGAGGAGGATCGCTACGAGGACGAACAGCCCTCCCGCCTCAGCGGCGGCAAGAAGATCGCGTTGATCGGCGGCGGTGCCGTAGTGGTCGTGGTGGTCCTGTTCTTCCTGTTCCGGGCCATCTTCGCCTCCTTTGTCCCGGCGGCGCCGGACACCTACACCGTACCCAAGCTGGTGGGCATGACGGAGGAGCAGGCCAACGAGCAGGCCAGTGTGGCGGACGGCACCTTCCAGGTGGTGGTGGCGGGCACCGAGGCCAGCGACGCCGCCGTGGGTGAAATCGTCCGCCAGGACCCGGAGCCGGACACGGAGAAGAAGGGTGAGCTGCCCATCACCATCAACGTCTGGGTCAGCGCCGGTGAGGACGTGGGCACCATGCCGGACCTGACCACCAAGCCCATGACCTATGACCAGGCCATGACCATCCTGCAGGATCTGGTGGCGGAATATGAACTGAACGTCCAGCCCTATGAGGAGACCCAGAAGGAGTACGATGACGAGCTGGCCGTTGACGTCATCAAGTCCACCACCCCGGCGGCGAATGAAGAACTCCACAAGGGGGACACCATCACCTTTGTCCTCAGCCGGGGACCCCAGACCGTGCCGCTGATCGATTTCACGAATAGGGAACGTGCCTGGGCGGAGGACCAGCTGAAGAACGTGCTGGGCCTGGAGGTCGAGGTCCATGAGGAGGCCAACGACACTGTGGAAGCGGGTCTGGTTATCCGTCAGAACCCGACGGCTACCACGCAGGTGCCTGCCGGCAGCACAGTGGAGCTGTGGGTCAGCACCGGCCCGGAGAGCGGCGGCAATGAAGACCTGCAAATGGAACCGCTGATTATCGCCCTGCCCACAGACCGGGAGACAGCAGAAGTTCAGATCGTGGTGGACGGAGTGATCAAGGTCAACGAGTCGGTCCCCTGCCGAGATGGCAACTATGTCTATGAGCTGTACGGCACCGGAACGGTCTCCGTGGAGGTGTACGTGGACGGCGTGATGGATGTGAACAATACCCGTGAGGTGACCTTCGGTGAGTGAGGGACGGATCCGAAAGGCCCTCAGCGGCTTCTACTATGTGGACACCGGCAGCGAGGTGCTCACCTGCCGGGCCCGGGGCAAGTTTCGGAAGGAGGGCATCTCCCCTCTGGTGGGGGACCGGGTGGAGGTCCGGGAGCTGGGGAACGGCGAGGGCTTTGTGGAGGCCATCCTGCCCCGGAAGAACGCATTTTCCCGGCCGGCGGTGGCCAACATCGACCAGCTGGTGGTCATCGCCTCCGGTGCCATCCCCAAAACAGACCCGTTCCTCATTGACCGGGTGGCGGCCATCGCAGCACTGAAAGGATGCAGCGTGATGGTGCTGCTGAACAAATGTGATCTGGACTGTGCCGATGCACTGTACGCCGTTTACGCAGCCGCCGGATTTCCAACTCTGCGGGTCAGCGCGGAGACCGGGGAGGGGATCGAGGAATTGAAGCCCCTGATCGCCGGGAAGCTGTCTGCCTTTACAGGGAATTCCGGTGTGGGAAAGTCCAGCATCCTGAATGCCCTGGATCCGGCGTTTCAGCTCCAGGTGGGGGATGTGAGCCAGGCGCTGGGCCGGGGACGCCACACCACCCGGCACGTGGAGCTGTTCCACCTGAGCTGCGGGGCGGACGTTGTGGACTCCCCGGGCTTCTCCTCCTTTGAGACCGATGAGCTGAATCTGGAGCTGAAGCACCGCCTGCCGGAGACCTTTGTGGAGTTCCGGCCTTATCTGGACCAGTGCCGCTTCGTGGGGTGCAGCCACACCAAGGAGAAGGGCTGCGCCGTGCTGGAGGCGGTGCGCGCTGGCAAGATCCAACGGAGCCGCCACGCCAGCTATGTGCGCCTGTATGAGGAGCTGAAGCCCCTCCAGGACTGGCAGGAGCGGAAGAAGTGAATCGCGCGGAAGAGGCGGGCAGATGCCCGCCTCTTTTTGTGTGCCCTGCCTTTTGTACCAGGACAGGCAGCGGCGTATATAATGGGAGTGAGAAAGGGGCGTGGGGCGTATGTTTCGGAGAGGCGGCGGATGCTGGATACTGGGCGTCTGTGCGGTGGCGCTGGGGGCCGGGATCCTGATTGCGGCGATCTTTCCGGTAGGGGCGCTGATGTTTTTGGTGGCGGTCCTGCTGATTGCGTGCGGCTGCGCCTGCTGCAGGCGTTAGAAAGGAGCAAATATCATGCGAATTGTAGTGTGGAAGTCCCCCAAAGCCCTCAGCGGCATTCTGCGGAAGCTGTTCAAGATTTCGGAATAAGCAGTCCCGGCCGGGCATACAGTGTCAGCAGAGCGAGACTCCGTGGACAACATGGCGGCGCACAGGGGCGGGAGAGCGGCCGCTGGCGGCCCCTCCCGCCCCGTACCGTTTTCCAGGCGGCGGGAAACGGCTGCGCCGTCCATCGGAGGACCAACGGCCGGAAAGGAAGGGCGAACCATGGAACTGGAATTGAAAAAGGCCTGCTTCGACGCCTATGAGGCGGCGGGAGAGCTGACATTGACTCAGGAGGAGACAGCGGAGACCATCGTGCCGGACTACTGTCCGGACATTGCGCGGATCATCGAGACCACGGGCAAGGTGTTCCTCCACAGCCGGGAGATGCGGGACGGCAGGGCAGAGATCTCCGGCACCGTCCGGGTGACGGTGCTGTACACGCCGGAGGGGGAGGGGGGCATCCGGACCCTGGAATTTGCCATGCCCTTCACGGTGGAGACCGACGGACGCAGTCTGCCGGACTGCGCGGCGCTGCTGGCGGACACGGAGCCGGAGCTTCTGGAGACCCGGATGCTGAACCCCCGCAAGGTCTTCACCCACTGCAAGCTGGTGACGCGGCTGACGGGCTATCAGCGCAGGCCCTTATGCTTCTGCACGGATGCAGAGGCGGGGCCGGAACTGTGCATCGAAAAAAAGCAGGAGCAGCAGCACGCCATCGTCCTGACCCACATTGCGGAGAAGGACTTCACCTTCTCCGAACAGATGGACCTGTCCCCGGGCAGAGAGGGAGCGGCGGAGATCCTCACCAGCCGGGTGAACAGCACTGTGACGGAGACGAAGATCGTGGGCAGCAAGCTGCTGTTCAAGGGTATCTTCACCGTCAGCCTCCTGTACCGGACGGCGGACGGCCGCTGCTGCGCCGCGTCCGGAGAGCTGCCGTTCTCTCAGATCCTGGAGGTGGAAGGCGCCCTGGAGGGCGCAGAGCCATCGGTGCGCCTCCAGTTCACCGGCGCGGATCTGCAGGTCGACGGCGCCGACGCCGAGGGCCGGGAGATCGCGGTGACGCTGTACCTCCACGCCACAGCTCTGCTGCGCCAGACCCAGGAACTGACGCTCCTCAGTGATCTCTACTCCACTGCCTATGATCTGACTTATGACGCCGCGCCTCTGGAACTCACCAGCTTTCGGGAACAGTTCACCCGCCGTCAGACGGTGCGGGAGGTGCTGGAGATCGGTGTGGTGGCGGATTCCATCCTGGCCCTCTCCGTCACCTGCGGAGCTGTTTCCGTCAGCCGGGAGGGGGCGGGCGTGGTCCTGCGGACCGGGGCGTCTGTCCGGGCACTGTATCTGGACGAGGGGGGCGTGCCTCTGGTGGCGGAGCGGAGCATCGACGTCAGCTGCCAGCTGGAGCTGCCGGAGGACTGCCGGGTCGCTGCCCGGGCCGTCTGCCCGGAAGAGGTCCAGGGCAGCCTGACGGACCGGGGCATCGAGGTCCGGTTCCCGGTGGACTTCCGGGCGGAGGCGGCCCAGCGTGTGAAACGGGTGTGCGTGTCCGCAGGAAAGATCAATACAGACGCGCCTAAGGAGACCACCGGCGCGCCGTCCCTGGTGCTGCGTTGCCTGGGGAAGCAGGAGACCGCCTGGGATCTGGCGAAACGGTACAACACCACCATCGGCGTGATCCTGGCAGCCAATCAACTGGAGACGGAAGGAGATATCTCCCGGGACCAGCTGCTGCTGATCCCCCGGAAGCGGACCTGAGTCACCCTTGACGGGTCCGGCAGCCCATGGTAGACTGGAAAAAACGGGTATTCGGTCTGTTTCGTCTGCCCTCTGGGAAGTGGAGGTGCCTATGCCGGACTTTGCGGTGCGTGTTCGGGGAGCCAAGGGGAGGAGCTGGCGGTCCCCGAGGCGGCTGGTAGCGGTTTACCTGGGACTCTGGGTTTTTGCCCTGGTGGTGTTCTTGTTGATGGACCCCACGGACGCCATGGGGTACGCCCTTTTATTCCACTGGCTGCTCCTGCCCATCGCCGCCTTTGTGATCTCCCTGCGGATTGGGGAACTGGTCCGCAGGGATGGGCGCATGTGGCTGCTGCCTCTGGCCCTGGGACTTTTGTATATGCTGGCGGACTTTCTCACCTTCCGGCTCGCCAATATGTTGGCCTTTGACAAGATCAACCTGCCTCAGTGGGACCTGTTTTTCATCGGGGCGGCCATCTCTGCCCTGGGCCTTCTCATCGGGCGATTGCTGGGCCGCCGGAGATCCAAACCTGCCTGATTGACGGAGTTTCCCGTTGCCCCGTCTTAACAAGACGGCACAAGATAACAAAAGAGCGGAGCATCAGCTCCGCTCTTTTTCTGTCCCGTTTTATCCCTCGGAATATCGGGCGAGGAACTGACGGGTCCGTTCCTCCCTGGGGTGCTCAATGACTTGGTGGGCGTCACCCTGCTCCACGATGACGCCGCCGTCCATGAAGATCACCTGGTCCGCCACATCCCGGGCAAAGGCCATCTCATGGGTGACGATAATCATGGTGGTCCGCTGTTCCGCCAGCTCCCGAATGACCCGAAGCACCTCGCCGGTGAGTTCCGGGTCCAGGGCGGAGGTAGGCTCGTCAAAGCAGAGGATGTCCGGGTGCAAGGCCAGGGCCCGGGCGATGGCCACCCGCTGCTGCTGTCCGCCGGAGAGCTGGCTGGGGTAGTGATTTGCCCGCTCACTGAGGCCCATCTTCGCCAGCAGCTCCCGGCCGTCCGCTTGGATCTCCTCCAGGATTTGCTTTTTGTTCTGCTTGAAGTCCGGCTGCTCCTGGGCCAGCAGCTCCCGGGCCAGGGTGACGTTCTTCAGCGCCGTGTATTGGGGGAACAGATTGAAGGACTGAAACACCAGCCCGAAGTGGAGCCGCTTCTTCCGCACCTCGCTCTCCCGCTGGGTGGCGGGATCAGCGGCGTCAAAAATCAGATTACCCGCCACAGAGATGGTACCCTGCTCCGGCTTCTCCAGGAAATTCAGGCACCGCAGCAGGGTGGTTTTGCCGGAGCCGGAGGAGCCGATGATGGCCAGGGCCTGGCCCTGCTCCAGATCAAAGCTGATGTCCTCCAGCACCCGGGTGGCGCCGAAATGCTTTTCAATGTGATGTACTTCCAGAATTGCCATAAATCGGTTCCCTCCTTACTGAAAGAAGTCCAGCTTTTTTTCAAGCTTGCCCAGCAGCACCGTGACGATGCCGCTGAAGATCAGATAGTAGACAGCGGTGAAGAACAGGGGCCACACCAGGCCCGCAATGCCGGAGTTGCCCTTCATAAAGGACTCGCCCATCCAGATGACCTCCTGCAATGCGATGACCCGGGCCAGGGAGGTGTCCTTCACCAACGTGATGATCTCGTTGGAGATGGGGGGGACGATTCGCTTGATCATCTGCAGCAGGGTGATGTGGCGGAAGATCTGGGCTTTGGTCATGCCCAAGACCTGGCCTGCCTCCTGCTGGCCCTTCGGCACTCCCTGGATGCCGCCCCGGTAGATCTCGGAGAAGTAGCAGGCGTAATTGATGATGAAGGCCACACACACGGCCATCATCCGCCCGGACTCACCGCTGGGCCAGTTGAACCACTTCTGGATGCCGGGCACATAGAACAGTGCAATGATTTGCAGCACCAGAGGCGTGCCCCGGATGACCCAGACCACCAGGCGGGTCAGCCACCGCAGGGGAGGAAAGCGGCTCATGGAACCGAAGCTGATAACCAAGCCCAGGGGCAGTGCCCCGATCAGGGTGATGAAAAACAGCTGAAGGGTCTTGAGAAATCCGCTGTTCAGGGCCGACAGCACGGTCCGGAATGTGCTGGAGGTAAAAAATTCAATCATGGTATCGTCCTCTCAAGGTCAGTGTGGTAGAGGGGGAAAGCCGCCGAAAAGCAGAGCGCGCACTGCGCACTCTGCTTTTGGAAGATCCGCAGGGGAAGAAGCTCACTCCAGGATCACGGCGTCCTGCAGGCCGTAGGTGGTAGCCACCTCCAGCACGGTGCCGTCAGCCGTCTTCTCCGCCAGGAAGGTGTTGAAGGCGTCCACCAAGTCGGACCCCTGCCGGAAGCCCACGCCGTATTCCTCGGAGGGCAGGTCCTGGGCCTCATTCAGGTTCAGGCTGTAGATCAGATCGGCGTAGCTGGTGCCCTCGCCGGTCATCTCAGCGGCCATCAGCACGTCGATGACGGCGGCGTCGGACGTGCCGGCGGCAACCTCCATCAGGGCGTTGGACTGGGCCTGGACCGGCACGGTGGTGGCGCCCAAGGCCACGGCGGCATCCTCACCGGCGGAGCCGGACTCCACAGCGATGTTCAGGCCCTCCAGAGAGGTCAGGCCCTCGAACTCAGCGGCCCGGTCGGCAGGATAGACCAGAGTCTGGTAGTTGGTGCAGTATGGGTTGGACGTACCCATAGCAGCCAGAACGTCGTCGGTGAGAGTCATACCATTCCACACGCAGTCGATGGCCCGGGAGTCCAGCTCTTCCACCTTGTAGTCCCAGGTGATCTCCTGGAACTCCACGGAGACGCCCAGGCTCTCGGCAAACAGCTTGGCCAGGTCGGCGTCAAAGCCGATCCACTCATCGCTGCCCTCTTCCTTGTAGTCCATGGGGGCAAAGTAGGTAATGCCCACCACCAGGGTGCCCTTATCCTGGATATAGGCCACGTCGCTCTCGGGAGCGGTGTCACCGGAGACTTCTTCCCCTGTGGGCTGGTCATCAGTGGCGGCGTCCTCGTCAGAGGTTCCGCCGCAGGCGGCCAGAGAGAAGGTCATGGCCAGGGCCAGCAGCGCTGCCCACAGCTTCTTCATGTTTTTCATCGTCAATCCTCCAAATCTCTGGACGGGGATACCGTCCGTTTCATTACATTAGCAGTTTACCACACTAAATTATCCGTGTAAAGCCGCAAAATCAGCCAAGAACGGAGAAGGCCGGCTCCTGAATTTGTGCATCTTCTCCAAAACAAGACGGGCTGTCATACTTCGCAGCAGCCGGACATAGAGTGGAACAAGACTATGGAGCGGAAAAAGGACGGGATGCTATGAATACCAGTATCTATCAGAATATCGCCACCCGCACCGCTGGGGATATCTACATCGGCGTGGTGGGCCCCGTGCGCACCGGGAAGTCCACCTTCATCAAGCGGTTCATGGAGACCCAGGTGATCCCCAACATCGACAACGTCTACCGCAAGGAGCGGGCCCGGGATGAGCTGCCTCAGAGCGGCTCTGGCCGGACCATCATGACCGCCGAGCCCAAGTTCGTCCCGGAGGAGGCTGCCCAGATCCAGCTGCCGGACGGGGCGAGCTTTTCCGTGCGGCTGATCGACTGTGTGGGATACATGGTGAAGGGCGCCATCGGCCAGATGGAGGACGACACCCCCCGGATGGTCACCACCCCCTGGTACGACCATGAGATCCCCATGACCGAGGCGGCGGAGATCGGCACCCGGAAGGTGATCGCCGAGCACTCCACCATCGGCATCGTCATCACTACCGACGGCACCATCTCCGACATCCCCCGGGAGGACTACCTGGAAGCGGAGGAGCGGGTGATCCGGGAGCTGCAGGAGCTGGGGAAGCCCTTCATCGTCCTGCTGAACTCCGCAGACCCCCGGGGCGACCGGGCCCAAGCCATCGCCAAGGACATCTCATCCCGGTATGAGGTGAACTGCATGGCCGTCAACTGCCTGGAGCTGGACGAGGACGCCGTGGCCGCCATCCTGAAGGCGGTGCTCTACGAGTTCCCCATGCAGGAGCTGGACCTGTTCCTGCCCCCCTGGGTGGATGCCTTGCCGGCGGACCATCCTATCAAAGCGGGCCTGTATGACGCCATCCGTCAGAACACCGCCCAGCTCCGCCACATCCGGGAGGTGGAGGGCGTCATCGCCGCCCTGGGGGAGAGCGAGCACATCAGTGAGGCCAGAATCTCAGCCATCGACCTGGGCACCGGCGTGGCCGCTGCACGGCTGGCCTTGCCCCGGGAGCTGTTCTACAAGACCCTGTCGGAGCAGTCCGGCTTTGAGGTGGGGGATGATGGGGATCTGATGAGCCTGCTGACGAAGCTGGCGGCGGTGAAGGCGGAGTACGACAAGGTAGCCGGCGCCCTCCACGACGTCCGAGAGACGGGCTACGGCATCGTGGTCCCCGGCATCGACGAGCTGAAGCTGGAGGAGCCGGAGATCATGAAGCAGGGCGGCCGGTACGGCGTGCGGCTGAAGGCCAGCGCCCCCAGCATCCACATGATCCGGGCGGACATCGAGACTGCCGTCAGCCCCATCGTGGGCAACGAGAAGCAGTCCGAGGACATGGTGAACTACCTGCTGCAGGAGTTTGAAGGGGATACCAGCAAGATCTGGCAGTCCAACATCTTCGGACGCAGCTTCCACGAGCTGGTGAACGAGGATCTGCAGGCAAAGCTCAAGCGGATGCCGGAGGACGCGCGCATGAAGCTCAAGGATTCGCTCACGCGCATTATCAATGAATCGAGCGGCGGCCTGATCTGCATTATTCTTTGAACGGCTTTCCTGCAATTCGTGAATTCAAAGAAAAAGGAGCACACCCTCCGGGCGTGCTCCTTGATTATATGCGGTGGTTCAGTTGAATTCGGGACCGTTCTGGGAATAGTTGCTGGCCTGAACGGCGTAGAGGTTGTCGTCCGGACGGATGATGCCGGCATGGATGCCGCGCTCCTTCAGCTCCAAATAGAAATGCGTCATCGTCATGCTCATGTATGGCGTAAGGAAAAGCATGCCGATACCAAAGGTCAGGACGCTCAGAAGCTGCCATCCGATGAAGGAGAGCTCGACAACGAAGGCCTTGAAGCGGTTGCCGTACATGAGCTGCTTAGAGATCTCAAAGGCGCGGCTCTGGTCAAGCGCGGGATTTTCCGCCATCATGTAATCGATCAGCAAGTAGGAATAGCCCTTGATAATGCCGGGAACCACAAAAAGCAGCGACCAGAGAAACGTAAACAAGCCCTTCAGGAAGAGCGCAAGGATGGCGTTCATGAGATTGCCGGACTTGTAAATGTTGAAGATTTCATTCGTGTTGACGCCGCAGCCCTGCGCGGTACGGATATACATACGCTGAACGCCAAGGCTGACCGGGATGGTATAGAAGAGAGCTACGGCAATCGATGCGACGGCACCGACA
>ERZ836877.5661-NODE-5661-length-11806-cov-4.945877_pt1 | contig 11806 bp, 9 predicted proteins | sample MGYA00519469_ERZ836877 | MGnify/ENA primary metagenome ERZ836877 (study PRJEB31850, sample SAMEA3708809) | human gut metagenome | biome: human gut; feature: human-associated habitat; material: faeces | place: China | collected 2014 ... | reverse complement strand
TCCATTTTTAAGGAACCCTTCTTCTTATCGTGTCCATTCTATGGGGTATATTTTACTTTTATCCCCCTCTGCATTCCTTGTTGCATTCCTTGCTGCATTCCCAACTCAATTCCGCGTTCTACAACCACGTCACTCAGATTACACATTCTTTTTACCCTCCCTTCCAGTTCCAGCGTCATCTTCATAGCATACTTTTCTTCAAGCTTCCTCTTCTTCACATCGGAGTCTTCGGGCGATAATACGTCCTCAAGCATCGCAATAAGCCTGTTCCTCGACTCGGCAACGTCGCTGTTATTCCTTATGCGTATGACCATACCGCACATCTTATCAAGTTTCGGAAAATCGCAAGGCATTCCAAATAATGTGTCCTGCTTAAGAGAAATCCGGCTGATTGAATCCGCAGCATCATCCGCATCCATACATATCCATATACTATAGACCTTCTTAATTTTATCGTACCTTGCCTTGACCGAGTCAACCGCGTCACTATTTGTTCCTTATACGTATTACTACCACACATATTTTATCAGATTTCAGAAAAACAACACCTTTATTTGTATAAAATTACATAATCAGAACTTTCTTCCCCTCAAAAGCAAAACCATAATGTCTTATGCGTTCTGCATCAATTCCCCTGGCAATCAATTCCGCATCATAATTTTTATCTGCAATCTGCCGAAGTGCTGCCTGCGCTGTATCAACAAGTGTCTTCTCTTCTTCCGAATCATGGACCTTGAATTCAAGCACTATGGCACTTAACCTGGCATCAGTTAAATCGCGTGGTATAAGCATTACATCGTACCTTCCATACCCACTCTCACGATTGGACTTAATTTCATAAATATCACGTAGCTCAGAAATCAATCCCAGTACAAAGCCATGATAGAATTTCTCCGGCTGATTTATTTCCGACGGATGTGTCCCTGTATCAAAAAAGCTAAAGGTAGCAGTTGCAACATGATTCATGAATATGTTCATTTCCTTTAAGCTACCCTTCATCAACGCCCTCACAAATTCATTATAATTAGCATTGGTTCTGCCAAACCACCCCTTAAACATATTGTAAAACAGGCTTTTCGTCTCAATATTGGTAATCGACACATGATACCACGGCTCCAATATCTCGCCACGATACTCAACCGCTTCCACCTTGAGATATCCACCTGCTACCAAAAGGCTCCAAACTGCACTCTCATTCGTATCAAGCTGGTTAAACACTACCTGCTCATCGAAGTTCACAACTATTAATTCACCATTCATTAGTCTTTCCATATTCAATTTCATATCCGGTGAGGCAGTCTGCAACAGCTTACTCACAGGACCATTAGAGCTTGTAGCAGCCCAGTATGGTCTCAGCTGTTTTTTATCAAGATAATTTATAATAGACCACGGATTATAGATGTCCTTATGCAAACCGAATGTAAAACCGTCGTACCAGTTTTTCACTTCCGCTTTTCTGTCCGACAATCCGAGCTTATCAAGCGACGCAAATACCTCATCCTCAGTAAAACCAAAGCTTGTGCTATACTCATTAGTTGTTGTTGTGACAACATTAAGATTATTGAGATCCGAAAACATTGATTCTTTCGAAACTCCGGTAATGCCTGTCATGACAGCTCTTTCAAGATATTGATTCGTCTTGAATGTGCTGTTGAACAAGCTACGCAAAAACGAAATAAATTCATCCCAATATCCGTGTACATACGCCTCCTGCATAGGTGTATCATACTCATCAAGAAGAATTATTACATTTTTTCTATAGTAACTTGACAAATGTGACGAAAGCATCTTTAAAGAATCCTGTGCGGTCACATCACTCATTTCACTTTTTACAGAATAATACTGCTGCTTCTGTAACGCCGTCATTCCACTTCCCAGATACAACTGTTCATATTGCGCATAAATATCCACAATAATATTCTTAATTTTGGCGACTGCATCCACATAATTATTCTGCTTTACATCTGCAAAACTAAGAAAAATCACAGGATACTTCCCCTGTAGCTTCCTGTACTCTTCATTTTTCCATATATACAGGTCATCGAACAGGTCACTTCTCCCTGCATATTGATTGGAAAAAAAACAGTTAAGCATGCTCATATTCAATGTCTTTCCAAAACGTCTCGGGCGGGTTATCAGCGTAACTATGTCCTTAGAATCCCACCATTCCTTTATAAATGCCGTTTTGTCAACATAAAAACAATCATTCTCCCTGATATTGTCAAATTTCTGATTACCTATACTTATATCATTTCCAGTAATTATTGTATTCCCCATAATCTGCTCCTCTCCGTAACACATATGTTTATTTTACCTGCATAATTACGTATTCCTAGCATAAATGTATCACAAATCATTACATAATCCAGGGTATTACTGTATAAACCGCACATCCAAAGTTCTAATTTTATAAGCACAATATATTCCTACATCAACAAAAATTTATTGCATTTCTAGCATGGTATGCTAGAAATGTAAACATTTTATTTTACATTGTACCGGAATAGGCAGTCTGATTGTCCGACAATAAAATGATAACAAAATTCAGTAACTATATCAAGCCAAGTAAAGAGCTTTCAGAAATTAAAGCACTTGGATTATACTTTTGTATGAGAGATTTTACAATCAAACGATTTCCTGCACTAATTTTAGGGCTTAAAGTAATTTCCATTTGATTAAAAACCATGTCATCAAGCCGTAAGTCATAAAATGGAAATGGTTGCTTTTCTAAACCATGTAAAAGCTTATTTAACATAATTTGTACAGAGGTTGTTAATTGTCCAATGTTTTTTATATCAGATGCTTCTTTCTCTTGCAAATCATCCATGAACTGTATGTAAATCTCCCTCCATACCTTTCAAATACATCTCTTGCATGCCTTGGTTTACTTTTTAGAAATACATCAGTATAGTAAATAATATAAAACATTTTACTATGTTGTATAAATTAAATAAAAAAATTAAAGGAGACTAAATATGAGCGATTTACAAAACAACATTGATGAGTATTTAGAATATTGCAAATTGCAAAAGCGTCTGGATGGCAAGACACTAAAAGCTTATCGGATAGACTTGCGGCAATTCCATGAAGCGGTTTCCATGAATGAAACGGCTGAACTAAGTCCCACTATATTAGAAGCATATATTGCAAAACTTCATCAACAATATAGTCCCAAAACTGCAAAAAGAAAAATTGCTTCACTAAAATCCTTATTTCATTACCTTGAATACAAAGGTAAAATATACCAAAATCCATTCAACAGATTACAAATAAAATTTCGTGAACCAATCATACTACCCAAAACTATTCCTTTACATACCATTGAGGTATTATTAAATACAATATATGAACAATACCATAATGCAGCTAGCAACCATAAAAAAAGGACCTCCCTCAGGGATATAGCTGTCATTGAATTGCTTTTTTCAACAGGAATTAGAATTTCAGAACTTTGTGCAATACAATGCCAACATATAGATCTGGAAAATAATATTATTGTAATTAAGGGAAAAGGAGCCAAGGAGCGACTAATTTATTTATGCAATAAAGATGTTGTTACTGCAGTTGCCAACTATTATTCTGAATATAATAATGAAATTCGCTCATGCGGATATCTTTTTATAAACAATGCAAGTAACCGTTTATCCGATCAATCCGTAAGAGAAATGATAAACAAATATTGTCGCATTGCAAATATCCAGCAACATATAACTCCTCATATGTTCAGACATTCGTTTGCCACATTGCTTTTAGAAGAAAATGTAGACATCCGTTATATTCAAACTATGCTTGGGCACAGCTCCATACATGTGACAGAAATATATACACACGTTACTATGTCAAAACAAAAAAATATTCTTGAAACAAAGCACCCTCGCAAAGACATGAAAATATTAAATCAATTATAATTTTTTGACAGCCTTGAAGAATCGTGACTTCAAGGCTGTGTTTTTAATTTAGTTATACTTAGATTTATTTATATATATATCTTATTACACCATTCTTCATTATATATTGTATCCAAATACCTTTCACCTCTGTCTGGAAAAATACCAACAATTTTTTTTTGCTCTAAATTATCTGAATAACCAGTATAATTTTGAACAGCATAGGCCACTGCCCCACTTGACGCACCTACAACAATCCCTTTTGATAACAATTTATTGCATTCTGATATGGCGTCCGTTTCCTCAATAATCATATAATTATCATATTTTGCATATGCCAAATTATGCGGATGTAATCCAGTTCCTATTCCTGATATATGTCTCTTTCTATTACTATGTTCAAAAATTTGTGAGCCAACAATATCAACTGCAATAATTTGACAATCAGGATTTTTTTCTTTTATTTTTTGAGATGTTCCAGCCAAAGTTCCGCATGTACTGACTGCAACAAACAAATAATCTATCTTCTCCATTTCATTGCATAATTCTTCTCCCAGGGAATAATATGCTTTCCAAACATATTTATTCTCGTATTGATTTGTCCAATATGTGTTAGTATGATTTCTAACATAATCTCTTACAATATTTATTCTATCCTGCACATAATTTCCGTTTTTATCTGCATTGCAAGCCAAGATGACTTCAGCTCCTAATAATTCGATAATTTTTCTATTAAATTCAGTTATGTTTGGGTCAACTACACATATAAAAGAATTACCCTTTATTTTACACATTCCCGCCAACGCGATTCCAAAGTTGCCCGATGATGACTCTATAATTGTTGTGTCTTTTTTTATTATTCCATCACTATACGCATGTTCTATTAAAAATTTAGCTGCTCTATCTTTAACACTTCCGAACAGATTATTGCCTTCAATTTTGGCATAATACTCTATGCTATCGCTCATTTTTAGCAATGGTGTATTGCCAATCATATCTGTGATGTTTTGTATTATCATTTTCTTCTCCTCCGAGGATAATAAGAAATTATCCTCGGAATTAAGATTTATATGGGAGGAACATATGAAAAATCTTTTAATCATCTCTCTGCATGCAGATCCTTCAATGCCGCCCGGAGTTGGTGAGTGGGGTGGCACACACACTTATATGAGAGAACTTTTAACAGAATTATATGATACTGATTATAATGTAATTTTAATAACAAGAAAAGTATATCCAAATGAGGAAACAGTCGAACAAATATCACCATACTGTCGTATTTTACGGCTTACACTCGGCACTTTTGGAAATTTTGATAAACGTGACTTGTATGAATTACATGAAGTTACCTTTCTTCAAGTTCTTGACAAATTAAATGAATTAAAATTTATTCCAGATATTATTCATAGTGTATATTGGAATTCCGGACATTTGGCAATGCGTTTATCAAATCTATGGAATATTCCATATGTACATAGCGTAATTTCAAATGGAAAAGGAAGAAATGAGCATGGTGCCACTGGAACTGCCTCACATCGCATTGAGATTGAAACACAAGTATTTACTCATGCTTCTATTATTTTATGTGTAGCAGAAAGCGAAAAGACTGAAATTTGCAAGTATTATAAGATACAACCTTCAAAAGTTGTTGTCGCAGGACAATATATCCATCCGGCTTTTATATCTGCATCACATGATTCTTTTGGTTCGCCGCGTAAATCAGGTATTCATTATAAAGTTGAATCCGTTTATTTTCCTCCTTATCTCCATACAGAGATAACCACTGGAGAATGGTGGAAAAAGCAAGTATTTACATATACAGGAAGACTTAGTATAGATAAAGGAATATCATTTATTGTACAGGCATGGTATCATCTTCAACAAAAATACCATGAAGCATGTCCACCTTTATGGATAATTGGAGGAAGCCCAGCAGATATAGAAAATATCCACTCTCAACTTGGAATACCAGAACAAGAACTATCAAGATTAGAGAGCAACAGACAAATTATATGGTGGGGATTTTTAGATGAAAATGGTATTAGTGCTATTTATAGTAAAACATTAGCATTAATAACTCATTCAAGATATGAGCCAGGCGGACGTGTCGCAGTAGAAGCAATGTGTGAGGGCATACCTGTTTTAGCAACCCCTAACGGGTTTGCACTAGATGTTATTCAAAATTGGACTAATGGCTTTTTGATTCCGTATGGTGACATTTCTACACTTGAAGTACGCATGGAGCATTTTATAAAACAACCATACCTGTCAAACTGTATGGGGCAACAAGCCAGACAGACTGGGCTTGACACTTTAAAAAACTGGAACTTTAGAAATAAACATTTAGCCGCCTATACAGCTGCAATTGAAGGCAATGAATTTAAGGAATACTCTCATAAAAAGCCTGAATTAAATCCTAATTTCAGAATACCATTAACTTATCCATTTAATATGTATTTGGTTGACAATTCTGATATTTTACAAATTATGAGTGATAACGGAATTACAGATGTTATTTCCATTGTTAACTGTTCAAATAGTTCTTCTGCAAGCTGGACTGTAGAATGCTATAATAAAAATTACTTTATAAAAATGCCCTATGACCGAATGAATTACTCTTCCCTCTGGTCAGAAGAAAAAGAACAACCAACAGTTATTAGTTCCATAAAGCGTTATCGTGCCGAACTTGGAGCAACAGCATTTCACGGAATTCCAGTGTTGTTAGGAAAGCATGAACCAAGGCATGCACTTATTAGGGAGAAATATGAGAACTTAGAACTTCCTTTGGAACAGCAATTATCCCATGCTCTACATGCGATAAATAATTTTTATAAGAGCAATCCTCTTTCTGACCCCAAATGCGTGCAAAACCTAAATAAACTAATACAACAAGAAACAAATTACCAAAAAATTGATAATATGTACAAAAAAATAGTATGCTCTAATTATCCGTGGCAATATTATTATAGCGATTATTCCCTCCGAGTAGAATTAATGCGTTGGAACCATTATTACAACCTTTTGTCCCCAGTACAACAGAACCTTATTGTGTCAATATATCCAAAAGTGTTTAATGTAGCAAGCATGCTCTCATTGGAAGAATCTGATCTGCAACCAGTATTAAATCACGGCGGATTTGATTACAAAAATCTCATTTTTACCCCGCAGATTGTTTTACTGGATAACGAAAAACTTCACCCTGGCTGGCCCGGAATTGATTATGCTGATTTTCTTCTCACTTTTGTAACAAAAAACTATGCTTCAGATGAAACAATAAATTTATGGGAAAGTATACTTAAATCAGTTTACACTTTACACATCACCAACTCAATACTTGGAGGATGGCTTCTTTTAGGTATTTGTAAAGAATTGGTATCAGAAGCAGCACGTTTGAACCCTATATCTGCATCATTAAAAAAGAGAATTGACATTCTGCTGCATATATTCCAATAATCAGCCAGTTACTAATACTATACCGTTACAGTATTTTACCTTATTCTGGAAGCAAATTTTCCAATTTATTGTTTGACAAAGATGGTTAAAATCATCCCGAATCGAAATCTCCTCAAGCTGGTTCAAAATACTTTCTACATCCTCTCCCAGCTCATGCAGATACATTAATATCAATAATAAACCCTGATATGGCACTGATTTGTTGTCTGATTTTATTTTCTTGGTAAAATCGGACAACAATATATCTAACACTTGTGTAATCAGGGTTTTTGCGTTTTTATTATCGCCTATCTGTAATAATATACTTACCTGATTCAACATGGCTCTCCATCTATAAATAACGGACCCTGAAATATCCAAATAAAAATCACCTTCTTTAAGAATGTTCAAACCTTCTTCAAATTCACTATTAGCCGCTTTACAACAACCTAATATGTTTAAAGCCCTTCCTTTTTGATTATGAATACCTAGTGTAGAAGCAATACTCAGTCCTTCCTCAGCCCATATTTTTGCAGTGTCATATTCTTGCGCTAAAAAATTAGACATCGCAATATCAATTCTTGTATGTATAATTTCCAAAAATGGATAGGCTTTTCCTTTTACAGTATCTAATAGCTCACTATATTTTTTTATTGCTTCTAATGGATTTTCCTTAAGCAGACAATTTCCTTCCTGTGACAAATAGGCTGCACGAGCATTATAGGATTCCGGACAATTTTCAATTCCTTCCTTAAAAAGGCGTAAGGCAGCACCCCCTCCTTCAACCATTTTCAAAGATAAACCGTGTGCAGAATATATACGCCCTGCGATATCATCATTCAAATCAAAAAGACAACATATATTCGATAAATTATCGTATAGTTCTTTACTAATCTGATATGCGTCATCAAACATTCCAGTCATAAATTTTTTATGCCACATATATAAAGAATATTCATACCATTCCCTGCAGGATGTATGAGTAGGAAAGTATAGTATAATTGATTCTTTTGTTATCTGATATAAAACTTCATACTCTTTTTCATTATATGCATTAAGTTCATATATACAATGTAACATTTTTAATAAAATATGCACTTTCATACTTTTTTCACCGTCTGAAAGCATCTTTTTATTATTTACTCTTTCAAGATATCTTTTTCCTGTTGCTATTGATTGTTGATATTGCTGCGAGTCTTCATACAGCGACATAACATGCACTGTATAATCCCCGATATTATTATCTTGTTCTAATATATATATTAACTCTAATAGGATAAATGGATACTTGACATCGCTTTTATTTTGAACAATAGGTAATAATTTTCGCGCTGCTTTCATTCGTTCCAATGGTTGTGAAGTTGCCTTTATAGCCGATAAAAACCTCAAATGAGCACACTGAAGATTATCACCTTTAAGCTTAAACAATCCGCTGTTAATGGCAATCTCAGATATTTCATCTGCCTGCGTTTCCCAATAATCGCTTAACAGCAAATAAGGAATTTCGCCGTTCAAAAGCAATGCCATTTCTAGTAATTCTGAAATTAAAGAATTTGTTCTGTATTTTGAAATCAGAGAAACTGCTTCCCTATTAGCATCAATACCTTGATTATTCCAAAAAATTTCGCGTTCCGCATTTGACATCTTCTTCAGTTCCCTAACATTTACATTTACTGAAGTCTGTTTAAGATACTCTAAAGCATTTTTAATTTTGAGTGGGTTATTTTCCAGCATATCGCCGAACTGTTTACAAGAATCCGTATCCATTTTTATGTATTTTCTAATAAGTTTATATATCATATCTTCAGATAACGGTTCCACGGAATATACACGTGCATTTTTCTTGATTATCTTGTAGTAATCATTGGAACATTTAATATCATCCATCAGAATAAATGGTTTTCTGAGTTCAAGAATAATCCGTATTCCATTTTTTTTCATTTGTTCAATAAGTTCTAGGAGAAAGTCTACACATTCTATGGTAAGCGAATCCACATTTTCAAAAAAAATTGCCAAATGAAAAAAATCACTTTTATCTTGTAGTATAGCATTTAAATATTTAAGCAGATAATAACGATAAATATCATTTGCTCCTTCATACTCATAAATATCCATTACAAGAATATGCTTAACAGCATTTGAGATATCTGCATCAACACAATCCCCATTTATCGCTATCAATCTGTCTATATACGTATTTAAATCTGTATCTTCTAAAACGGTTTCTAAAGAAACACCCCAAACTGCTTCTAAAACTTTTAAATATAATATTCTGGAACTAGTACATAAACTCAGATTAATTTTTTGTGTATCAAATTTCTTTTTCTGTAATTCATCACATATCTTATCAATAAGTACACTTTTCCCAATTCCTTCTGTACCAGAAATGATAACCTTGTTGTTTGAAATACGGACTTCATTCACTATATTTGATATAAGTTTCTTCCTTTGAGTATCAATCAAGCAAGTGCCTTTTGTTAAGGCGTTGTTTGATTGATAAATTTCTTGTGCTTCCAGAGAGATAATTTTACTTTCTAAATTAGACAAGCGAGCTTCGGTTGTCTTGCAGGCTTTTACTAAATATGATTTATTATTATGAATATAATCCTTGAGTTTTGTATTATCTATGCTTACGATTGCTAATGCTGTTCGCTTATTGAAATTTTTAATTTCTTTTTTGGTTTGTGGTGCTAATTCTATATTAGTAGCAATATACAATTTATTAGCAGAAGAATTAAAAGCAATAATAATCGCCTTTGCACAATCACTTAATGGTAATGAAGATTGCGATTCCCTGTATTTGGCTTCCATCATTATTTTCCCATATAGTGCTTTATTGTCAGAAGGAATGATCCATATACCATCATATCCTGAATCATGCGAATCTACGGTATGCTCTTTTTTTATGGTTTTTTTATACAACTGTGAAACATACTCATATGCTACGCTCTCAAATAGTTTCCATATTTTTTTCATAATTTTTACCTATTTCCAATGGATAATTTCTTATTATCTACTACTAACTATATTATAACCTAAGTTTAATTTAACTCAGTTTATATTCTCACTTGCATATTGTATATGACAAAATATAGCCTCAACACAAACTATTCATTAGACATACTTTTATAATAGTCAATCACATTAACAAACGGGATTGTAATTTTACCATTATTAAAGACATTTCCAGAAATAGCTTCAATTTTACCACGTGCAATCCCAATAAGTGCCGCAGCACCATTTATTATTACCATGTTCTTAAATGAATCCACATCAATTGTCCCATTCGATACAAATGCTCCCTCCATTGTCATCTGTATCTTACATGACTGCTCACCATAACTTATCTCGATTTCAAAATCTATGAGCATATTAGCCATCACGTAATCAGATCCTGTTTTAAATTCCGGTTCATTTATATTAAAACCAAAATTATTTTTTCCATTATACCCAATATCAGCAATATTATTTTCTATATTCAATTTTTTTATTGCAGTACCTACCAGACGTATTCCATCTACAATACAGTTTAATTCCATCAGGCTATTGCCCCCTCATAATCATATTTTTTAATCCAACTATTATTTTTTGTTCCAAATTTTATTTTATCCATATTATCTTTATCCCACTTAACGTCTATATATTTTTTCTCATAATCTGTGGATATTTCTACAGTCATATATAATTTCAATTTTTCACAAATTTCATTAAGTGTTTTTACTGTAAAATTATATTCTCTGCTCTCCCACTTAGATACCATTCCCTGTGATACACCCATATAAGCAGCAAACTCCTTTTGTGTCATTCCCATATCCAGCCTACACATTTCTATTTTTGCAGAAATTTTTGCTAATTCTACAGTTGTCTTGATATCAGATTTTGACATTCCGTCTGCAACCCACTGTGTTTTTTTTGCGTTTGCAATTTTCTCATTAATTCCCATTTAACTACCTCCGTTTTATCAGCTTTTAAGCCACTTCAACCTGCTAGAAGCAGTTTTCATAGCATTTTGATATGGTGCACTATGACATCGCTTACAATTGAAGAACGATTCTGTATATTTAAAAATGCTGTTTTTAACTCTTCAAATGTATTGTATATTGTTGTATATACTTCTTCTATATTTGATGCATCCTCAATCAATTAATCCATGCGTTTCATTGTTGACGAAAGAAGACTTCTTACATTTATTTCTACACCTTCCAATCTTTCAACTGCATACTTAAAAACAAAGCGATAAATTTCACTTTCCCCAACATTCAATTGGCTTGACAATTCTTCTACAATTCTTCTTGTTTCATTTTTACATTTTCCTCGCACTCCACCGCGTACTTTCAGAGTATTGTTATATGCCTCTTGTGATGAGAAATTTGCCATACCCGTTTCATATTCTACAAGATTAATATCTTCAATGACCTGATAATTCACCTGCTGATTACAATATTCTAATCTGATTTTATTTAATATATTTACTCTATCTTCTTTTA
>ERZ836877.5658-NODE-5658-length-11810-cov-2.659634_pt1 | contig 11810 bp, 7 predicted proteins | sample MGYA00519469_ERZ836877 | MGnify/ENA primary metagenome ERZ836877 (study PRJEB31850, sample SAMEA3708809) | human gut metagenome | biome: human gut; feature: human-associated habitat; material: faeces | place: China | collected 2014 ... | reverse complement strand
ATTCCTTCACGGCGAATTTCAACTCGAACTCAATGTTGCCGATGCTGTGGCGCGAAGTGGACAGATAGGTGATGCCGAAACCGCCGCGACCGAGCACACTCCTCACTGTATAAGTGCGTTCCGGCGAAACAAGAACGGCTCCGGGCTGAAGGGTGATACTCGAAAATTCCATATAACTGCGGGGTTTGAAAGACAAAATTACAAAAAATCCCCATATCCGCGCCGTCCGCCGGAATTTTTGTCGGAAAAACTTGCATTTTCCGCCTCGAAACGTTAATTTTGCCTTATGAAGGTAAAGGTAATTTTTGCTCTGTTCACGGCGCTGGCCCTGACGCTGTCGTCCTGCCATTCGTCGCGCCGGACGGTGCGCGGCTCGCAGGGCCGCAGTCACCGCACCGAACGCCCCGCTGCCCGACCACAGCGTCCCGGCGGCGGACAGCAGAAACTTTCCGGCAACCGCAAGCGGCTCATCGAGCATGCCTACACATGGATCGGGACTCCCTATCTGTATGGTGGAAACGACAGCCACGGCGTGGACTGCTCGGGCTTCGTCTGCGCCGTTTTCGCCCGCACCACCTCGGTGAAACTGCCGCGTTCAAGCCGCGAAATCGCCGAATTCGTCAGCAAAATCTCGCGCGAGAGCATGGAACCCGGCGACCTGGTCTTCTTCACCTCGAAAGCCGGAGGCTCGCGCATAAACCATGTGGCCATCTACGTGGGTGACAATCAGATAATCCATTCCACCACCTCGCGCGGCGTCATCGTCTCGAACCTCGACGACAACTACTGGCGCACACACTACCACCGCTGCGGCCGCGTGTCGCAGGCGTGGAAATAAAACGGCACATGTGCCTAAATTTTTGTTTTTAATACTTAACATATGTTAATTGATTTTCTTATATAAAATATTGTAACTACCTTTGCGAAAAGACTGCGGAAGCAGTATACCTTGAATCGAAAAACTACAATGAATATCAGGAACATCGCTCTTATTGCAATACTTGCAGCAGGAAGCCTCGCAGCCACGGCCGGTCAAAACGAAGACGCCGTGCTCGCCGTCATCAACTCATACCGTCCCGGCTCCACCGGTTACGGCGCCATGAAGGTTGAGAACGTCAACATAAACACAGCAAAAAAGACCATTACCGTAAAATGTAACGGCACCACCACCTATCTGCCCCTCACCGCCGAACGGCTTCAAAGCCTGAAAAAGGACATCGCCGCCGCCCTCGGCAGCCGGTACAGCGGCTACAAGGTGACAATCACTGCCGGAGACAAGAATCTGGAAGACCTGGTGCTGTTCGCCCCCAAGAAAAACATAGGCCCCACCGAAAAGGGACGTTTCGTGACCGACCTCGAGGCCCCCGCCGCGCCCGCCGGTCTGGACAACGCCAACATAGCCATCTGGCAGAGCCACGGCTGGTATTTCGAACCGAAACTGAACCGCTGGGAATGGCAGCGCGCACGTATCTTCCAGACCGTCGAAGACCTGTATACCCAGAGTTATGTGATGCCTTTCCTGATGCCGATGCTCGAGAACGCCGGGGCATACGTGATGAGCCCCCGCGAACGCGACACCAACCTCACCGAAATAATCATTGACCGCGACAACGCCGCCACTCCCGGATACAGCGAGACCGACGGCGACAAGGCCTGGACCGACGCCGGCGTGCCCGGATTCGGCTGGGACGGCGGCAACCTGGTGAACGGCCAGCATCCGTTCAGTGACGGTGGCGCCCGCAGCGTCGCCACCGTACGCAAAGGCGGCAACGAATCCTACGCCGTGTGGAGCGCCGACATCCCCCGCGACGACACATATGCCGTTTACGTAAGTTACGCACCGGGCAAAAACAATGCCAAGGACGCCGAATATACCATCCACACCGCCGGCGGCGACCGCCATTTCAAAGTCAACCAGCAAATGGGTGCCGGAACATGGATTTACCTGGGCCACTTCCCCCTGCGCCGCGGCTACAACAAACCCGTGGTGACACTTTCCAACGTGAGCGCCGAACACAACGCCACCGTCAGCGCCGATGCCGTGAAAATCGGCGGCGGCATGGGTCTGGTGGCACGTATTGTCAAGGAACCCCTCGACTCAATCGACTATCAGTATGTTACGAGCGGTTATCCCAAGTTCGTCGAGGGTGCACGCTACTTCATGCAATGGGCCGGCGCTCCCGACAGCGTATTCACCCCCAGCGACTATGTGAACGACTATACAGACGACTACCGCTCGCGCGGCCTGTGGGTAAACTGGCTGGCCGGCGGCTCGTCGATGCTGCCCGACCGCGAGGGACTCGGTATTCCCGTCGACCTCAGTTTTGCTTTCCACACCGACGCCGGAACCTTCAAGAACGACTCGATTGTGGGTACCCTGGGCATCTATTCCACAGCCAACGGCACCCTGGGCAACGGCTCCGACGCCACCGCATCACGCGACCTCACCGACCTGGTGATGACGAATATCGTCGAAACGGCCCGCGCCGGCTTCGAACCCAACTGGACCCGCCGCGGCATGTGGGACGAATCATATTTCGAGGCCCGAGTGCCGAAAGTACCCGCCATGCTGCTGGAATTCCTCTCGCACCAGAACTTCGCCGACATGAAATACGGTCTTGACCCGGCCTTCCGCTTCGCCATCTCGCGCGCAATCTACAAAGGCATGCTCAAATTCCTGGCCCACCGCGACAACCGTCCCTATGTGGTGCAGCCGCTTCCCGTGAAAGACTTCGCCATCACCGCTGCCGGCGACGGCAAGTACCGCCTGACCTGGGCCGAGACTGTCGACACACTCGAATCCACCGCAACTCCCACATATTATATAATAGAGCACCGCGTCGGCGACAACACCGCCTTCACATTCGCCGGCCGCGTGGAAAAACCGGAATTCACCGTCACCTCCACCGACAATGAAATCCACTCCTACCGCATCATCGCCGGCAACGACGGCGGCGTCTCCTTCCCCTCGGAAGTGCTGGCCTACTGCGACCTGCACAACGACTCGGAACCGGTGATGGTAGTCAACGGCTTCACACGCGTCAGCGCGCCCGACTGGTTTGAGGCTTCGGAATCCATCGCCGGATTCTACGACACCCGCGACCACGGGGTGCCCTATATGCAGGACATCTCCTTCATCGGCTCGCAGTTCGAATTCCGCCGCGATATCCCCTGGATGGACGATGACGCCGCCGGATTCGGTGCCTCGCGGTCGAACTACGAAGACAAGGTGATTGCCGGCAACACATTCGACTATGTCTACACGCACGGCAAGGCAATCGTTGCCGCCGGACATTCGTTCATATCCTCGTCCGTCAGCGCCTATATGGCATCGGCCAACGACGGCCAGCCCCGCATCGTCGACCTGATTCTGGGCAAGCAGAAGGAAATTGCCCGCGGACGCGGCGTCTACGGCACCCTCTATAAGACCTTCCCCTCGGCCTTGCAGAACAAGATTGCCTCGGCAACCGCTGCCGGCAGCGACATCTTTGTCAGCGGCGCTTTCGTGGCCACCGACCTCTGGGATAACCAGTTCTCAAGTCCCGAAGTGGCCGAAGCAGACCAGAAATTCGCCACCGAGGTACTCGGTTACCACTGGCGCGTGGGACAGGCCTCCGTCACCGGACAGGCCTACGAGGTTCCATGCCGCTTCAAGGAATTCACCGGTGGACGCTTTGACTTCTCGGCCACACTCAACTCCGAATGTTACGCCGTCGAGAGTCCCGACTCGTTCTACGCCGCCGACAAAGACAAGGGCTGCACCCTGATGCGTTACAGCGAAAACAACCTCGTGGCGGGCACAGCCACAGCCTTCGACGGCTATCGCACCGTGGTGATCGGCTTCCCCTTCGAGACCATCACCGGCGACGCCGCCCGTACCTCGCTCATGAGCCAGATACTCAACTTCTTCACGAAATAATAACCTAAATATAAACCTACACAGCATGAAAACCACCATCAACTGTTTCGTACCCTACACCGACGCCAAGCAGGCCGCTGCCACCATCGAGAATCTGCGCCAGTGTGCATCGGTTTCGAAAATCTATCTCCTCGCTGCCGATCCCAAAGCCGAAGCCGCCGCAGGCTGCGACATCATCCGCATCGACACACTCAACTCGTCGGCTACGATGAAAAAAATCGCCGAAGCCGCCGACGCCCAGTATATCCTCCTCTATACCAAATACGACACCCTTGTGCCCGGTTACTTCGCCCTTGACCGTCTGGTTCGCCTGGCCGAGGACTCCAAGGCCGGCATGCTCTACGCCGACTCGTACGTGGTGACCGACGGCGTCAAAGCCAACGCTCCCGTCATCGACTATCAGTTCGGCTCGCTGCGCGACGACTTCAACTTCGGCTCGCTGCTGTTCTTCAACGCCGCCGATTTCAAAAAGGCCGCTGCCGGCATCGACGCCGACTACAAGGCTGCCGGCCTCTACGACCTGCGCCTGCGTCTGAGCCGCATCGCCCCTATCGTTCACGTCAACGAATACCTCTATACCGACATCGCCGCTCCCAAGAAAGAAGAAGGCGAGGCAATCTTCTCGTACGTTGACCCCAAGAACCGCGGCGTACAGATCGAGATGGAACAGGCCTGCACCGCACACCTCAAGGCAATCGGCGGCTACCTTCCCCCGAAATTCGACACCATCGAGTTCAACAAAGGCAACTTTGAATACGAAGCATCCGTCATCATCCCCGTGCGCAACCGCGTCCGCACCATCCGCGACGCCATAAAGAGTGTGCTGACGCAGAAGACCGACTTCCCCTTCAACCTCATCATCATCGACAACCACTCGACCGACGGCACCTCCGAGGCTATCGAGGAATTCACCAACGACCCCCGCGTGATCCACATCGTGCCCGAACGCGACGACCTCGGCATCGGCGGCTGCTGGAACATGGGCGTGCAGCATCCCAAATGCGGCAAATTCGCCGTCCAACTCGACTCTGATGACGTATACAGCGACGAGAACACCCTCGCCAAGATGGTGAAGGCATTCTACGACCAGAACTGCGCCATGGTTGTCGGCACCTACATGCTCACGGACATCAACATGAACATGCTGCCCCCGGGCGTAATCGACCACAAGGAATGGACTCCCGAGAACGGCCGCAACAACGCCCTGCGCATCAACGGTCTGGGCGCTCCCCGCGCGTTCTATACCCCCATGCTGCGCGAAATCCACGTGCCCAACACTTCCTACGGCGAAGACTACGCCCTGGGTCTGGCCTTCTCGCGCCACAACCAGATCGGCCGCGTTTACAACGTGGTTTACTTCTGCCGCCGCTGGGAGGACAACTCCGACCACGCCCTGGACATCGTGAAGACCAACAACAACAACCTTTATAAAGACCGCATCCGCACCTGGGAACTCCAGGCCCGCTGCGCAATGAACAAGGACTGATGGCCAACAAAGTCAATTCTCAGATTGTTTCCGATTTCATCGCTTCGCAAATTGCCGAGTGGCCTCAGGCCGCCGGCAATTTCGAAGCACTGAAAACCGTCAAGGTCAAGGAAATCAACCTGCCCGGGTGGACTGTCAAGGTGCAGTTCAACCCCGCGCGCATAGTATCGTCGGCTGCCAAGGTCGACGCCAAATCGCTCAAAGAGCGCAAATGCTTCCTCTGCGGTGAAAACCGTCCCGCCGTGCAGCGCGGAATCGAATGGGGAGGCCGTTACACCATCCTCATCAACCCATTCCCCATCTTCCCCCGCCACCTCACTATTCCCGACAACTCGCACACCGACCAGTTGATTTCGGGCCGTATCGCCGACATGATGCGCCTGGCCGCCGAACTCGAGGACTACACCGTGTTCTACAACGGTCCGCGCTGCGGCGCCTCGGCTCCCGACCACATGCACTTCCAGGCCGGCAACAGCGACTTCCTGACGCTCGCCCCCGCCCTTGAGGACGCCGAGCACAAGGTTATCGCCACAGACGGCGACGCCACCCTCGCGCTAGTCGACAGCCTGCCGCTGAAAGTCTTCGTCATCGACGCCGACGACCCCGAAGCCGGCCAGCGCCTGTTCGACCGCCTCTATGCGGCCATCCCCGTACCCGAAGGCGAGAAGGAACCCATGATGAACATCCTGTGCTACCCCACTCCCGCCGGAGTACGCCTGGTGGTCATCCCCCGCAAGCGACACCGCCCCAGTTTCTACGGCACCGAGGGCGAAGGCACAATGCTGCTCTCGCCCGCTTCGGTCGACATGGGCGGCGTGTTCATCACACCGCTTGAAAAGGATTTCAAAGCCCTCGACGCCGAGACAATCGTCCGTATTCTCGACGAACTCTGCCTCGACACCGACGAAATTAACCGCATAGCCGAAAACGTGAAATGAATCAGGAACCCCGCATCAGCGTGGGCATACTCAGCGCCCCGGAAATCAACATCGTCCTGCTCGACAGTTACATGCACGGCGACAAGGCGGTGCGCGGCCCGCAGACCTTCGAGATTACCCCCGACGGCCGCATCGCCTGGCAGGGAATGGTCCATGACAGCATCGACCTGGTTCCCGCCGGCGAAAAAGGCGCCTTCGAGATTGCCGACGTGATTATCGGCGTCAATTTCCACTGGGAACGTCGCGAGACACAGCGCTTTCCCGGCGCCTGCCGCCTGATTGTGGAAGGCGACCGCCTCACAATCATCAACATACTGCCCGTCGAGGAATATCTACTCAGTGTGATTTCCTCGGAAATGAGCGCCCACGCCTCGCTCGAACTCCTTAAGGCCCACGCCGTGATTTCGCGCTCGTGGCTGCTGGCCCAGATTGAGAAAGACAAGTCAATCCGCGAATCCTCACAGGAATATTCCGCCGAAACCGCTTCCGACGACGAAATCATCAAATGGTACGACCGCCAGGACCATGTGAATTTCGACGTCTGCGCCGACGACCACTGCCAGCGCTATCAGGGCATCACACGCCAGTCCACGCCCAAGGTGGCCGAGGCCGTCAACGCAACCCGCGGACTGGTCCTCACCGACAACGGCCGCCTCTGCGACGCCCGCTTCTCGAAATGCTGCGGCGGCGTGTTCGAGGAATTCGAGAACTGCTGGGAACCCCGTCATTTCTCATACCTCGTGGCCCGGCGCGACAACGTCGACCCCGCCGACTTCCCCAACCTGAAACTCGAGGCCGAGGCCTGCAAATGGATCAACTCGCGTCCCGACGCATTCTGCAACACCTCCGACGCTGAAATCTTGCGCCAGGTTCTGAATAACTACGACCAGGAAACCAAGGATTTCTACCGCTGGACCGTGCGCTACGACGCCGAGGAACTCAGCGCCCTGGCCCGCGAACGCTCGGGCATCGACTTCGGCCGCATCATCGACCTGCAGCCCGTGGAACGCGGCACATCGGGCCGTCTGGTGCGCCTGCGCATCGTCGGCACACGCCGCACCATGATTATCGGAAAGGAACTGGAAATCCGACGCACCCTTTCCACATCACACCTCTATTCATCCGCCTTCACCGTCGAGAAGGGCGCACCGGACCCCGTAACGGGCTATCCGACATCCTTCACCCTCCACGGCGCCGGCTGGGGACACGGCGTGGGCCTCTGCCAGATTGGCGCCGCCGTCATGGGCGCCCGCGGCTACGACTACCGCGCTATCCTGGCCCACTACTTCCCCGGCGCAGATTTAACACCGCTATATTAAATATAATAAGACCGTCCCTACCTTCTTACCGACCAATTATCACACCTGAAAACAATGTCTAAAGCATCAACACGCAACCCGTGGGCATGGATTCCGACCCTCTACTTCGCCCAGGGTATTCCATTCATCTTCATCAACATGGTGACGATGGTACTATTCACCCAGATGGGTATGTCCGAAACCGACGCCGCCCTTTACACCGGCTGGCTCTACACCCCATGGGTAATCAAACCCTTCTGGGGCCCGATTGTCGACATCATCAAGACCAAACGCTGGTGGACCGTCACCATGCAGGTGTGCATTGCAATCGGTCTGGGCGCCATCGCCTTCACCCTACCTATTCCCGACGCAGCCGAAATCAAGGCCGGCATGCCCGCCAGCGCCTTCTCCATCGCGCTGTGCTTCTATGTAATCACGGCTTTCTGCTCGGCCACGCACGATATCGCCTCCGACGGCTACTACATGATTGCCCTCAACACCAGCCAGCAGAGTATGTTCGTCGGCATCCGCTCCACATTCTACCGCTGCGCCAACGTCTTCGGACAGGGCGGCCTGGTGATGATTGCCGGCGCCCTCAACAACATGACCGGCAGCACCGCCATGGCATGGAAATGGACCGTGGCCATCTGCGCCATCTTCTTCGGCGTCGTTTCGCTGTGGCACGCATTCATCCTCCCCTACCCCGCAACCGACAAGGCCGTGGGCGGCGAGGAAAAGAGCATCGGCGGCATCCTCAAGGAATTCGGCGGTTCGTTCGTCACCTTCTTCCAGAAGAAACATGTGATTCTGGCCATGCTCTTCATGCTGCTCTACCGTCTGCCCGAGGCTCAGGTCGTGAAACTCTGCCAGCCCTTCCTGCTCGCTCCCGTCGACAAAGGCGGTCTGGGCATGACAATGGAGGAAGTGGGTCTGGCCTACGGTACTTTCGCCATCATCGGCCTCACCATCGGCGGTATCATCGGCGGTATCTGCGCGTCGAACGGCGGTCTCCGCAAATGGATCTGGCCCATGGCCCTGGCAACCTCGCTCAACTGCGTAGCCTACATCGTGCTCTCCAACATGCAGCCCGACTATGCCACCGTCGGCGGCAAGGCCATCGTATTCACCTGCCTCGTCCTCGAACAGTTTGCCTACGGATTCGGCTTCACAGCCTTCATGCTCTTCATGATGTACTTCGCCGAAGGTCCGTACAAAACTTCGCACTACGCAATCTGCACCGCCTTCATGGCTCTTGGCATGATGCTCCCCGGCATGGCCGCCGGCTGGATCAAAGAGGAACTGCTCGGCAACTCCTACCGTGCCTTCTTCCTCTGGGTACTCGGCTGTAACCTTGCCACATGGGCCGTCACGCTGCTTGTCCGTCCCCACATCAACCCCGAATACGGCGCCAAGAAAGTGGCCGAAGCAAAAAAATAACCCGCACCTCATTAATACCGCAATTATGAAAAAGATTTTCGCAACCGCACTCGCAGCACTCCTCACCCTGGGAGCCGCCGCACAGGTAAAACCCGGCATCGAGGTGCTCCGCGACCGTGACTTCGCCCCCCTGCAAGGGCTGCGCGTGGGACTTATCACTAACCCCACCGGCGTCGACAATGAACTGAAATCCACAATCGACATCCTCCACGAGGCGCCCGGAGTGGAACTCGTGGCCCTGTTCTCGCCCGAACACGGCGTGCGCGGCGACGTGCATGCCGGCGACCACGTGGCCCAGTACACCGACCCCGCCACCGGAGTCCCCGTATATTCAATCTACGGCTCGACCCGCAAGCCCACCCCCGAAATGCTCAAGGACCTCGACGTGCTGGTCTACGACATACAGGACATCGGCTGCCGCTCGTTCACGTTCATCTCCACGATGGGCGTGGCAATGGAGGCCTGCGCCGAACAGGGCAAGAAATTCATGGTCCTCGACCGCCCCAACCCCGTCGGCGGCAATAAAATCGAGGGCAACCTGGTCGAAGATTCCTGCATATCCTTCGTCAGCCAGTTCCCCATACCCTACCTTTACGGCATGACGCCCGGCGAACTGGCCATGTACCTCAACGACAAGGGCCTGATCGGCGACAACCTCAAGGTCGACCTCACCGTCGTTCCCATGCAGGGCTACACCCGCAACATGTCTTTCCGCGAGACCGGCATGCCCTGGGTACTCCCCTCGCCCCACATTCCCAACCCCGAAACCGCCCTGCTCTATCCCGTCAGCGGTATTCTGGGCGAACTCTATGCCATCTCGATCGGCGTGGGCTACACGGAACCCTTCAAACTGTTCTGCGCCCCCTGGATCGAGGCCGAGAAACTGGCCGCACGCCTCAACGGCCTCGACCTGCCCGGCCTGCGCTTCCGTCCCATCCATATCAAACCCTTCTACTCCACCAACAAGGGCGAGAACATCCAGGGCGTCGAAGTGTATGTCACCGACCCCGAGAAGGCTCCCCTCTCGCTGGTTCAGTTCTACGTGATGCAGGAACTCGCCGACATGTATCCTGACCACAAACTCTTCGACATCGCCGACGAGGGTCGTTTCAACATGTTCGACAAAGTCTGCGGCAGCAAGGAAATCCGCCGCCGTTTCACCAAAAACTATCGCGTCGACGACATCCTGCCCTACTGGAACAAGGACGTCGAGGCCTTCCGCGCCGCTTCAAGCCCCTATTACCTCTATAAATAAACCAATCCTCCGAAGATAATAAAACCGCCGTTTCCCATGGCCATCGATTCACCTCTCCATCAGGAATTTCTGCACGAAATCGAACAGTTTGTCGACCGCGACAGAATCTACACCGACGAGTTGCGCCTGCTCGCCTGGGGTACCGACGCCGGCTTCTACCGGCTCATACCCAAAATCGTTGTGCGCGCCAACGACGAGACCGAGGTCTCGCGTCTGCTGAAGACTGCCTCGCGCATCGGCGTGCCCGTGACGTTCCGTGCCGCCGGCACGTCGCTTTCGGGCCAGGCAATCACCGATTCGGTCCTGGTGGTGGCCGGAAAGTCGTGGGAACGCTATGAGGTGTCGCCCGATGCCGAATACATCACCCTGCAGCCGGGCATCATCGGCTCGCGCGTCAGCGAGATTCTGGCCCCCTACGGCCGTATGTTCGCCCCCGACCCCGCCTCGAAAAAGGCGGCCATGGTGGGCGGCATCATCATAAATAATGCCTCGGGCATGAACTGCGGCACGCACGCCAACAGCGACCGCATCCTCAAATCGGCGAGAATCGTCCTGGCCGACGGCACAATTCTTGACACCGGCGACCCCGAGAGCCGCAAGCGCTTCGCCGAGTCCCATCCCGAATTCCTGAAAGAAATCGAGAACATCCGCCAATTGATCCTGGCCAATTCGCACCTGACGGCCCGCATACGCCACAAATACTCGATCAAGAACGTAACCGGCCTCAACATCCTGCCTTTCGTTCGCTTCGAGGACCCCTTCGATATCATCGCCCACCTGATGGTTGGCAGCGAAGGTACACTGGGTTTCCTCAGCAGCGCGACGGTGGCCACATCGCATCTCTATCCCTGCTCGGCATCGGCAATGCTCTATTTCAGCGACATTTCCGAGGCCTGCCGCTGCGTCGTGGCCCTCAAGAAAGGCGCTCCCGTCGAATCCTGCGAACTCCTCGACAGCAAGTCGCTGGCCTCGGTCAACGACCCCACCGGCAAGGGCCTCACCGCCCTGCTCCTGGACACCAAGGCCGACACCGAGGCGGAACTCAACGAAAAAATCGACCGCATCATGAAGGTCGTCAACGAGTTCCCGCTCTTCAAACCCGCCCATTTCTCCACCGACCCGGCCGAGACAGCCGCCTGGTGGGCCCTGCGCTCGGGCATCTTCCCCTCCGTCGGCGGCACACGCCCCACAGGCACCACCGCCCTCATCGAGGACATCGCTTTCTATATAGACGACCTGCCCCAGGCCACACGCGACCTGCTCCGGTTGCTCAAGGAATGCGGTTACGAGGATGCCTGCATCTACGGCCACGCCCTCGAAGGCAACTACCACTTCATCATCGCCCAGTCGTTCAAGACCAAGGCCGATATCGAGAAATACCGCAACATGATGGAGAAAATCGAGGAACTGGTCGTGGGCAAATACGACGGCTCGCTGAAAGCCGAGCACGGCGTGGGCCGTAACATGGCCCCCTTCG
>ERZ836877.5655-NODE-5655-length-11814-cov-3.469088_pt1 | contig 11814 bp, 12 predicted proteins | sample MGYA00519469_ERZ836877 | MGnify/ENA primary metagenome ERZ836877 (study PRJEB31850, sample SAMEA3708809) | human gut metagenome | biome: human gut; feature: human-associated habitat; material: faeces | place: China | collected 2014 ... | reverse complement strand
CCACTCGGGAACCCATCCATGTTGGCTCTGACAAGCAAGAAATATATTATCATAGCATCCCGAAAAAATCAAGTTTTTTACAGAAAATTTTTCTATGATTTTTTTTGATTTTTCTCTGACTTTTTCTTTGAAATTTTTATTTCTATTTTTTTAGTCCTTACAGCACTCTCGCCCGATTATCGCTGACCTTATTGGACACCAGTAACATTCCGCAGGTTCCGGACAATTCCAATTCTAACACGCCGTCAACCACCTCATAATCCAATGCACCCACATTGTAGCCCTCAAGCGTGGTCATCATCACCCTGGTCAGCCGGTCCTCATCCCGGATGCCAAGCTGCCATACCGGGATCTGCACAGCCTGTGCTGAAGCGCTGTTATTGACCACCACCACACAGCGGTTCTCACCGCAGAAACGCCCATAGGCGATCATCTGCCGCCCTGCCGCCAGCTGTTTCAAGGAACCTCTGCGAAGCGCCTTATACCGCTTATGCAGATCGATCATATACCGGTGGAACTCGATCAGTTCATAATCCTCTCTGCCCCACGGATAAGTTCTCCGGTTGTCTGGATCAGTCCAGCCGCAGACTCCGGTCTCATCACCATAATACAAGGTCGGCGCACCAGGCCAGGTCATCTGCACCAGCACTGCCTCCCGGTATACCTCTGGATGAATGCCCTCTGATGCGGCTGCAGCTCCCATAGAAGCCAGCCGGCCCACGGTCCGGTTGGTACGGGTCATAAAACGAGAATGGTCATGGTTGGACAGCTCATTCATGGAGATCAGCGCAGACTGGGTCTGCATCCGGCTCATGTGATAGAACATGGAACGGAAGAAGCTCTCACCATCCCCATAAAGCGAAGCATTGTAGCTGTCGCTGTGCTTTTCCATCCCTGTCAGGAACCAGGTAAGCGGCTCCATAAATGCATCATAATTCATGATGGTATCCCACTGGTCACCCTTCAGCCACTCCCACGGGTCACCATAATGCTCCGCTAAGATCACGGCCTCCGGGTTCGCCTTTTTCACTGCCCGGCGGAAGTCCTTCCAGAATCTGTGGTTATATTCCGGGCTGTGACCTAAATCTGCCGCCACATCCAGACGCCAGCCATCCGCATTATAAGGCGCAGAAACCCATTTCCCCGCGATCTCCATAATATAATCATGAAGCTTCGGAGAATCCTCGTAATTCAGCTTCGGAAGGGTATCATGCCCCCACCAGCCGTCATAGCTGCCATTATATGGCCATTTTTTCTCATCATGGAACTTAAAAAAGCTATGATACTCGCTGTCTCTGGACACATAGGCCCCTGCCTCATAACCGCCTATGCTTTCATAGACCCGCTCCCGGTCCAGCCATTTATTAAAAGAACCACAGTGATTGAACACGCCATCGATGATCACCTTCATGCCCCGGCGATGCACCTCTTCTATAAACTGGGCGAAAAATAAGTCACTGGCCTCCAGATTCTCCCTGCCTGCTGACCTGAGCTGGTATTTTGTTGATGCCACATTATCTTTCGCATGAGGATCCGCCAGCTTCCCCCCATCCTTCACGATTCTTCCGTAATGCGGATCGATATGATCATAATCCTGGGTATCATACTTATGATTGGATGGAGAGACGAACATCGGATTAAAATACAACACCTCTACACCCAGATTCTGGAGATAATCCAGCTTCTCCCACACGCCCTGCAGATCACCGCCATAGAAACAGCGCACATCCATAGCTGACGGATTCTGATTCCAGTTGGCGATCTTTGTCACCGGCTGCCCGATGTAGATATACTCGTCTGTCTCCACATCATTGGCCGGATCTCCATTGCAGAACCGGTCCACAAAAATCTGATAGATCACCGCGCCTTTGGCCCAGTCCGGTACATGAAAACCAGGTGTGATCCGGAAATTGAAGCAATCCTGCACCATATCCACAGCTCCTAAGCGGTTGTAATAGCAGAAATCTCTTCCCTTTACCACATGGAAATAATAACTAACCGGCACTGTGTCCACCAATATCCGACGCTCGTAGTAATCAAACTGCTGATCACTGGACACCTTCCACAGCGGTTTCTCCGTCTTCTGGCCATTTTCCACATAATAGACGCTGTCTACATCACCTCTGGCTGTCCGAAAACGCAGTGTCACCTGCTGGTCCGCATCTGGCTCTGACGGAATCCGGAAATCCTCGTTCTCATCTGCAAACAGCGCCGCCCGGTTTATCATTTTCAATACTTCTGGTTTCATTCTATGTTCATCCTTACTTTTTATTTCACATTTCTGGCACATCGTGCCATCATTTACATTCTATCGAATTTCCGCCTTGAATACAAGCATAATTCCCCATTACTGCTGTTTTTATGCCGGATTTTCACCTTATTTTTGGATAGCAAAAGAGCCAGCGGGGTAGCTGGCTCTTTTAGGAGAAGGTATTTCGTTTCTTATGGGGTGTAGCAAAAACTATATAATGTATTGGGGGGGTTTACATTAATTATAGTATCATGAACGTCAAAAAATGAAAACCCTTACAATTCACAAATATCACAAAATTGCTCACAAGTTTTTGTGCAACTTGTATATTTATTCGAACAATTGTTCGAATTCTTCCTGTCCGATCTTCTCTTTCTGAATCAGAAGGTCACTGCACTTATGAAGAACATCAATATGTTCCTCGATCATTGCCTTGGCTTTCGCATAGCACTCGTCAATGATTCGTTTTACCTCACTGTCGATCACAGACGCTACGCCCTCGCCATAATTTTTCGCATGACCGATATCGCGTCCGATGAACACTTCTTCGTCTTCATTCTCATAGTTGATCATGCCGACTTTCTCAGACATACCATATTTGACCACCATGGATCTGGCAATGGCAGTTGCCTGTTTGATATCCTGGGACGCACCCGTGGTGATATCGTCAAAGATCAGCTCCTCCGCGATCCGTCCGCCTAAAGAAACCATGATATTCTGCAGCATCCTGCCCTTCGTGTTAAACATCTCATCCTTCTCCGGAAGCGGCATGGTGTAGCCTGCTGCACCAGAACCAGTCGGGATAATGGATATCGTATGCACCGGTCCAACGTCCGGAAGAAGATGGAACAGGATCGCATGACCGGACTCATGGTAAGCGGTGATCCGTTTCTCCTTCTCAGAGATGACTCTGCTGTGCTTCTCCGCACCTATGCCAACTTTGATGAAAGAGCGGTCAATATCAGACTGTTTCACAAATTTACGGTTCTCTCTTGCCGCTAAAATCGCAGCCTCATTTAACAGATTCTCCAGATCTGCTCCTGTAAATCCTGCAGTGGTCTGCGCTACCCGGTGCAGATCCACATCATCCCCCATCGGTTTATCTTTGGCATGGACCTGTAAGATCTCTTCTCTGCCCATCACATCTGGTCTTCCCACCACGATCTTCCGGTCAAAACGGCCCGGACGCAGGATCGCCGGGTCCAGGATATCTACACGGTTGGTCGCTGCCATGACGATGATGCCTTCGTTGACGCCGAAACCATCCATCTCTACCAATAACTGGTTCAATGTCTGCTCTCTCTCATCATGTCCGCCGCCAAGACCGGTACCACGCTGTCTTGCCACGGCGTCGATCTCATCGATGAACACGATACAAGGTGCATTCTGCTTCGCCTCTTCAAAAAGGTCACGGACTCTGGATGCGCCGACACCCACGAACATTTCCACAAAATCTGAACCGGAAATGCTGAAAAATGGAACACCGGACTCGCCAGCTACCGCCTTTGCCAGTAAGGTCTTACCGGTTCCAGGAGGGCCTACTAACAGGACGCCTTTCGGGATTCTTGCGCCTAAAGAAGTGTATTTCTGAGGATCTCTTAAGAAATCCACCAGCTCCTCCAGGTCTGCTTTCTCTTCATGAAGACCAGCCACCTTCTTGAAATTAAATTTATTGGCGTCCTTGCTTAATTTCGCGCGACTCTTGCCGAAATTCATCATTTTCGCATTGGAACCGCCGCCTGCTGCCCTGGCGTTCATAAACATGATCACCAGAACCACCATACCAGTGGAAAGCACCATCGGAAGGATCATAGTCATCATATAGCTCTCATGCGGAACATCCTGGGTGGTAAATGGAACATTCTTCTCCATCAGGAAGTCCTGCTCTGCCGTCACATCAGACACATACATCTGGCGGTGGCTGTTGTCCTTCATCAGGAGAATGAGCTGTCCTGTCGGGGTTTCTTTATTCTGTTTTACAATAGCTGATGTGACATTTCCAGCATCCACTGCCTCCATGTACTCCTGTCTGGTTAAGGTATCTACGTTCCCCTGTCCAGTAAGACTGGTCGCCAGGAAAAAGATCAGACACGCCACCATGATCAGACCAAAGCCATTGATCGTAATCTGTCGTCGTTGTTTCACTTTGTTGCTGCCTCCTTATTCTTGCTCCACTGCATCTAGCTATTCCTGAGCAGGTTCCACTACTCCAATATATGGCAGATTTCTGTATTTCTGATCATAATCCAGGCCATAGCCAACCACAAATTCATCCGGAATGGTAAAGCAGGTATAATCCACATGTACCTGTTTCTTCACTCTGCGCTCCGGCTTGTCAAGAAGGGTACACAGGTGGATGCTCTTTGGTCCTCTCTGTTTTAAGATCTCGATCAGATATGCCAGGGTTCTGCCGGAATCAATGATATCCTCCACGATCAGCACATCTTTCCCCTCTAACGGCTCGTCTAAATCCTTGATGATTTTTACCACACCGCTGGATACAGTACCTGCACCGTAGCTGGATACGGACATAAAATCCATGGATACCGGAACGGTCAGTCTCTTGGCCAGTTCACAGGTGAAAAATACGCCGCCCTTTAAAATACAGATCAGGTGTATATCCTTACCTGCGTAATCTTTGTTGATCTGTTCTGCTACTTCATTGATTCTTTTGTTAACCTCTTCCTCTCCAAGAAGAACCCGGATCTTATCAGCCATTTTCTCTTCCTCCATCTGCTTGTACTTCTAATACATAGTCTGTGTCTTCTGTCACTTTATAATACTCACTGATCCGCCACCCGACGATCCAGAGCACATGATGATCTTCTGCCAGAAGAGTGACCCTGTCACGCAGCTCCCGTGGGATTTTCTCATCGATCATATATGCCTTCACCGTCTTTTTTCTGCCATCCTTCAATGTGATATAATCTCCGGTCTGGCGGGTCCGGACAGTTAACGTACCCTTTATTCTATCATAGTCAAACCATTTCGTATACCGATTTTGGGGAATTTCCTGCGCTTTTTCGTAGGGAATTTTCTTCATTATAAGGGAAATGGATGGCTGGTTGTCCACATGACCAGCCGGATTCCACTTGGAAATCCACAAGAACTCGTATTCTGTCCACGCAGTCAGACCGTAAGGAAGGTTTATGCGCTTGCCTGTCTCCTTCTCCAAAAGGGATGCCACCTGATCGATGTGGTCGGAGGTAATGTCTTTTAGGGACTGCGTAGCCATGGAGATCATGTGGCGCAGCACATAGGTCCGGACAATAGGCGGTTCTTTCAAAAGCACAGACCTTTCCATACCATAAATGATCTCGTCTGCAGTCTCCACCTGGCTCTCTGCCCCCGATTTCGTTCCATCTGCCAGACCTGTCACATCGCCTTCCGCATTACACTTCTTCGTTACCCCGCACTCTTTCCAGATCTTTTCCGCCTGTTCCTCAAAATACGCGTCTGCCTGCCGCAGCCGCTCTCCCGCCTCCACAATATGCTCCACCGCTTTCTCATTGATCTCCCGGCGGATCTGCGGGATCAGCTCATTTCTCAGACGGTTTCTGGTATACTCATTTTCCCGGTTGGTGGAATCCTCACAATAAGCGATATGCCGTTTTTCCAGATATTCCAGGATTTCCTTCTTGTCCAGACACAAAAGCGGCCGGATGATCTGTCCACGTTTTGCAGACATTCCACCCAGTCCCTTTAATCCACTGCCCCGGACCAGGTTGTGGAGAATGGTTTCTGCCTGATCTTCCTGATGGTGGGCCACGGCAATCTTCGCCGGACGGCAACCTGCCAACTCCAAGGTTTCACTCCCACAGCCATCACGCAAGCCGTCTTTCTGGCTTGTCCAGTTTTTGGCATACTCCCGCAGGATCTCATACCGTACATCCCGTCCGGCTTCCTCCAGCGACAGTCCTCTCTCCGCTGCCAGGCTCCGTACATCTCTCCGTTCCACCACACAGTCAATTTCTAATTTTTCCGCCTCTGCCTGAACAAATGCTGCATCCCGGTCTGCTTCCGCACCTCTCAGTCCGTGATGCACATGGACCACCAGAAGCTCCAGCTGCCACGCCTCGCGGATCGCCGCAAAAAGCTCCATCATACATACCGAATCCGCTCCGCCGGACACTCCTAATACCACCCGGTCTCCTATTTCCAGAAGCCGCTCCCGCCGGATGAACTCCTCCATCTTCTTCTGTACTGCCGTCAACTCTATTTCCTCCATATTCCAGTCACTAAAACGGTCATATCATCCCGTCCTGCGCCACCTGTTTCCATCACCAGGCGAAGGATCTCCTCCGCCATATCCTGCGGATTTTTCCGCTCCAGATTTTCCAGATATTCTTTCATGGTTTCTTCCTTGTCCTCGCCCGGAAGGGCATCCAGCACCCCGTCACTGACCATAATGACCCTGGAATCTTCCCACAGCTTCTTCGATAATAAGACAGGCTCTGCCTGCTCCACAATTCCCGCCGGCACATTGCCTGCCTCCAGCCGCTCTACTCCGTCATCTCCTATAAGAAATGTCGCCGCCGCCCCCAGCTTCATAGCCTCCAGCACACCGCTGTATAAGTCGATGCAGCACAGATCCAGCGTCGCCGGGTGCTGTTCCTCACCAGCCAGCAAAAGCACTGTATTGATCAGCTTTAAGGCCGATCTGGGAGAATACCCCGCACCGATCAACTGCTCTGCCAGTTCCACCACCTGACGGCTCTCCCGCTCTGCCTGCATACCAGTTCCCATGCCGTCTGACAGGCTCATGACCACCTGTCCCGGTCCGCACTGGCAGAAGGTATAATTATCACCGGAAACCATTTCTCCGGTTTTCGGGGCTCTGGCGGCTCCATAGACCGCACTGTAACTGCCGTCCTCCACAAACCTCACAGTGGCCCAGTTCCGGGCAATGATATTGCGGCTGTCCCTGGCCGCCATCCAGGAGGACGTTCCGAAGACCTGATTTAAGATCTGTGCCGCATCTTTGGACAGCATACACCGCCCATTGGTGGTCCGCACCGTGAGAAATGCCTCTTTCCGCTTGTTATCATACTCCAGGATCAGCATCTGTTCAACTGCCATATGCCGTCTGGCAAATGCCCTCCGCACCATTTTCTCCCACACCGGTGTCTGATCCGTGGCGCACAGAAGCTGCCTTGCAAATTCATCCAGCACCGCCGCCAGTTCCCGAAACTGGGAGATCACCACATCCCGGCTCTCCAGGAATCGATTCTTCCAGGACAGATTCATGGTAGCCCGCCCCAGGTTCCGGTTTAACTGTCCCACATAATCGGCCTGTTTCCGGCAGGTCTCCTGGAAAAGCCTGGGCATGTCCTCCTGTCCCACGCTTCCATTCTGCTCAAAGGCGCGGAGCAGATAATAGAGGTAATAGCTGTCCTCCCTCTGGCTGTCCGAATACAAATTACATTTGGCACAATCCCCACAGACCATGGCACTTGCCATCTGGAGCGCCGCCAATCCATCCTCCCGGCTTAAATTCCGCCCCATCTGTCCATCACCGTCAAAGGTCCGGGCCAGATTTTCCAGAGAATCCGCCATCCCCTCCAGTTTTTTCGCCGTATATACATGGATATCTGCCATGTCCCCATGACATTCTTTCCTTTTTAACACAAAAATCCCTCCTGACCTTCGTATCCTGCTCCCCGCTGCAGCCCCTTACGGGCACAGCCTCTCGTCTGCATTATACTCGGTCAAAAGGGAAAATATTCCTAATTGGCGGCTTTTAAAATGATCTCGTCCGGGTTTACTAATCCCAGCTTCTCTTTGGCAACTTTCTCAATATACTGCTTTGTCTGGACATAGACCCGCTTTTCTTCTAAGTCTTCCGCCCGCTTCTTCTCTTCTTCCACCTGCGTCCGGAGGTTCTCCTCACGCACCTGGTATTCCAGATCCTTAGCCCGAAGGGAAGACGATCTGGCGTTGACCACCAGCGCCATACTAAATATTACAAAAACGATGCCAATCAAAGCCATGCGGTTGCCCTGGCGATCCCGCTTCCTGCGTTTCGGCCTTCTCGTTTCTTTCATGATCCATCACCTTTTATGTAAACTTGTAAACTTCCTAAATTTCCTGGATTTCCTATTTCATTCTAAGAGATTTACATATCTTTTTCAAGTAATTTCTCAATTTTCTTCCCACAATTCGCTCATATAAGATCATTCCCAGACCAACTGCGCCGATGGCATAAAAACGGATGGTGCCATTCTGGTACACATAGAGCATATCAAAGGTCTGAAACCCACAGTATACAAAATACAACAGATCTTCCAGATTCACAGCCAGTGTTCCATGAGGCAGCGCCGCCCGGAACACCCGGAGCATGTCATAGAGGATCATCAGCCACACACCCATGGTCAGACTGACTCCAAATAATCGCGTCTCTGCTGTAAGCTGACCCCACATCCCTGTCGCCGTCTGCATCCACATTTCCATCACCGTTCCTGTCCCTGTCGCATCACCGTCCACCGGCTTCCACAACAGCATTCCATCTATTCCCACCATTCCCGTCTTTTCTCAACGGAACAGGCGGTTAAACAGCGACTCACCTGATTTATGCAGAGATTCATTGGAAGAATACGCCAGGCTGTCGATCTGCCCCTCCAGATCTGCCTCTCCCTTCTCCAGGGTCAGACGGTTCATATGCAGATTCTTCCCCTTGATGGTCAGAAGCCCCAGCTCCGTGTCCAGCACCACCTGGTTTTCATCAAATGCAACAACATCTTTCACACCAGTCAACATCACACTGCCCCGGTTCTGCAGCGTCAATTTGTGACTGCCCATCTGGATCTTCTCTTCCATCGCCATATCTGGACCTCCCCGCATACTCATGATGGTCTGCAACTGCTCCGTACTCGTTTCAGTTACACTGTTTTACTATATGCGGATAGGCTTACAGATATTCAAACATTTCCTTTGCGTCTTCCTTGCGGACGGTCTCCTGTACACTGGTTACCCGTACCTTCACGGATTTGTTGCCAAATGCGATCTCGATCACATCACCGGTCTTTACCTCGGCGCTGGCTCTGGCTACCTTGTCATTAAGCATCACGCGGCCACTGTCGCATGCTTCGTTGGCTACGGTTCTTCTTTTGATGATTCTGGACACTTTTAAATACTTATCTAATCTCATATGTCTGCCCTTTCTTATTCGTGCGTTATGAAAAGAATCCGTGTAAGAAAAAGCCCCTTATGATGAACCATCACAAGGGGCAGCTTATTCCACGTTTCGTGAATCGAAGTAACCGCTGATTAAGCGTTTACCATATCCTTTAATGCTTTACCAACTTTGAATTTTGGAGTCTTAGTAGCAGCGATGGTCATAGTCTCGCCAGTTCTTGGGTTGCGGCCCTCTCTTGCTGGTCTCTCAGATACTTCGAAAGTACCGAAACCAACTAACTGGATCTTACCACCGTTTACTAATTCCTCAGATACAACATCTGTAAAAGCCTTTACTGCCTTCTCTGCGTCTTTTTTGGAAATCTCTGCCTTCTCAGCTACTGCTGCGATTAATTCTGTCTTGTTCATTGTATTATCTTCCTCCTAAAACTTCTGTCTAACATCAGTATTCCTAAACCCGGTTCACCGATACTCTATCATTTATATCTTTTTTGCCCTTGTTTGTCAAGGTATTTCCACGTTTTGCGGGCTTTTTTCGGGCTTTTGTTTCCTGTTTTAGGCCGCTTTCTGAAAGTGCTTTCAGCTTTCCATCTGACGCCCCAGAAAACCTGCTGCTGTCTGGGCCAGTTTTAACTCCGTATCACCCATTTTCGTCCGCTGATCCCTGGAAAATAATGCCACGCTTCCGATGGCATCCCCCTCGCAGATGATCGGCACGACCACCTCCGCATAGAGCCCTTCCACCTCATCCGGCACCAGATACAAAAAATGTTTGTCTCCGACTGCCGCCTGAACCGTTTCACGCTCCATGATCACCCGCTCTAACTCCCGGCTGATGGTCTTGGACAGCAGCTCCTTCTTCGGTCCGCCTGCCACCGCCACCACCTGGTCCCGGTCCGTGATACACACCATCAGCCCCGAACTCTGCGCCATAGCCTCCGCATACTGACCAGAAAATGCCGTCAGCTCCATCATTGGAGAATATTTCTTTAAAATAATCTCTCCTTCCCGGTCTGTAAAGATCTCCAGAGGCGTTCCCTCACGCAGCCTCAATGTCCTTCGTATCTCCTTCGGAATGACAACTCTGCCAAGATCATCAATTCTTCTTACAATTCCCGTAGCTTTCATAATGTTTATTCCTCCTGCATATCCATTTCCATGGTTTCCATATTGTGTGTCTTATGGGTAGTATGTGGAAATGCGAGGGGAAATATACACGACTGCTTTCTATATGTCTGTCATTCCTGCAGCAACCAGTCTGCTATATCATAAATTTCTATCCCTTCATAGCTGTATTTCGGATGCTTTGTCCTGGCAACGATCATTTTCGGATAAGCATCCCGTATCTGAAAAAGCGGAGATACTTCCCGATTAAAAGTCTCCTCACCCGAAATGTTATCACTCACCTGAATATAGATCTTTTCGCTGCCTCTTTGCGCTACAAAATCTATTTCTTTCTGATACAATTTTCCTACATAAACATCATAGCCACGACGAAGCAGTTCCATGCATACGATATTTTCATAAACTCTGCCATAATCCATATTTCTGCTGCCAAGAATTGCATAACGGATACCACTGTCACAAAGATAGAATTTTTCAGAGTTCTCAAGATACTTCTTCCCCCGAATGTCATAACGCTTAATATCATAAAACACAAACGCATTGCACAGATATTTTATATATCTTCCAATCGTTACATGATTTGTCGGAGTATCATTCGCTGTCAGCAGCTGACTGATTTTATTGGGTGAAGTCAGATTGCTGACATTATCCATCAGGAACTCACTTAATCTTTGCAGAACCAGCGTATCAGGCAAAGCATATTTCTGTACCAGATCTCTGGTTACAATCGTTTCATAAACCTCTTTGATATAATTGACTCGGTCTTTTTCCGTTCTGTAAGCATAAGAACCGGCAAGTCCTCCCTTTATAGAATAGTCGTCAAACAGCTGATCCGTGTCTGGAATATCATCATTGTACCTGCAATATTCCTGAAAACTAAATGGAAATACATGAATTTCAATATAACGCCCAGTAAAAAGAGTTGCCAGATCCGCACTAAGCAGAAAAGCATTCGACCCCGTAATATAAATATCATACTTTCCTTTCGCATACAAACTGTTTATCGCCAATTCAAACTGCGGACACATCTGAACTTCATCCACAAAAAGATAATTTGTTTTTCCTTCCTGATAGTGTTCTTCCACATAAGTGTGCAATGCATGGTATTCCTTCATCTCTTCATAAGCCAGATCCATAAAGTCAATAAAAATAATATTAATATTTTCAAAATGACCTTTCAGATACTCAATATATGCCTGCATCAATTTTGACTTACCAGAACGACGGATACCCGTAATAATCTTGATATCAGGAGTTCCATTCAATTCGATCATTCTATCAAGGTATTTTTCTCTCATAATGGT
>ERZ836877.5647-NODE-5647-length-11830-cov-3.254607_pt1 | contig 11830 bp, 9 predicted proteins | sample MGYA00519469_ERZ836877 | MGnify/ENA primary metagenome ERZ836877 (study PRJEB31850, sample SAMEA3708809) | human gut metagenome | biome: human gut; feature: human-associated habitat; material: faeces | place: China | collected 2014 ... | reverse complement strand
GCTGATCTGGAATGGATTTTTGCTCGTAACTATGAAGGTACTGAATAGTTACGAACTTATTATAATACTGGCATGATGGTCATAATCCATCCAACAGAAATGATACATCCAAGAATAGCAAAAAGCCAGCCGCTCTTTAAAAGATCTTTCTGATCATATCCGCCATATTCCATCATGTAAGGAACTGCTCCAGTAGCCATTGGGGTCATGAACGCAGTCAGGGCACCTGCCTGGATTAAAATAATCAGGCCACGAGGATCGCCGCCATTCTGATAACAGGTGGCAATAGCGATCGGAATGAAAATCAACATTGCGCCACGATTTGACATAAACTGCGTCAGGATGAACGGAACCACAAAGAAAATCAAACCAACAATGTAGTTGTTATTCACAGCTGTAACAATCTTGGCAATACCGCCACCAATAAAATCACCAGTACCAGTTGCAGAAAGAGCGCCAGCCATGGCAAGAGCACCTACAATTAAGAGCAACATACTGACAGGAATGGACTGCAGTGCTTCTCTTGGCTTTAAAACACCAAAGATAATCATGAGAACTGCGCCAATGATACAGATCTGCCAAATCTGAACCATCTTAAGCACATTGGCCTGAAGCATTAAGGCAATCGCAACACCGAAGAAAATCACAATACCAGCCACCTCTGCAAAAGCTGGAAGCGGTTTTCTGGCTGCAGTCTCTTTCTGACTGCTTTCTGCAGTTGCTACAGAAGAAGCTTCTGGACAAAACTTCGGCATAACAAACGCACAGTAAAGAACACTGAAAATCAGCATTGGCAGACGGGCTTTCATTGGATCAAAGAACCCGATTTCAGGCATTGTGCCTGTAAAATTCGCAATCTTATCATAATAGGAAATAATATAACCATTCAGTTCCGCAGCCTGAGTCGCACCGGTACCAATTGGAAGTGTACAGCAGGTTGATATGGCAACAATGCCAAGTGGTAAAGAAATTTTGGCTTTGGAAATCCCCAGGCTTTCTGCAGAAGCCATACAAAGAGGAGCCACAATACCAAAAACAACAACCGGGCTCTGCACCATCTGGGTCAGAAGCATGGCAAGAATACAGTACATTAACAAAACCTTAGAAAGACTTCCTTTTGCCATTTTGGAAATGCCAGTTGCAAGGTCGGTACAGAATTTCGTGCGGTTAAAACCCGCTGCCACAACACTCATGGCACCGATCATGATCACATTATTATTAGAAAAATAAGCAAGTGCCTCAGACGGCGCAAGACATCCCGTTAAAGACAGGGCAACTAAAGAAGCCATAGCGACTGTCCCAAGACTCCAGACGCCAGTCATATAACCAATACAGGTTAAAGCAAAAATTACCAGACAGATAATAAGCTGTGTACTCATATTTCTTCTTCCTTTCGTAACAAAATATTTGCAAGTAAATTACTGATCGCAGATCGATCCGTCAATATTTAAACGAGTCATAACCTTATGTGGACGGAACGGGAATTTTTCTTCCAAATTCGGAATTACATCGATACCAATGCCCGGCTCTTCTGGAACAGACAGATAACCATCCTTAAATTCAGGAATATGGTCTACCATATCACACTGGCGAAGTTTCACACCACTGCCTGTCAAGTGATCTACCGTAGAAGCAGCAAATGGATTCGGATACTCAGTAATAGCGATATTGTCCGTTGCCGCCACAAACTGCAGTACTGCGTTTGTCATAACCGGACTGCACGGATTGTGGGGAACAAGACTCTTATGATGAGCTTCCGCAATCGCTGCAATTTTCTTTGCGCCGGTAAATCCACCGCATACGCCAAGAGACGCGCGCACATAGCTGCAGGCGTTGCGCTCTAACAGCATTTCAAATTCATGGTAGGTATTGATCCGTTCCCCAGTTGCGATCGGGATACGGCACTGTGCAGCAACATGTCCCATCTCGTCAAAATTATCCGGCCGGATCGGATCTTCCAAAAACATCGGATTATAAGGTTCCAGTCTTGCCGAAAGCTGAACTGCAAGACCAGGCTCCAGGCGGCGATGCAGTTCCAGACAGAGATCAATATCTTCACCAACTGCCTCACGAACCTTCGCAATACGACGTTCTGCCTTATATAACAGAGCGGCATTTCCATCTTTGAATGGCTCTGTCCGTGGCTCATCCAGATAAGGATTTAAATGGCCTAAAGCTGTATAACCCTGCTCCACACCTTTCATTGCATTTTCAACCAGTTCTTCCTCTGTGCGTCCTGCTGTATGATTGTAAACCCGCACCTTATCACGGCATTTTCCACCTAACAGTCGGTAAACCGGCACATGAAAATATTTTCCTGCAATATCATAAAGGGCAATATCAATGGCAGACATAGCTCCCATGACCGCTGCACCACGAAAATGGGAAAAACGGTAAAGATACTGCCAATGATGCTCAATATCCAGCGGATCCTTTCCAATCAAATATTCTGACATGGTAATCATCGCCTGGGCAGAAGCTTCCAAAAATCCCCATGCACCGCTCTCGCCCAGACCAACAATTCCTTCATCCGTATAGATCTTGCAATAAACCGCACGATTTGCACGCAATACTTTGAAATCTGTAATCTTCATCAAAAACCACCTCACTTAATCCTGAAATCCGCCAGTGCCTCCCGGTTGATATCCAAGCCTACACCTGGAGCCTCAGAAGGGCTTACCGTACCATCTGCATTAAAAATAACTGGATTTTTAAATGCTTCGTATACTTTCGCATCGTACTGTGGCGGATAAAATTCCGCAAAATTTACATTAGGAACTGCACAATCCAGGTGCACATGAATCTGCTGCTGGCCATGAGGGCTCATAACAATGCCATTGGCATCTGCCATAGCTGCTACTTTCATAAATTCTGTAACACCACCAAGGCAGGCCGCATCTGGATTTAATATGCTGATTGCCTGAGTCTTTAACAGATCACGGAAACCAAAGCGGGTAACCTCATTCTCGCCTCCGGCGATCGGAATATTGCACTTCGCAGCAACTTTGCTGTATCCATCATAATCATCTGCATCCACCGGCTCTTCAAACCAATATGGACGATATTCTTCCACCATTTTGCCAAACTCAATGGCTTCATAGAACCGATAAGCACAGTTGGCATCCATCATCAGAACCGTATCATCACCGATCACCTCACGAACCGCTCTCACACGAGCTGCGTCCTCACGCATGCTTATACCACCGACTTTCATCTTGACCGCATGAATTCCCCAGCTTAAATACTCTTCCATTTCTTCCTGAAGTTCCTTAATCCCTTTTCCCGGTGCGTAATAACCGCCTGCCACATAGCAGTCCACCCGGTCTCTGGCACCTCCAAGAAGTTTGTAAAGCGGAAGATTCGCCGCTTTTGCCTTGATATCCCAGATGGCCATATCGATGGCAGATACCGTCTTTGCGCTGGTTCCACGACGTCCAATAAATTTAGGAACATAGGTCTTTGCAAAAATCTGTTCATTGCAAAGAGGATCCATGCCAATGATGGCTTTCCCCATACTCTCAGCAAATTCAATGGCCCAGCTGCATCCATAACCGGTAATTCCTTCATCGGTATCGATTACAAGCAGGTTTAAGTCATTGTGGGTGTAAGTGTGTTTTCCATTGGCGATTGGTTTTGCCTTCGGCCAACGATAATGTTCCACACGTACATCTGTAATTTTCATAGTTACACTCCCTTCCCAATACAGCAGTTCAAGCTGATTCGCAATCAAAAATATTTATATTTCTGTTGCTTTTTTATTGTAAATCCATCATAATATAGGGTACAGAGAGTGTCCAATATCATTTTTTTGAGCGAATTATAAATTAATTTTATAATTTGTCTATGTTTACGGTAATATCACCAAAACAAATAGGTTTTATTTGTACAACATATACAACAAGAGGGGGATTTTATGTTATATGAGAAGCTGGATTATGTGTTGGCCATTGCTGAAGAGCAGAATCTGACACGCGCCGCAAAGAAATTATATATTTCACAGCCAACGCTGACGATGTACCTGAACCGATTGGAAGAAAACCTGGGAGTCAAGCTTTTTGACCGAAAAAAGAACCCAATTACCATCACCCCTGCCGGCAGACGATACATTGAGAAAATGACAGAAATTTCAGAAGAAGAACAGATTCTGCGAGGAGAATTAAAAAGTGTCCAGAATCCTGCACAGACCTTTCGCATCGGTTCTTCCCGTGTAAGGGGGCACTATTGGCTTCCACCTTTATTACGGATTTTGTCAAAACAACATCCTGACATGAATTTTGTTATTTCCCTTGGCACAGAGCGGCATCTGCAGCGGCTGCTGGAAAAATCTTCGATTGATCTGGCTATTGGCTCCCTTACAGAAATCCCAAGCAGCGAAGTTCCCCTGGTCATAGAGCCAATTTCAACAGAACGAATTTTGCTGGTAGCACATAAGAAATATGGATTAGTGCCAGAAGAAGAACAAGAACATAATTCACCAGATCATCCCTATTTATTAGACCCAGAAAAGTTACAAAACCTTCCATTTATTGCCCCGCCTCCTGCCAATGGAATGTACCGCACTTTTCAGCGCATGATCGGACTTTACGGCATTCATCCAAAAAGCAGCATCGTGATCGATATGATGACAACTGGACTAAGGCTGACCAAAGAAGGACTTGGCGTCCAATTTATTTCTGCCGCAATCCTCATTTCCATTTCCGCACTGGAACGACAGAATACTCTGGATTACTGTATATTACCAGATTTACCTGACTCCCGCCCATGTTCCGTTGCCTGGCGTGAAGAAACCGAATTTCTTCCACTCATTCATGAGACCGTAGAGATATTGAAAAATGAGGTAATACCAAAACAATTATATACACAAGTCACACCGTAAAGCAAAAAAGTGGTGTCTGGTTTCATCGCCAAACACCACTTTCTCTATCCTTGTTTATCTCAGTCGAGAAGACTCTCACCTCTTTTAGGTGGTGAGTAATAACAAATTAATCTCAGTGGGAGGTGGGTCTCCGACTGAGATAAACGCTCCGCGAGGATGCGCAACTGTTCTTGCTTGGTCTGACTTTTAACCTCGTAGTGCCCAGGTGCTGCAGTCAATCACCTTCGTCGCCACACCCTCATAAAAGTCCGGCTCATGGCAGATCAGAAGGATACTGCCCTTATATGCCTTCAGTGCCCGCTTTAACTCCTCTTTTGCGTCCACATCCAGGTGGTTGGTCGGCTCGTCCAGCAATAGCACATTGGTCGGGCGGTTGATCAGCTTGCACAGGCGCACCTTGGCCTGCTCGCCGCCGCTTAAGACGCGCACCTGGCTCTCGATGTGTTTGGTAGTCAGACCACACTTGGCCAGGGCAGAACGCACCTGATACTGGGTATAGGATGGGAATTCTTTCCAGATTTCTTCGATACAGGTGGTCGTATTGCCCGGTGCCATCTCCTGCTCAAAGTATCCGATCTCCAGATAATCTCCAAGCTCTACCTTGCCGCCCAGGGAAGGGATCAGCCCCAGAATACTCTTTAATAATGTCGTTTTTCCAATTCCGTTGGCGCCCTTTAAGACAACCTTCTCACCGCGTTCCATCGTCAGGTTCAATGGTCTGGAGAGTGCTTCATCATAGCCGATCACCAGATCCTTCGTCTCGAAAATGATCTTTCCGGCGGTTCTTGCCTCCTGGAACACAAATTCTGGCTTCGGTTTTTCTTTAGCCAGTTCGATGATATCCATCTTATCCAGCTTTTTCTGTCTGGACATGGCCATATTTCTGGTCGCAACACGGGCTTTATTTCTCGCCACAAAATCCTCTAATTCTGCAATCTCCTGCTGCTGTCTCTTATAAGCTGCCTCCAGCTGTGCCTTCTTGACCTCATAAACCTCCTGGAACTTATTATAATCACCTACATAGCGGTCCAGGCGCTGGTTTTCCATATGATAGATCAGGTTTACAACACTGTTTAAGAATGGGATATCATGGGAGATCAGGACAAATGCATTCTCATAATCTAGCAGATACCGCTTCAGCCACTCGATATGCTGCACATCCAGATAGTTGGTAGGCTCATCCAGCAGTAAGATGTCCGGTTTTTCCAGAAGCAGCTTGCCGAGCAGTACCTTCGTTCTCTGTCCACCAGAAAGCTCCGTAACGTCCTTATCCAGTCCGATCTCATCCAGTCCTAATGCCCTTCCGACTTCCTCCACCTTTGAATCAATAATATAGAAATCATGAGCCATGAGAAGATCCTGGATCGTTCCAAGTTCCTCCATCATCTGGTTCATCTCATCCTCAGACGCCTCACCCATCTTGTCACAGATCACATTCATCTGCTCTTCCATCTCAAACAGGAAAGAAAATGCGCTCTTTAAGACATCGCGGATCGTCATCCCCTTCTCCAGAACGGCATGCTGATCCAGATACCCGGCACGGACGTTCTTTGACCACTCCACCTTGCCCTCGTCCGGCTGCAATTTGCCGGTGATGATGTTCATGAAGGTGGATTTTCCCTCACCGTTGGCGCCTACCAGTCCGATATGCTCGCCTTTTAATAACCGGAACGAAACGTCATGGAAAATAGCACGGTCACCAAATCCATGGCTTAAATGCTCTACATTTAAAATGCTCATAAAAATAATTACTCCTTATTTATCACTCGATATTCCCATTCTACATGAGAAATCCATGGGGCGCAACCAGATTTCCATTTAGGATTCCTGACAGATCACCCATTTTCTCATTCATTTCGATGAATTTTGATTGAAGAAACGCATAAAAACAGGTATGATGATAGAATACTCATAACAGGAGGATTTTTTTCGCATGTACACCTATGCCTGGTATCACTGGATTACCTTTTTCTATCTATATTGCTTTTTCGGCTGGATTTTTGAATCCACCTATGTTTCTTTCAAACAACATCATTTCGTCAACCGTGGTTTCCTGCGTCTGCCAATGCTTCCACTTTACGGAAGCGGCGCGATTCTGCTGCTGTGGGTATCATTACCTTACCAGGATAACTTAATTCTGGTCTATATCGCCGGTTTTATCGCCGCTACTGCCCTGGAATATGTAACTGGAGCAGTGATGGAACGCCTGTTTAAGGTCCGTTACTGGGATTACAGTGATAAGAAATTCAACATCAACGGCTATATCTGCCTTGGCTCATCCATTGCCTGGGGCTTTTTGACCATCTTCATGACCGAAGTGATCCACAAGCCTATTGCGGATTTTGTGACTTCACTGAATCCGGTCGTGGAATTTACCTTTATTGCCGTGATTTCCGTGTTGTTCGTATACGATACTGTCCGTTCCACCAAAGAAGCCCTGGATCTTGCCCGTGTGCTGGAATCCATGACAAAGCTAAAGACCGAAGCAGAAGAACTGCAGATCCAGCTTGCTTTATTGAAAGCAGAAACTTCCGAGAAGGTGTCGGAGATCAAGAATGGTGCTGTCATGCGGATCAGCGAATTAAAAGAAGAGGCTGCAGACCGTGCCATGAAAGCAGCCGATACTGCAGCCCAGCGGGCAAGCGAAATGACCCAGTCCTTGACTGACCGTCAGCAGCGGGCCGAATTACTGGCTGAGAAACTCCGCAGCCTGTCCGAAACCCATCATAAGCTGAGCCACCATATGAGTCATTACCGCAGACGTCTCTTAAATGGTAACCCTACCGCCTATTCTAAGAAATTTGCGGAGGCACTCACTGAATTAAAAAAATACGGAACCTTCAAAAACGGTTCCGACCAATAAGACGAAACATTTTTTCTGGCGCATCCTGGACATAACGAAAGAGCTTCGTGATCCTGGGTGCGCTTAAGCATATGGCAAGAGCTACAGAAAACGCCACAACATACACGACCGTCATGCGGCTGCGCGAGGTCACAGCACGATAAAATCCAGCCGCTTCCATCAGATCTCTGATCGGACGATGAAGAATATAAATCTGTAGTGATCTTTCTCCCAGACATGTCCACACCCTTCTCTGTCTTGGGACAACAGCCATCACTCCCAGGATCATGATCCCAGCAGCGCCATAGGCACAGAAACGCACCAGCGCACTTGCCGGGCTCCACAGGGTTCCGATCCTCCCGTAGTTCATCCCGTATACGATGGGAAATAACTCCTTTAGAGCTCCATTGGACTCTACTGCCGTAACAACAGCCAGAAAAAGTGCCAGCACGACCATCAGCCATCTGCCCTTCCAGCTTCTAAAGTTTCTCACCTGATCCTCTGTCAGATAATACCCGATCCAGAAAAACGGTCCGAAGCTCAGTGTCCTGCTCAACACCAGAAAGCTTCCAATATGTCTTCCATAACCGCTTAAGATTCCGATCACGATCACTGCCATAAGCACCGCCCATGCCCGGAAGCGGGCCAGTAAGAACACCTCCAGATACCACCAGATCATGGCAAGCAGATACCATGGTGCTCCACTCTCCCGCAGGAAATTGATATTTGCCATCCACGGCTGTCCTGCCGCCAGACTTTCTGTCATCCCTGATATGATCTGGAAAAGCAGATAGAGCCATAAAAGCTTTCCGATGCGTTCCCACCGAAATCGTTTCCCTACATACATTCCTTTCGCAAAATAGCCGGAAACCATGATAAACATAGGCATATGAAACAGATAGATCACATTGACCAATCCATCCTTTAACCGGGTGCTTTCTAAGGGTAACAAAAAATGCCCGATCACCACAAGGGTGATCAGGACACTTTTTATATTATCAAAATAATCATTACGAATTTTTTCCATAAAACCTTACATGATATCTCTGCAATTACTTACAACATCTTGTCAACCATGGCCATCAGGGCTTCACCAAGCTCTGCAGACTTCTTGTCCGCGTCTTCCAGGGAAGTTCCCTTGACACCGTAGTAGAATTTGATCTTCGGCTCGGTACCGGATGGTCTTACGCATACCCATGCGCCATCGTTTAAGTCATAATACAGAACGTTGGATGCCGGAAGTCCGGTCTCAGTGACTGCCCCGGTCTTCATATCTTTGATGGTATCCAGCTTGTAGTCTCTTGCGGATACGACATCATACTCACCAACCTTAGCTGGAGCTTCGTTTCTCAGAGTCTCCATGATGTTCTGGATCTTAGCCAGTCCTTCGATGCCTTTTAAGCCGATCGCTTTGACTGCGTCTTTATAGTAGCCATATTTCTCATACATAGCAACCATGGCATCCCACAGTGTCATATTCTTGGTCTTGTAATAAGCTGCAGCCTCACACAGGGCAACGGAAGCAGAAACAGCGTCTTTATCACGGGCATAGGTTCCGATCAGGCAGCCATAGCTCTCCTCTAAGCCGAACATATAGTGGCCTTTGCCGGTCTGCTCTTCTTTTAAGATCTGTTTGCCGATCCACTTAAATCCGGTCAGGCACTCGACCAATTTACAATGATAGTAATCTGCCACCGCATCTACTAAGTTGGTGGTAACGATAGATTTTACCACTTCGCCGTCCTCTGGGATCGCATTCTTTGCCGCTTTCTGGCTGAGAACGTACTCACATAACAGAGAACCGGACATATTACCGGTCAACGGGATATATTCGCCTGATTTGCTGTCTTTTACATAAACACCAAGGCGGTCTGCATCCGGATCAGTTGCCAGAACTAAGTCTGCATTTAATTTCTTCGCCATACCAAGGCCCAGTGCAAATGCTTCTGCTGCCTCTGGGTTCGGATAGCTGACGGTTGGAAAATCACCATCTGGCAGTTCCTGCTCCGGAACTACATAAACATGGGTAAATCCGATCTCTTTTAAGACTCTTCTTACCGGGATATTGCCAGTGCCGTGAAGAGGAGTGTAGACGATCTTGATATCGTCCTGCATCTTGTCGATAGCGTCCTGATTTACCACCTGTGCTTTTACGTGAGCAATATACTTGTCGTCGATCTCAGCGCCGATTACCTTATATAAACCTGCTGCTTTCGCATCGGAAGCGGACATGGTCTTCACAGTAGACAGATCCTCGATCGCCAGAACTTCCTCAGTCACTCCTTTATCATGAGGCGGTGTAAACTGTGCGCCGTCCTCCCAATATACTTTATATCCGTTGTACTCCGGCGGGTTATGGCTTGCGGTCACGTTGATTCCGGCGATACAGCCAAGCTCACGGACTGCGAAGGATAACTCTGGTGTCGGACGGAGAGACTCAAACTTGTAAGCTACGATTCCGTTGGCAGCCAGTGTTCTTGCTGCTTCATCTGCAAATTCCGGTGACATATGGCGGGAATCGTAAGCGATAGCAACACCCTTGGAAGCGCCTCCCTGCTTGATGATATAGTTTGCCAGTCCCTGAGTCGCTCTGCGGACTACATAGATGTTCATGCGGTTGATACCTGCGCCGATCACACCTCTTAAACCGGCAGTACCAAACTCCAGATCCATGTAGAAACGTTCTTTGATCTCATTCTCATTATCTGCGATCGCACGCAGTTCTTCTTTGGTCTCCTCATCAAAATATGGGTTGCTCAGCCACTCCTCGTAGATTTTTTTGTAATCCTTCATGGTGGTACTTCCTCCTCCTTTTTCTAACACAACTGCTCTGTTCTTCCCAGTTTTCCTCCGATCAGCAAAGCCAATGCGCAGGCCTGTCAAACAGTTATGTTTTTACAGCGGTCCAGTCCCTTTTCCGGTTATCTGAACCGTTGTCTCCTATCGTTTATTATACTTCACCCGCCCCATCCCTGCAATCATTCATTGCAATAATTCCAAGAAATTTTTCTGATTTTCAGCCTGCTCCATTAAAATCCTTATTTTTTCCATATTTCGCGCCGGAAACCAGGCTTTTTTCGAATTGTAGTAAAAATTCAGCTGTTTCCAGTATTTTTCCGGATACAAAAACAGATAATACAGGCTCTCGATCTTCTCCATTGAGAGCGGCATGATCCGGTCATAGGCTGCGAACATTTCCTGGCCCAGCCGGATATCCCAGTTATGCTTTTCCATGGTTTTCCGCACAAAATGGTACAGATCCTCCATCTGATCACCCAGGTGCATTTTATGGAATTCAATAACTGCAGTATAGCCCTCCCCCATCAAAATATGGTGATGGTCCATATTGCCATGGCACAGCCGGTCCTCATGCTCTTTTTCCTTCAAGGCTGCCATTCCCGCTTCCGCCTCCTGTGCACATTCAAAAAATGCAGGAAAGGTCTCCATGACACACCGTTCAAAATCAGTTTTCTTTTTCTTCTGTTTGATATAATTCCGGGTTCGGGTCATTTCACGGTTATGGCGCTTCATTTCCTGTTCCAGAGATTCCCCATGAATGGAGCCTAAACTCCACCCCTCTGATCTTGGAATCTTTGCCAGGCATTTGTGAAGTCTTGCGATCTGCCGAACAGCCAAAAGCACCTCCTTGTGGTCTTTCAGGCTGCACTCCCGGTCTGTGAACCATTCCTTCAGCACATATCTGGTCCCATCCGCCCCCAGGGCGATCAGACTATCCTCTTTGGTTTTTATGTACTGGTCCACCGGGATCTGACCATCCTCTTCCACACGGCTCAGAACCAGATCTTCAAACTCCAGCCTCCGCAGGGTTCCCCGGTATTCCTGCAAAAGCGCTGTCCCCCGGTCCGTCTCACAGATCCAGCCGCTGCGCCCCTTTCTCACACTGTCTGTCGTTCTATCATACTGGGCCAACCCCTCCAGATATTTTTCGTTCACACGCACCCCTCCCCCAAGTTCACAGCCTCGCAGCCGCTCCACAGATACCTATCACGGACATGCTGCAGCGCTGCATGGCAGTTACACTCTAGGGTATGAAAAAAGACGGGGGATTATACTTAATTGAATAAAAAAGAATCCTGCTCGCAGGATTCTCC